>Ga0180009_10002950_pt1 | contig 19693 bp, 14 predicted proteins | sample OS_PC_MetaG_FD_123537 | JGI IMG/M metagenome (GOLD analysis project Ga0180009, IMG submission 123537) | Groundwater microbial communities from the Aspo Hard Rock Laboratory (HRL) deep subsurface site, Sweden - OS_PC_MetaG | ecosystem: Environmental > Aquatic > Deep subsurface > Groundwater...
CACCTATTCACAAAAAACTGAAAGGAATTTATAAACCTTATTCGCATCTTTGTCAAGTGGCAAGTGGTTAAATAATTCCGCAGCAAGCTGCGGGGTATTCCTATCCCATCAAGGAATAAAAAAAGAAAAAATTATGCAGGAACTATCTTTAAGATAGCTGCATCATTAAATAAATAGAAAGCTTTAACTAAGGTTATTTTTAAGCCACCTTCAGTTTTAGATTCTCCTTCCCTAATCCACAAGTTGTCTATAACTCCAGGAATAGCGATATATGTTGAAGCCAAACCGTGTGTTGGAGACTTTACATCGCCTAATTCTACTACAACATTATTTACAGTAACTTTTTCAGGTTTTTTCAAATAATATTCATTAGCTCCTAACACTAAAGGCTTCATAGATAAAGTAACCATAGAATCTTTATTGAAAGTTGATTCAACTATCTCATAGACATAACCATCCAAGACTTCAGGCATTCTTGTGCTCATTAACTTAGTTCTTAAACCATTAGCTCTAAATGCTACCAAACTACCATAATTATCTATGGTTTCTATAAATATTGTTTTGTCATAGGCTGTAACTGTGTCGCCTTCTGCAACCTTAAGATATTTTATATCTTCTTTTGGTGCTTCTACAACTTCCTCTGGAAGTTCTTCTTCTGTTACTTCTTCAACTTCTTCAGCTACTTCTAATGCTTCTTGTTCTTCCTCAATTATTTCTAAATTATCTGTTAATTCCTCAACTATTTCTTCTGAAACAACTTCGGAAGATTCTTGAACAGTACATGCTGTTAAGAATATAGAAAGTATCAATAATATTATTAATAATTTTTTCATTTTAAGGACCACCTCTTATTTAATTAATAATATTTGTTGTATATTAATGTTTGGGATATCTATTTTAAAATAAATTTTCTAATTCTTTCATTCTTTTTTTAGTTGCTAATAATTTCTTATTGGCTTCTTCAACCAATAATGTCAAATATTCTTTTGAAATTAACTTTTTGTTCAAAATTGTTTCTATCTTTTCTACACCTTGAATTACAACAGTAAACGTTTTTGGAGATAAAGCCGCTGCCTTAAAACCTACTTTGTTTGCTTTGTCAATCAATTCTTTTGCAGATTCTAGGTCTTTGCATTTGACATGCAGTATCATCGGCTCCTGCATAAACCAAATATTATCTTCTGATAAGTTTTTCCAAACATCTTCCACATTAACTTTGGTATGAGATTTAAATTTCCAAGCAGTTGTGCCTTTCTTTTGGTTTTCTAATAATACTATCCTGCCTGAACAAGAACTAGTAGTTTCATATTCCTTATGCTTATTTATCTTTTCTAATAAAGGTTTGATATCTTCATCAATGTGTCCTTGTGGTGATTTATCCATTTTAAGAAAAGCAGGCGGCAGGACTCGAACCTGCGAATATCCGGGTTGCAGCCGAACGCCTTAGCCGCTTGGCCACGCCTGCATAGGGTATAGTAATTTATCAATACTTTATAAAAGTTATTAAAAAAATGGGCCTGGAGGGATTTGAACCCTCGACCTACAGCTTAGAAGGCTGTCGCCCTATCCAGGCTGGGCTACGGGCCCATTGTTTAAATTTGAATAATAATTCATTAATAAAGTTATTGTTCAAGCATTTTCAACTCTTTTGAAGTCAATTCTCTGTATTGTCCAGGTTTTAAGAAATCATCCTGAATATTGCCAATTGCAATTCTTTTAAGAGATAATACTTTTATTCCTAAACTTTGAAACATTCTCTTAATCTGCCTATTTTTTCCTTCATGAATACTTATGGAAATCCTAGTAGAATTATCTGCTGAAGAAATTAACTTAATTTTGGCATACAAAGTCTTGCCTTCATTGAGATTAACTCCCTGTTCTAATCTTTTAACCAAATTATCATTAACTTTGCCTTTAACTTTTGCAATATAAGTTTTCCATATTGCTGAAGAAGGGTTAGTTATATGTTCAGCTAATCTTGAATCATTAGTCATTATCAATAATCCTGAAGTATCGTAATCTAATCTGCCAACAGGAAAAATCCAAGAATCAACTTTGACAAAATCATATACTGTCTTTCTTTTTTCAGGATCAAATCTTGTTGTAACAACCTTTTCAGGTTTGTTAAGTAAATAGTAAATTTTTTTCTTTGAAGAAACAGTTTTATTATCAATAGATAACTTATCTTTGACAATGTCAACTCTAAACTTAGGTTTAGTTATTTTTTTATCATTGACACACACTTTGCCTTCTAGAATAATTTTCTCTGCCTGATTCCTAGACATTATTCCTAATTTTGATATAATCCTACAAAGTGAATGAATTGCCATAGAGAATTAATGCTACTTAGGTTAATAAATTTTTATGAGAAAGATAAAGCCTAGCAAAGTTTTTAAACAAACAATTCATATATCATTTTATATGGAAAAACCCTACATAAAGCAAATTTTAAATGTCTCTGATATAAAAGTCTGGCTTGTTGACGGAAGATACATAAGAGACAATATTGATGTTGAATTCCCAAATTTCGGGCAGCACTATAAATTTAAGTATATCCCAAAAGATGAATTCTGGATTGATCAAAAAGAAACAATAGGGGAGGAATCATTCTACATAGAACATTTACTGATTGAGCATAAACTAATGTCTCAAGGCATGTCTTATGAGGATGCAATCACTAAGGCAAGCAATGCAGAAAGGAGAATGAGGAAAAAGGCATTGATGGCAAAATTAGGCATTGCTGAAATGCCAAACAAGGAAATTTCCATGCAAATGATAAAGAAGCTACAGATTGAATGCTATAGTGGATATGTAAAAGTATGGCTTGTAGATGCAAACCTCATAAGAAACTTATTTTACATTGACTTTACGCAGGGTGGTCATGATTACGTTTACAAGTTTGTGCCAAAGAATGAAGTATGGCTTGATGAAGAAATTTCAGAAAGAGAAAGGAAATTTATACTTCTCCATGAGCTACATGAACGATTCCTTATGGCTAATGAAATGGATTATGCAAAGGCACATATTGATTCTAGTAGTCTTGAATACAACTGTAGGCAGCATCCTGAAGACCTTGACAGGCTTCTTCAAGAAGAGCTTACCAAGAATAATAACTTTGAAAAAGCAAGATTGAATGCCAAAAAAATCTAAATTTTATAGAGATGTATTTCTATTACCAAGTTCCATCTAAGCTTATGAAAAAACCATTTTCTATCGGATAAAATCCTGCATGAAATAAATTAAATCCTTCGGGCTTTTTTGCATCCATGCCTAAAGCAGTCTGTGTCAGAAAAGCAATTTCTTCCCATCTTAATCCTAATTCCAATAATGAAGCACCTAAAGCAACACCATAACTTATATCCAGCTTTTTCTGAATATTATCAGGCATTTTTTTAATAGTTTCAACATCATATTTTTTTATCAATTCTCTAAATTTCCCTTCCTTGTCTGCATAAAATCTTAATTTGACTGGATTGCCATCTTTATCTTTTTGATATAATCCCTCCACTCCATGAAAAAATCCTTGATTGTTAATATCTGTCCAACTTAACCTATTATCTACACTTCTTTTCATAATTGAATGAAAGTCATTGCTAGAATCTATTTCCATTCTTAAATAATTCTTTAATGCAGATGACCAAAGATACCTATGCCTGTCTGCCAACATCATTAATGATGCTGTTGCAGTTAGCTGCTTTAGTGAATCAGGCACATTGTCTTCTTTGATTGCTTGATAAAGCAAATCACTCAGTGAAGAAGTAGTTCCTGTTCCATAAGCACTAATTAAATTTTGCTCATTTTTAGTCAAATCTCTGTTTTTTGGAAATGTATATGAAGAAGCTCCAAATAGTCCTTTGCTCAAATCAGGACCATGCAATCTTACATCTTCACAACCCAATAATTTAGCAGTAGTTGCATGCCCTAATTCATGAGCAAATACTGTTAATATAAAAGAACCAAATGTATTCAATGGAACTTCTACAAAATAATTAGTCCAATCAATATCATCATTTTCTATTTTTTCTTTTTTAGGTTCTTCTTTATCAATTTCATATATCGGTGATAACTTAGGGAGAAATTTCTTTTCTAAACCTTGTTTAGGCATTTCTAATTTAAGTTCTAAATTATCTAATTGTAATACTTTAGCAGGTTTAGGGGTTAAATCTAGAGCTTTTGCTGGTAAAGAATTAAATGTATATAATCCAGCCAACCCTAAAGCCACATATTTTCCTATGTCCTTAATCTTGTTTATAATTGACATTTTGTTACTCTTTATTAGTAGTTAACTATTTATAAGTGTTTTGGTTGCCGCCAAATAGTCAAAAAACGTTCATAAGGCAAGAATTCTTCTAAAGGTTTTATAAAGAAGTAATTTAGAGGTTTAAGGTTGTAAGAAAACAATATTCGCCTTATTTGAGCTGTATCCTTGCTTTGGTTAGTTATTATTACTCCTTTTGAATTTAATGATAAAAAGTCGTTTTCTATTACATTACATAATTCTTTATCTGTTATTGGTTTAAAGCATTCATTCCTATGCCTCTTACGAATATTATCGTGTACTTCTAAATCTGTCAATTTTTGAAATAAACCTTTAATTCTTTCTTCTTCTATAATGTCCAAATAATTTTGTTCTCTATCTCCTTCAAATGTCTGCAAGCATTTCATTGCAGCACCCCAATACATTATTACATCCTGATTATTATTAAATTCATAAACAGGTTTATTATACACATTAACAAAGGCATTGTAATAAAAAGTTTTTTTAAAACTTTCAAAATCCAAATTCCATTCTTTTGCTAATTCTTCAGCTCTTCTAAAATAAGCTTTTGATGAATCTCCTAAATTCAAAACTTTGTATTCTAAATCTTGTTTAAAAAAATTGTAAAATAATAATGCAGATTTGGGAGTGTTACCTGCTAATTTTTCAGTTACTTTTGAACCTAATTTTTCTTTAATTAAAATTTCTTCAAAATTATCCACAATAATCATAATATTTTGTTTATTAAAGAATATTTAAAATTTTTCTTGAACTTTTTGGGTAAAAAATATTCTAAACCAAGATAAAACTAATAAAAAGAAAATTAAGGGAATTGAGATTAATAATAAACTAACATAATCCTTAGCAGTATATTTTAAGAAAGTACTAATTAATAAAATAAAAACAATAAACCATGTTCCAATATAAGGCAAATAATAAACAAAAAGATTTGAAAATTCTTTTACTGCTATTAAAAAAGATTTTTTTATTAAATTGGAAGATTGTTCTTTGAAAACAAATGAATAGAATACTTGTGCCAAATAAAATAGTAACACTAACAAAATAAAATAAACATAAAATTGCCAACTAATCATTACTGCTAATAATCTTTCATAAAGCAAAGTCAATAATTGATTTCCTATAAGCAAAAATAATAAGAAAAATGGCAAAGTATAAAGTGTAAAGTGTAACAAATGTTTCAAGGAAAACCATTTATCTTTATTTATTAAACTAAAATTCATTGTTTGATTTAATACCCATAATATAAAAATTGTTGTTGGCACTACAAATAATGCAAATAATACTAATTTGTCTGCTAATGGTGCCATTTGAGATAATAAAACTTGTAAATTGGCCAAACCTTCTGCGCTTTCCTGCTGTAAAGCAACTTGTAATCCTGAAATTTCAGTAGTATAATTCTCAATCAATGAAAAATATTGTTTTACTTTAAGTTTTGAAAAAATTATAAAACTTAAAAGCAGAAATACAAATACAAAATCAATTATTAAAAATTTCCAGAAATGTTTCTTAAAGATTTTGTTTATTTCCATTTTTATCTAATTTGTGCTAAAAGATTAGTATCAGGTTGTGTTTTATGGCAAACAGGATCATTAGATAAACAACAAGCATCATGCCTGCAATAAGTATAAATTTGCCTATCTCTTTTTAATTGTGTTAATGTCATATAACAAACAGGACCAGTTGAATGAATGAAAACATAATCTCCTTCAGAATCTGGTGTGAATTTCAAATAGCATTTTCTGTTCTCTGTCAATTCGCTAAGCTTACCTTTCCCAACATAAATGCCAGTATGTCCGAATTTTGCAATATCTATATCAGAATTAGTAGATGAAGCAACAAATAAGTCACCTGGTTGTAAATATCTTTCATCTGTAAATTTATTATCTGAAACATAAGAAGTAGCATCACATTTTGTCCTTCCATGCCCTAAAGGAATCCCTATATCAACACCACAATAACCAAATACATTATTAACAAAAGAACCACATTGTGTTGTACATAGTTCTGCTTTTGCCTTTTCTGGAGAACAATCGCCTAGGTCACCATAACCGGTATTCAGGTATAAAGCAGCAGTGTCTACAATAAAAGAACATTGTGCTTCTGCAGGACTAACAAATGGTATTCCTAATGATATTTCTTTTTTTACACATTTTCCTTCTTTATATTCACAGCCTCCTAAAGTAGCTGTGCATTGTTGGTTATTACACATTGTAAAATCATCATTAAAATCAGAACAAGAAGTTGCTTGTGTACAGAAATTACAAGAAGAAGCCAATAAATTCACACCATACCACTTTTTTTCTAAATAACAATTTCCTAATGCATGACATTTATCTGTATTACAAGTTAAACCACTACATTCATTACATTTAGATTCAACTACTTTTTGTGTTCCAGCAACTATAGTAATTTGTTTTAAATCTTTATTATAATATTCTTCATATAATTTTGTTTCAATTTCTTTTTCTATTAAGGCATTAACATCATCTGTTGTTCCTTTAAATTTAGCCGAGATATCTTCTGTAACTTTTTTATAAGCTTGTTCAACTGCATCCATATATTGCTCTTCTAAATCTTTCATTTGTTCTTCCAAATCATCTCCAGAATATTTGCTTCTTGCCTCTTTTGCCTTATTTGTATATTCAAGTAAAATCTTTTCCAATTCTTTCTGGAATTCAACTTTAAATTGATTGATAATTCTATCAGGATCTTTTTTAGCCAATTCAAGAATTTCTTTACTTAGTAACAACTCTACAGCCTTATAGCTGGCTTCAGCAGCTATTTTTGGCTCTGCCGTGGCTTTACTTAACAATGAATATGAAATTAATGCAGACAACTTAGTTTTATAATCATCTTTTGCCATTTGATTTATCCTGTTTAATTCCAATAAACTTTGTTCTTTATCCAACAATCCAGTAATTCCAAGACTTAATTTTTGTTGTTCAAACCCTTGTTCATTTAATGCATCCATAACATTAGCCATCCTCTCAGTATCATGAATTGAAACTGTTGTTGTATCAACCCAACAGCTGCCCAAACTTCTGCCAGTAGAATCTTTGCCACAATTTCCTATTACTTTCCAGTTCTTTGCGCTTGTACTTTGACCAGGGTTTTGCAAGGAACATACTCTTACAATACCGGTATTCATCATATCTATTTCACCAGGCAAAGGCAAACTCAACAAACTAGGGCTTGTTTTTGGTGCGCTCGGATAACAATCTTCTTCAGAAGAAATTTTTCTTCCAAGTTCATCTTCAACTATTAAATCATTCAAATAATCAATGGCAAAATCAGAACTAACTTTTCCAAAACCGCATTCTAACATCCCATTAATAGAAATACATACTCTATCATAACCACTTGGAGCAACACAATCCAAATTCTGTGAAGATATACCGCCTTTAGGAATGTCTGATCTTCTTCCTTCACATCTATCTGTTACATAATAAGCTGGCAGTTTTCTTGTAGAATCTTCTAACCAAACAGAAATTGTAGCTTCTTTATCTTCACCTGCATAAATATGATAAAATGTTTGATATCTTGATTGTTGTAATCTTTCTGAGAATGGCATTTCTGTTAATAAAGCAGTATATTGAGGCGGACTTTCTGGCTGTGCTATTTCATCCAAGAAACTTCCTAAGCCTGGAAACTTTCCAAAGATTGCTTGTTTACAAATTGTTGTACCAACTTCATTAAAGGATCTTGATTGATATGCTGCAAATGCAGTTGTTGCATAACTTTTTGTAAAGAAACTAACTGAGTCAGCAATATTTTGTAAACTGCTTTCAAATGTCAAATATTCTGAGCCGCCTCTTTCTTGGCCAAACAATGTTTGTGCAACCCATGTCAACAAGCTGCCTTTTACATTTAATATGGCGATGCCTTCTCTCCATAATAGTTCACAAACAAACACAGACCTTATTTTGTCACAAATGCCTACACTCTTGCCTTGCACTTGTGCTGTATTTAAACATTCAACATAACCCCTTAAAACGGATTTAATGTTTTGCAATCCTGCTAATACTCCTGTCAAACAAATTGGAACTGGTTCGTAAGGAAGATTAAAATTAGGAAGTCCTAAAATGATTGAACCTACTAAACCAGTTTGTACAACATCATTAACCTGCCATGTGCCACCTAAATTAAACCTGGAAGGAGGGCACATTACTGGATCGCATACCCCAAACAATAATTGACAATCTCCTGGATCCATTGTGTCAAAACAATTAGGTTGCTCTTTCATATAATCTGCTTGTGACCTTGAAGAACTTACCAAGAAATTTTTGCCACCAACATTTATAGAATCTCCAGATTTATGTATTCCCATTCTGCTAACTTGATTTAGTAAAGCATTATTTTCAGATTGATATTCTGGCCTAGCCAATACACTTTCATGTTTTACTAAGATATCATCATTAGTACATAATAAACCGTCAGAACCAATGTTCCATTCTTGTATAATACTGGGACTACCATCTTTATGGAAATCTAATATTTTAACAAAATTACCCTGTGAAGTTGGAATACAATAAGGTTTTCCATCTGGATAAAATTCTGAGGTTGCGCCTTTAGCATATTCTTTATTTAAGTCACCAACACTATATGCCTTAGATTGTGAAACATAAAAATTATCCCCTTCTTTGTAAACTTGGCCTTGGTTTGTTGTTAATGCTACTGCTTTTAATCCTGTTTTACTATATCTTTGTTCTACACTTTGAATTTCTTTTTCTAACTGATCCTTTTTAGTTTGATCTGTTTCTTTATCCCATTTCTTTTTTAAATTATCTCTATAATCTTGAGCTGTTGCCAATTGCAATTGTTTTTCTCCGCTTTCAGTATAAGCATAATGAATGTTCTTTTGGGCATCAGTCCTTACTCTTGATAATGTTCCTAAATTCAATTTATCAATCATTGAAAAAGAACTAGATTCAATCTTGACATTAATCTTGTTTGCAGAATAAAGGTCTGAAAATACCTTAAGCTTTTTATCTTCTTCAAAACTATCAAATCCTTGATAACTTTTTAATTCTTCAAGAGTTTTTTGGTAAGCATCCTCTTTAGTTTTTTGTGTTAAATTAAATAATTGAATATTAGTATCAACTTCTTTTTTGAAATTATATTTATCAAACTGCACATAAGCGTCTGAATCTTTCATTAATTGCCAATACCTATAATCTCTTAGAACTTGAGGATCTTGCAAGTCTTCACCCATATATTTCCCATACTTGTCCAGTTCTGTAAAATTTTTATTTAGTTCTTTGTACCAAGGTTTTTCCTTATAATTATCCATATCATCATTTACTTGTTCAATTGATTCCTGAGCAGAGTTTATTGTTGTAGTAATATCTCCAGAATTTTCCAAGATACAATCATCATAACGACCATAGGTTTTACCAACACCGCTGTTTTCCCTGCAGAACTGGTTCCAGCCACTCTTGCCATCCAAACCATTCAAGGCAAAACGTCTTGCTTGTGTTCTTGCCAATCCTGAAAATAAACTGTTTTTTATTGTCAAGTAAGCAAATGTCACCATGCAAACTTTACGCCATGTTGTAACTACCTTGTCTAGCTTTTCAATAATATTATCTAAATCTTTAATTATTTCCTGAGTTTTGTTTAACTGACTGGCAATTTGTGCAGGCGTGAAATCAATTGCTCTTTTTTCTATAGGAATATGTACTGTGAAATTTGAAATACTTACCAAAGGCTCTCCTGAACCTGGCAATATTGAAACCAAAGCATATTTCTTCAAATCAATGTCAGAAACATAAACATCTTTTTTGTCTAAAACTTTTTTCTGTCTCAAATAAATTTGTTCAGTTAAAGAACGATATTCTTTTGGTTGATTAGTAGTATATTTTTTCTCAACAGTAATATAATTAAAATCCATTCTTTGAACTTCCCAATTATAATTATAAGTTCTGCCCTCAATCGTTTCTTGTAAATCTTGTAAGAATAAGTTTTTTCCAACAACTAAAGGTTTAGTAGTTTCTCCAGAAATCTGAACATTTGCTGTCGGCATGTTATCTTTATCCTGCCATAATACTCCTTCAAGCTGTACTCGAATGTTTTGATTGTTTTCATAAAAATCCATATATGGAGCATAAATATTCTTTTGTTTTTCCAAAGTCTCAATTTTATACATTGCATCAGCCATGAATTCTCCGTTCTTGTTTTTGACTGCTGCCTTATAATAATCTAAAGCTCTTTGATTATCATTTAACCATTCATAAATTTGTCCCAGCCTGTAATTAGCTAAATCTTCATATAACACCCCTTTGCTGTCAACAATACCATAATAATTCTTAACAATTTCTAGATATTTAGCTGCAGCTGTACAATAAACAGCAACATCTGTAGTTCCTTGAATCTTTTCTAGCCAAGATGCTTCATCTTCTGTTACATCTAATAAAATAACACTATCCTTGCAAACATCTTCTACAACTTGATTAGTTTCTGTCTTAGAAGACTTTGTAAGCAAACCATCTGCTCCACCATAATAATCTTTAATCGAAACAGATTCTTTTACACTACCTTCATTGTTGGATGCATCTATTGCTGTAATAGTTAACCTTGAACCTGGATAAACTTTTGAGCCTACCTTGACTATCATTATTTGAGTTTGCCCATTAATAGTTACTTTTATTTTCGCTCTTCTTTCAGTAGGATTTACTATTTCTACTAATTTAACCCTGAAAGCGTTTGTAGCCAAGCCCTGCATTTCAGACAATCTATAATAATCAGAAGTTTCTCCAATTTTTAATGATAAATCTCCTATTGGTCTTGGTGCGCCTGTGTAGGGCCAAACCATATCAGAACCACCATACACTGTTAATTTGACATTGTCATTGCTTATTTCTCTTGCCCTAACAAAACCACGATTACTAAAGAAACTTGAAGCATCCAATGCTTGAGATTTCCATTCATCTTCATTTGGATATTGTTCAAGAACCAAATCCTGATGCACTAAACTAAAAAGCCTTTCAACATTTTCAAACGTGACTTCAGCTCTCATGTTTAAAGTTAGATCTGAGCCGCCCAATAATCCATAATTCTTATCTGAAGCTGGAACATCTGCTTCTTTTTCAATTTGTTTTAATGTGATTATTAAATAACCTAAATCTTCTAAACTGTATTGTTTAGGCTGAACATGTTTTGGTGTTCCACGTACTGCATTTCTTGTAGATTCATCTAATGGCATCACAACAACCTGCTTGATTACAGCCTGGCCGTAAAATGGTTCATAATTGGCTTGAGCACCTAAAAGTCTTGCTGTAGTAATTCCTGTCAAGAATGCGTAAATAGGAACATCGCCGTCTTCTATCAAAGAAGAAGGAATTACAGTCGGTTCATAACCTTGAACATTTACTATTATTGCTTCGCCAACATTAGCTTCCTTAGCTTTTTCCTCAATATCAAATACTAAAGCAGAAGAAAATGGAAGAGTTATCATTAGCATAGCTAACAATACTGCTAACAACCGATATTTTCCTCTTTTCATTTTTACTCTAGTTTAGGATCAATAGCCATAGCCGGATTCTCTATGAAAGCATAAATTACTTCTAAATCATCAATATTATTAGGTATTTGTGCTGCTGGAATATAAAAAGTTACCTTCTCTGAACCCCATAAATCTGGTCTTTGCAAGTACCATACAGTTTCTGAACCGCCTCTTACTATTTGGTCTAACTCCATATCTTCAGATTGTATTGTAGTACATTTTTCTTCTGTAAAGCCCAATAATCCCAAAATGTTGGTTGTAGGCTGTTGAAAACAATGTGTTATTTCCTTGCCTTGTATCGTCACGTCAAAACCTTGCGTGATTAATGATGTACTTATATCCAAGTCAGTAGCTATCAATTGAACTTTTCCAGAAGGTTCTGTCAAAGTTTTTGTAAACCTTAAATCATCATTCTTAATTTGTATAATAATGGTCTCATCTTCCTCAACTTCTCTTATCATGCCGTCTTCTACAATTTTTATTTCATAATCTAACTCTTTATACGGCTCCATTAATAATGTGTAAGTTCCAGATTCAACTGTTGAAGTTAATTCTCTAGCTTCATGATATCCTTCTTTGTTGCCAATCAATAATGCGTTTGTGCATTGAGGAATTTTTGCCTGCAACCTTGGTTCCCTGTTAATCAATTTAGTAGTTCCCAAATCGCAAGTTGTTGAAACACATTTCATGCTAACATCAACACTTTCAATAGGATTTAAGTTGCCATTAGCATCTGGTGCCAATGCCTGGATTATTACTGGATTTATTGCGTTCTCGCAAATCTGTTGTTCTTGTTCAAATATCTCTAAAGTTCCAAGCTTATTTTCTCTTGGCTGGTTATTGTCAATAATAACTTGAGTTGCAAACTGTAGCCTGTTACCTTGATCATCTGTCAAAGAAATTAATACCGGGAATTTTACATCATAAACAAAATTGTAATCTCTTAAACAGAACAAAGACATTAAGTAAGACATTGCTTCATTGTCAATATCCAATGGTTCTGCTTTTAATAGTTCTCCTTCAGAAGGATACACTTCCATTGTCAAGGGCCAGTTTGTCGAGTAATGAAAGTTTGCAGAGATATCATTGTGAGATTTATCTAATAAATCCCATATAAAATATTTTTCCCTTTCTGCGAAATTAGTTCCTTTAAGTTTTATAAACTGCATGTTAGTTTGCAATGCATTTCTTAAAGTTTTTTCAACATCAGATTTTTTCCAAAGTTTTGGACTGCAAGTGAATTCTGTGCTTGCAAATGGAATCTCTTGATTCATTGCTAATACATCAATTGCTTTTTCTTCTAAAAAGAAATCTTCCTTAGATTTTTCTTGTATTTCTTTTGCTATTAAATATAATTCACCATACCTTGAATTGATATCTGTATAGAATCTGTCTATTTTATAATTAAAATCATACAAATCAATGTCTAATAGATAATCTATTGTGAATAAAACTTTATCTTGCTGTATTTCTGTTTCAACAAATATTGGTCCTGTAGTAACATTATAATCTTTAAATAAAGTGAAATTGAATGTACATTCTGCTAAGTTATCTTCAATGTATGCAGATAATTCGTCTTGCATTTGCCTTATTGAAGGTAATGCAGTTTTTTGTAAGTTATTAGGAGTAGTATAATACCAATAAGCTGTTTTTATGTCTGTGTTTGGAATTATTTCTAAGTAAGTTGCAAATGGGTGTCTTGGTGTTGTTATGTGTGATGTTGGCAAGTTAATATAGCCGCCCTGCAATCCCATTATTACTAAGCCCTCTTCTGCTACTTGTTCAACACAACCCTGAACAAACCTTTGCACTTCTCTAGCTTTTTCAGGCACTTGCAATGAAGCTTCTTTTTCCTTATCCCAGTCTGAAACTATTATTCTATCTTTAACTGCAACAAGTAAAATTATCAGAGTTACAATTAAGATTCCAATAACTATGAAAACAGTAATTTGACCTCTTTTCTGCATGGATATAATGATAGAAAATAGGTATAAAAAGTTTTGCATATATTAAGGGGTTTAAACATAAGCTTTTAAGACATCATCACTAATTAAAGCTTGGGCCAACTTACAGGTTATATTGAATCCATTTTTCTCATAAATCTTTTCAAATAGCCGACAACCTTCATCATAACCATAATATTTTGGATCATTTGATAAAAGATATACAAAAGTTACAAAATTATTTTTTTCTTTTAATAAGTTTAAATAAACATTTTTACCAATTCTTTCATCCCTTATTTCAGCGTAAATTTTGGAAACAAATGTTGCCCATCCTTCTGTTAAGCAAGAAGTTCTATTACCAACATAAATCATTTCTTTATAATTCTTATCTTCATTTAATTCTTTAAACTTTTGATATAATACGCTATTTTCCATTTGATAAGAATGAGCTAATTCGTGCGCTAATGTTACAGGAATAATTAAGCCTTGATTGTTAGGCAAAGTTATAGTTTTAGTAAAAATATCGGTAGTTCCTGCAATTGTATCTAGATTTTTTGAATCAACATATTCAATTTTATAATCCGGAAATTCTAAGCCATGACGTTGATAAAATTCTTTTTTTATGTCGTTAACAATTTCTATAACTTCTTTTTCTGAAAGGGGAGATTGTAATAATAAACCTTCAGCTAATCTTTCATTAATTTTACCTTCTTGAATCATATTTTCAATTCTAAGAAGCTTGTCCCCCTTTTCTAATTCCTTAAGAATTTCGTTTAATTTCATTTTAAAAATAATGGGCCCAGCAGGATTCGAACCTGCGATCCTCTCCACGTCAAGGAGATGTCATAGCCATTGTCCGTCCCTTATTAGAGAACTCTAGACCATGGGCCCTTTTTGTAAAAATTAATTAACCTTAATTTAAAAGAGTTTCGTTATATTCTTAGCTTTTCAATCTCTTTTTCTTCCATTGGTTCTACTACAATTACTCTTTTATTCAGTTTAACTTTATTATTTCCTTTTTCACCAGCATACCTTGCTGTTAATTGTGCAGCCATTTTTATTGTTTCTTTAGTTTTTGGACCTTGCAATAATGTTACTGGGCCTTTATTATTAGCCATAGTAAAAACATAATCAGCTTTTTGTTTTAAATTTAATAACTGCAGATTATCTTTATCATTTTTGCCAACAATTATTTTACTTTTACCAAACCTAAAATGTCTTCCATACCTTAACAAGTAAAGATCATTTTGAGAAATTCTTTTTTTATTCAATATATCTTTAGCTTTTCTGGAATAATCTATGCAAGTTAATAAACAGCCACCAGCAGGACTAGGATATTTATCAATTCCAAACTTTTTTGCCAAGGCCATTTGTCTTGACCTAGAACGCCCTGAAATATCCAACAATTTTGTCCTATCAACATAACCTTTTTTTTCTGGTCCTGTTTCTTGTAAATTTTTTGCACATAAAGGTCGGACTAGCATATTTTTAACTCTAGCTTCTTTAGCTATTCTTTGTAATGCACCTTTATTTTGAGACATAGGTCTTTGGCCAATAACTTCTCCAGTAATAATAAATTTGCCGCCTATCTTTTTTGCATATCTCTTTGCCAGTTTTAACAAAAATATTTTACAATCGATGCAAGGGTTAAGATTCTTACCATAACCATGTTTAGGTTTTCTTAAAATTTTCAAAAATTCTTTCCCAACATCTATAACCTTGACATTAATCCCATAATTTTTAGCAATTTTATCCATATCCTTTTTTCCAAAGAATGGAGTTATGAAATGTAATGCAATAACTTCAATGCCTTGCTCTTGAATTAACTTACAAGCTACAATACTATCTAATCCGCCTGATAACATTGCTACTGCTTTCATAAATTAAAAATTAAGATAAAAAGAATTTAAAGGTTTCTATTCCAAATATAATACTGCATTAGGAACACCATCTACTTGTTCTACTTCCCAATGAACTTCAATCAGGTTTCCGTCTTTTTGAATATAACAAGATTCTGATTGTTTTAAGACCATAGAACTTTTTATAGTACATTCATTTTCTCGTTCAGTAACTCTTTCAATATTTCTTAACCTTAAATTTAATGTTAATTCTCTTTCAGGTGAATCAAAGTTTTCAATATTTATCCTACCTTCTAAACCAAATGGTAAATTTTTAATTACTGGAGTTTGTTCTGCAGGAGTTGTGCCTAAAACAAATCTTGCTGGTTCTTCTTCATCAATTAATTGTTGATTTTTTTCTGGATCATTTGTTTTTACTTTTTCAAAATGAAGCATGGTAGATCGTTTAAATCCTTCATCCTTAATATCCCAATATATTCCTATTATTCCTTGTTTTGTATCAAGATAACAGAGTTCATTAATACTCAATTCAAAAGTTCTGTTTATAGGACATAAACCTTTAGAAAAATTTACATCTCTTAATTGCAAATTTAAAGATAATAATTGTTCTCCTGCATCATATTTTTTTATTAAGACTCTTCCTTTTAATCCATAAGGTAAGTCTTTTAGTGATGGAGTGTCTTTAGCGGGCGTACTACCTAAATTATATTCAATGCCTTTAACTTTTTCTTTAATTACTGGTTCTTCTATTTTGGGAGCCGGTTTAATTGTTGGGGGTTGTTCTATAATTACTGGCTGTTCTTCAACTACTGGTTCTAGTTTAGGAGCTTCTTTTGGACATCCTGATAAAATTAAAGCAGATAAACCTATTGTGGCAAAACTTTTTGTTAGAATATTTTTTAGTGTCATTTTTTACATAGAATAGATATAAAGTTTATAACTTTTTCTTTAATTCCAACCTAATTCTTTTCTTTTCTTCTTTATATGATCTATAATCACTTTGGCAGCACTTTCTGGGCTTGAACCTATTAGCATTTTACTGCCAGTTATTTTTTCCATATCATTTGTCATAAGTTTTGTTATTAATTTTGAACCAGTTATAGGTAGCAAAGGATTAATATGTGTAGAAACTCCTAGTGTTAAGAAAAACATTCCTATAGAAAAAGATTTTTCAGTAGCATTTTCTGGACAGGTTCCTGCTATTGGCAATTTATGGATAGGCAGTTTCAAATATTCTGCAAGTTTACCAATAAGTACAGCAATTCTACTGTTATCAACACAACTTCCCATATGTAATGCTGGTGGCAAAGCAGGAAGATTATTAGCTTGCCCTATTTTTGTTAAAACTTCTTTTAATTTATCTCCTGCATATTTTTTTGTTGCTTCAGGAGTCATTAAACCTTCTTGTGCAGCAGCATGAGCCCAACATCCTGTGCCCACTACTAGAATATTATTTTTTAATAATATCTTTGTTAATTCTTCATGAAATTTAAATCCTTGAAGTTTTGCATTTCTGCAACCAACAACAGCAACAATTCCTAAAATGTTTCCCTTCTTTATATTTTCAACCAAAGGCTTTAATGGGTCTTTTTTATCAAGCTTACTTAATGCTTCTAAAATTGCTTCTACAGAAAATCCTGCATAAACTATTGATTTTTCTTTAGGAATATATACTTTAGATTTATTTCTTTTAGGATAAGCTTTCAATGCTTCTCCTATTATTTGTTTTGCACATTTATCTGCATTTTCAACTTCAAATTTTATATGCAATGCACTAGGTATTCTTACAAAATCTATTGTTGTTATAAGTTTAGTATGATAACACGAAGCTATGTCCTGTAATGAAGGATAAATACATTGCAAATCTACAACTATAGCTTCTACCGCACCTGTTACTAAAGCTAATTCTTGTTGTAATACATGGCCTGCAAATTTAACGCCCTGCCTCATTAAAAGTTCATTACCTGTACAACACATTCCAACAACATTAATTCCTTTAGCTCCTAATTTCTCAGCTTCTTTTTTTAATTTTTTTGACCATTCCATAACTTTTTCTGACAATAAAGGTACATGGCCATGCACAATTATATTTACATAATCTTCTTGTAAAACTCCTAAGTTTGCTTCAGATTTTGTTAAATAGGGAGTTCCAAAAATCATATCTTGAATGTCTGTTGCCATTGTCAATCCAGAATAACCGTCAACAAGGCCTATTTTTAAAAGCGAATAAAAAATATGCAACGAATCTGCATCATTACCCATAGTAGTTTGATGCAATGCATGCGATGTTTCTGAATCAGAAGATATAGGTAATATGTTTAATTTTTTCCATAATTGTATTCTTTCTTTTGTAGCTCTTATTCTGAGCCAATTCAAATAATCACCTTCAGATTTATGAAATAAACCTTCTTGCCTCCTAAAATCTTCCAAAGCTTCTAAAGCAACATTCTCAGCAAGTTTGTTTGAATTTTGAGAATTATTTTTTCCTAAAAGTTTTGCAAAATCTTTGACTTTATTTGTATCTTTTATTTGATAAGCTTTAGCTTTACCTTGTGAAATCTTTAACAATGCAAGCACAGCTTCTTTAGCATGATCTGAATGTGAAGATGCGCCAGCGGCTGCACTTCTTAATAAATTTCTTGCAACTATTAAATCACCATTAGCACCACAAATTCCTTGAAGTTTGCCTGCGTTAGGGATTATCCTACAAGGACCTTGGAAACATGCTTTACAACATATTCCAGTTAATCCAAAAGGACATTGTGGTTGTTGTTCTTTATATCTATCAAAAATTAGTTTAACCTTATCTTTTTTTGCCTTATCCAATAATTCTTTGTTTAAAAAAGTATTTTCTACTAAAATTTTGCTCACCTTTTTAACAATAACATTGTTTTACAACTTATATGTTTTCCGATAATAATGCTCCTGCCGAGAGTTAAGAGCTAATTAGGATGCTTTTAGCTTTTTGTTGCTTCTTTTGTATTAGAAAGTTAAGGTTATATAAATAGTTTAGGTGTCTACATATTTTACTTTGTAGTCACCTTTTCTTGTATGATTTTCTAAACTGCATTATTAAAAACCTTAATGTCTTTTTTAGATCTCCAGTACTATCATACTTTTGTAAAGATTCATAATATTTGCCCCTATCTTCCAACCTTATATTTATTGGAGGATGCTTATGTTTCAATAATATGTAATTAAGCAAAAGTCTGCCTACTCTTCCATTGCCATCTTGGAATGGATGAATCTTTTCAAATTGATTATGGACAACAGCTGCCAAAAACAAAACAGGATATTTTCTTTTATATTTTTTGTACCATTCTATAAATTCTTCCAAAAGTTCTATAATCTCATTTGGTGGTGCTCCTTGATGAACAATGTTTCCTCTTCCATCTTTAATTACAACATTTACTTTCCTAAAATTCCCTGCAAAACTCTTTGTTTTATTAAAACATATTTTATGCAATTTTGTTATTAATTGTAAGGATAATTTTTCTTTAGTTGTTTTTATATATTTAACAGCTTCTGCAACATTGATTGTTTCCTGCTCGTCATCAGATGTTGGTTTTTCTTTATGTTCTAAAAGATCTACAACTTCAGAATAATCTACTGTTGATCCTTCTATTGCATTAGTATTATATGTGAATTCTTTAGTGAATTTTTGCCAATCTTTTTTTTGTAAATGGAATACTTTTATTTTTGATTCAAATTTGTTATAATATTTGATTTCTTCATCAGATAGTTCAGTCGCTAAAATATCTTGAGAAAGTTGCTGATTAATTATCTCTTCTGCTCTTTTCTTTAGTTTATTCAAAGTTTTTTCATTAAGGTTTGAACCGAGATATCTTGAAATCCTCTTAACTTTTTTTCCAACTCTGTAAGTATGGACTAAGTAAAACTTTATTTTTTTACCTTGTTTCCTTGTTTCAACAAACATAATATAATAAAGGTGTCTACATTTATATAACTTTCTATTATTGTAGACCCCTGTGACGTCCTCCACGCACTAAAGTGCGTGGCTTCCAGCGTCTGTTGCCTTTGAAGGCTCATCGCGTGTAGTTCCTGCTTCTTCCAGCTTGCTTACTTTTCTAGAAAATGGAAAAGCATAGGC
>Ga0180009_10002951_pt1 | contig 19686 bp, 17 predicted proteins | sample OS_PC_MetaG_FD_123537 | JGI IMG/M metagenome (GOLD analysis project Ga0180009, IMG submission 123537) | Groundwater microbial communities from the Aspo Hard Rock Laboratory (HRL) deep subsurface site, Sweden - OS_PC_MetaG | ecosystem: Environmental > Aquatic > Deep subsurface > Groundwater...
CCAGCGGAAGATGTCCATCACCACCTATCCCGTGGGGGACTTCCAGGTGGTGGTGGAGGGCCGCCTGGACGATTGCCGCCTGGTGGAGATCTACCGCCACTGGGATTCCGCGCCCCGGGACAAGGGGCCGGTCCACGGACTGGTGGTGCGCTTCCTGGTGGGGGACTACCCCCTGGCCATCCTGGACGCCGAGGCCGAAATGCCCGTGGTCCCCAACGGGGAGTGCCCGGACGCGGCCGAGAGCGTGAAGAAACTCATCGGCCTCAGCATCACCGCCGGGTACTCCGACCGGGTCCGGACCCTGATCGGCAGCTTTGCCGGCTGCACCCATCTCACCCATCTGGCCGTGGTCATGGGCCCGGCGGCGCTCCACGGGTTCTGGACCCACTACGCCCGCCACCCCAGGCCCGCGCCCAAATCCTTCGAGGAGTTGGAGGGGCTCTCCTACCTTTTGAACTCCTGCCACCTCTGGACCGAGGACGGGCCCTACGTCAAAAGTCTCAGGCAGATGTTCGACGAGAACCGGGATGGGGAGGGATCATGACGCCCAAGCCTTGCGCGGCCCCGATTCAGGAGGAACGCATCTATTTGCCCCATCTCGAGGGCTACCGGTGCTTTGCCTGCGGCACGGACAACCCCGTCGGCCTGGCCATGCGGTTCTATCTTTCCGAGGACGGGCAGGGGGCCTGCTCGGATGTGGTGCTTTCGGAAAACCACGTGGGCTGGGAGACCATCGCCCACGGGGGCATCGTGGGCACGCTCCTGGACGAGGCCATGGGCTGGGCGGTCATCACCTTCGAGCGTGAGTGGTTCGTCACCCGGACCATGGAAGTGCGCTACCTGCGCCCCGTGCCCGTGGGGGCGGCCCTCACCGTGGAGGGAAGGGTGGAACGCCGGGAGAACAGCCTGTGCCGGGCCTCGGCCGTGCTGCGGGAGACCGGGGGCAGGCCCTTTGCCCGGGCCTCGGCCGAGATGGCCTTTTTGTCTGAAAAGCGGGTGCAAATGATTCCCGAAGTCCACCGGAAGGCCATGGAGGACCTGTTCGTCCGCCTGCTGCTGGCGGTGGATGGGCCTGGCGAGAGTTCCTGACAGGCTGCCCAAAAACGCGATCTGCGGCGTTGCACTTCATCGGGATGACGACTTTTTGCCTCTCCATCACAAGATGGATGAAAATGGATTCAGGAGGCCCATGACCATTCCCGGCAACCTGCTCACCACGGCCATGGCCGTCATGCCCCACACGGACGCGGACCGGGCGCTTTCCACCGCCCTGTCCCTGGATGTGCCTTTCTGGCCCCAGCTCCCCAACCTGTCCTATTACGAGGACATGTACGTCCAGGCGGCGGAGCATTTTCCGGGCATGGTCCTGGACCTGGAAGGCCGTAGGCTCTCCTTTTCCATGGACAAGTTCGCCCTGGAGCTGGAGGAGGCCCTGGCGCGCTTCGAGGACCCGGAATATTTCGACGTCACCCCGGATTACTCGGCCGTGTACCACAAGTTTCTGGACATGGACCTGGCGGACCGGCCCGCCATCCGGGGCCAGCTGGAGGGTCCCGTGTCCTTCGGGTTCAACGTGAAGGACGAGAACGACCGGCCCATCATCTTTTCCGACAACGTGCGGCCCTTCATGCTGGAGTTCATGGCCAAACGGGTGAACATTCAGCTGTCCAAGCTGAAGAAGAAGAACGAAAACGCCTTCATGTTCGTGGACGAGCCCGGGCTCCAGTTCGTGTTTTCGGCCCTTTCCGGCTACGACGACACGGCGGCCCGGCGGGACCTGGACGAGTTCTTCTCCATGATCGAGCGGCCCCGGGGCGTGCACCTGTGCGGCAACCCGGACTGGGACTTCCTTTTGAACATGGATCTCGACGTCCTGTCCCTGGACGTCTATTCCAACGGGAACCTCTTCATCCAGTACCACAAGGCCATCTCCCGGTTCCTGGACCGGGGCGGGCGGCTGGTGTGGGGCATCGTGCCCACCAATGTGGAGCCCTTTGAAAAGGAGGGCGCCGGGAGCCTGGCGGACTACCTCTCGGGCCTGTGGGACGAGCTGGCCGCCAAGGGCATCGACCGGGACTTCCTTCTGTCCCGGAGCCTGCTTTCCCCGGCCACCTGCTGCCTGGTGAACCCGGACCGGGAAAGGACCGTGGAAAGAGCCTTTGCACTGCTCCGGGAGCTGTCGGCGAGGCTCAGGGAAAAGTACCGGCTGGAATAGGGTGGGTTTTCTGCCGGTTCCACGGAGGGCGTCCCCCTCGTTTCCCAGGGACCCCGCCCCTTTTTGAAAAAGGGGGGCTTTTTGCGCCCCGGAAAAATCCGGCGGATGGAGAATGCCCGGTAACGGGTCCCCTTTCAGGAAGAAGGACCGGCCAAAACACAGGAGAAGGGAGAGCCATGAAACCCCGAGGACCCCTCATGCGTGAGCATCGGCTCATCGAGCGGATGATCGCCCTCATGGACCGGGAGATGTCCCGGATGCGGACCGAGAAGAAGGCGGACCCGCTGTTCATCGACCGGGCCGTGGACTTCATCCGCACCTACGCGGACCGTACCCACCACGGCAAGGAGGAGGACATCCTCTTCAAGGTCCTGGCCGGCAAGGAGATGGACGGCCATCACCGGCTTCTCATGGAGGAGCTGTTGGAGGATCACCGGTTCGGGAGGAAGGTCGTGGGCGAACTGGTGGAGGCCCGGAACCGCTACGCCGCCGGGGACGGGGATGCCCTCTCCGTGATCCTGGAAAGATTCGCGGTCCTGGCGGAGTTCTACCCCCGGCACATCGTGAAGGAGGACCGGGACTTCTTCCCAGGCACGGAAAAATACCTTTCCGCAGCCGAGCAGGAGGCCATGCTAACGAATTTTGTGGCCTTTGACATGATGATGATCCATGAGAAGTACGAAAAGGACGTTGCCGCGCAGGAAGAAGGAAAAAGCTGAACCCGCCGGAAATGTAAAAGGATTGTCACAGCCCCCCGGAGAGCTTGCCTTTGCTGGGACGGGCCGTTATTTCTCCGGTATGAATGCGACTCCCATTACAGATCAAGGCTGGCGGGTGCGGGCTCCGGGCATGGTCCGCGCGGCAGGCCGGCATTTGCGCCTGGTGGACCGGTACGTGCTCCACGGCAAGGGCCTGGACTTCCCCGGCCTCTGCCGCCGGGTGATCCGGCCCGAAACCAGGTACCTGGTTCTGGACCTGGACGGCACCTTTCACCAAGGGCTGAACCTTGGGGTGCTCCTGGGCTGGGAGCTTTGCGCCTTTCAAGCCTATGGCCTGGAGTTCCTGCAACGGGTGGAAAAGGCCCGGGGCCAGGGGGCCGTGGTGGTGAACTGGCGGGACCACAAGGCCCGGTTGCATTACTGCACCCGGGGGCCCCGGCGGTGGGCCCTGCCCGGAGGCGTCTACTACCTCCTGGCCCGCATCGGGTGGAAAAACCGCGCCGTGCGCCGGGCCCTGCGCCGTAACCTGGGGCCCCAGGCCATGGACCGCCTCCTGGGCCTCATGCGGCTGAACCTCATGCACCACTTGGCTGAGGCGGACCTGGCCGACGTGCGGGAGTTGGTGAAAAGCCTGTGGAGGCGTCATCAGGACCGCCTGGTCATCGAGCCGGAGGACATCGCCTGGGTCCGGCGGACCTGGCCGGACCTCAAGATCATCGTCTCTTCCGCCTCCCCTTCGGTGTGCCTGGACCCGGTGCGGGAGACCTACCCGGTCCACGACGTCATCTCCACCCAGATCGAGGAGAAAGACGGCCGCACGGCCACGCCCCACAATCTCCATCCTCTGGTCGCTTCCGGCCGGCCCGGGCGCATCGCCCCGCCGGGGAGCTTCTCGGAAAACGCCTCCCACGACAAGATCGCCCGGCTGGTGGAGCGCCACCCGGACTTCCTTTCCCCGGACGTCCACACCGTGGGGATCACGGACACCAAGCACGGTGAGGACCACGCCTGGGCCGAGTATTTCAAATGCGTGGCCGACGTGAACAGCCCGGACCCCTTTTCCCCCGTGGTGTCGGCCGCCTCGCCCCTGGCGGAGATCCACTCGGCCCCGGTCCTTACCCGGGCCCAGCGCCGGGAAGCGCCCCAGCCGTTGGGAAAGGCTCTGGAGCTTTCCAAAAACCGCCTGGAAACCCTCCTGGCCGGGGACCTGGAACGAGCCGAGGGGCTTGCCGGGCAATGCTTCGACATGACCGAGGCCCTCGCCCCGGCTATAGACGAAATTCACGGCCGGAAAAAACGCATGGAGGGGGTCATGGAGCGGGCCGTGCACCTTTATAACAAGGCCCAGGGGCCTGTCCGGGACGAGGCCCTGGCCATCCTGGTCCGGGCCCTTTCCCGGTCCCGCCGCCTGGACCGGCGGGCCAGCCGTCTCCTGGCCCCCCTGGCCTCCCCCTGGTCCGCCCTGGAACGGGTGCTGGAATCAGCCCGGGACCGGGTCCGGGAAACCGGCCCCCAGCCCGGCCGGAAAAGCCCATCCTTTCCGGATTCCTCCCCGGTCCTGGACAACGGCCCCCAGACCGCCCCGGGTTTCTGACGCCTGGTTGCGGCCGCGCACGGGCCTCGGGATTCCAGGTGCAAAAAAAAGGTTCATCCGGCTGAAGCGTATTGGCATCCAAGACAGGACTGTTGTTGAAAGCGGGCCGGACAGGTTCCCCCCTTTGAAAAAGGGGGGATAGGGGGGATTTTTTTTTGTTTGGCTTTTATCTTTTTTGGTTCACCCGCCCTTTGCTCGGAGTCAGGGTGAGGATGCCGCGCCTGCCTGAAAAACCCGATGAAAGGCAACCTGCCTATCCCCCTGCTTCAAGTCCTTGCCCGAACTTTGGCCAAATTCCCGAAAAATCGGATGAACCAAAAAAGATAAGAAGCTAAAAGAAATCCCCCCTGCCCCCCTTTTTCAAAGGGGGGTTCTGCTTTTTTTGTAAAGGGGGGGGGCTGCTTCAACCGTTTCCCAGTAAAGCCTGCCTTGGTAACCAGGTACACAAAAACCGGATGAACCCAAAAAAAAAGCCCCCCGGCCGGCTGGCCAGGGGGCTTGAATGTTCCTTTGGGAATTGGGACGGAAATCAGTCCCCGGTCTCTTCTCCGTTGATCTTGTCCCGGAGCTTGCCCGAGCACTTGAAGGTGACCACCTGCCGGCTCCGGAGCATGAGGTCCTTGCCCGTGGCGGGGTTGCGGCCCCGGCGCGGGGTTTTTTGCTTCACGCAGAACTTGCCGAACCCGGAAATCAGGACGTCATCCCCGCCTTGCAGGGTATGCTTAATGATCTCGATGAGTTCTTCCACCACCCGCACGGAGTCCTTCTTGGTGAAACCGAGTTCATAGATCCTGTCCACGATTTCCGACTTGGTGAGTGCCATCGCCCCTCCGGATGCCTCTGTGACGCCCCTTGTCCGGGGCTATTGCTCCGCCTTTTTTTCCGCGGCTTCCTCGCGGTCGCCGGAAAGTTCGCGGATGCTTCCGCACACCCGGTCCACCCGGGCCATGATCTCGTCGATTTCCTTCTTCAGTTCAGCGTCGTCCAGTTCCTGCAACTTCAGCGCTCCATGCCTCAAGCCGGATACACGCCCCGGTTGTAGAGGCTATTGAAGTAGAATTCGTTATATTCCTCGTCCGTCTGGAAGGGCAGGCTCCCATCCTCCTCGGCGTCCTTTTTCTGGAGCCGCCCCGCCCGTTCCAGCCACCATTTTTGGGACTCGTCGAACAGGACCTGGCGCAAGAGCTGGCCCGAAACCCCGATTTCCTTGTTTTCGTCCAGGAACCGGCAGGCGTTTTCGATGGTGGTCTTCACGTTGGCCGCGAACTCGGAGTCGTCGTCCGACCCCTCGGCGTACCGGAGTTTGAATCCGTCCAGGACGCAACGCACCACGCCTTCGATGCCGTCAATACATTTCATGGAAGGATGAGCCCGATAAGAACCTGTGCCCCGGCCGTTTCCGAAGCCGCCCGATGCGCGGGGCGGAAAAAGCGGGGTCCTCAAAGCCTGGACCCGCAGCGTCGGGAGAACCTTCCCGGATTGCGCCGCCACGCCGACAAAACAACAATCGCTGCCCTTGGGCCGCCAAGGCGGCACATGGGAGGCAAGCTAAATGAATCCAAAGCAATTGTCAAGGCTTACGCATGCCATGGAGAAAGGAAAAAGGGGGGGCCTGCCCCCGGACTCCCCCTGGCCGATGGAAGGTGGCAGTGGATAACATTTTGAAACTTATACAAAAAGCCATCAGCCTCCCCTCCCCTTGCCGGGGGCTTGAGGGCTATCCATCCGAAACTATTTCAAAAACGAACGAAAGGGTTTTTCATCCTTCAGGAAGAGGATGGAGCCGGGCCCGTCCCAGAAGCCGGTCCGCCCGGCGCACCGCCGCCACCATGGCCGCCACCCGGGCCGGGTCCTTGGCGAAACGCACGGGTCGGCCCCTGTTGTCCAGGATGTTGGTGAGGGTGCAGGAGTCCACCCCGGCCGGGCGCGTGGTCAGCACGGCGTCCAGGGCGTTTTCCGGGGAGATGCCCCCGGCCAGGATGACGGGGATGGGGCTTTGCCGGACCAGGCGCCGGGCCAGGGCCCAGTCGCAGGTCCGGCCCGTGATGCCCACGAATCCGGTCACAGGGTCCTGGAAAGTCCGGACGCCGGGCACGGTCACAGGGACCGTGTCCGTGAGAAAAAGCTCGGACACCGGGGCGAAGAGCCCGGCCAGGGCCAGGCTGGGCACCCGGTGGCCCAGGCCCGGGGGGGCGAAGGGGATGGTGCGCATCCGGGCGATGCCGGGAAAGCGCCGGCCCACTTCCTCCTGGAGGCGGACGAGGTCCCCGGCCTTCGCGGCCCGGGGGCCGGAAAGGACCTCGCAGAAGTGGACCACCTCCGGCCGGTAGAAGTCCAGGACCCGGCAGACGGCGGAAAGATCCGAGAACAGGGGAATCAGGCTCGTGCCCAGGCCCAGGGCCCGGGCCTCGTCCAGAGTCTCCCGCAGCTCCGGGACCTTCCATTCCCGTTGGGAAACGAGGACCGATCCGATGCGGTCCACCCCGGCCCCGGCCATGGACAGCGCCTCGCGCGGGGTCTGGATTTCGTATACCTGCACCAGGGTGGGGGAGGGTTCCATGACGTCCCGAAAAGCTGGAAAGGAGGCGGTTTTCCGGCCCATCCGGCCCTGGCGGGCGGGGGAAAAACGCATTGACTTTTGACGGCCATCTACCATAATCACGGGCAAAAGACAAAAAGTTCCAGCCCACTGCGCGGCATGACAGCCTGTCGAAAAACAGGCTTTGAGAAGGCCGTTCAAAAACGACGAAGCGCAACGCCGCAACTCGCGTTTTTGGGCCGCCTGTTAAGGTTCCCCATGATCCTCATCGTCGATTTCGGTTCCCAGTACAACCAGCTCATCGCCCGGCGGGTGCGGGAGATGAACGTGTTCTGCCGCATCGTGCCCCCCACGGTCACCGTGGAGGAGGTCCGGGACATGGCTCCGGAAGGCATCGTCCTGTCCGGGGGCCCGGCATCCATCTACGAGCCGGGCAGCCCCTCCATGGACCCGGCGGTCTTTGACCTCAGGATCCCGGTCCTGGGCATCTGCTACGGCATGCACTTCATGACCCACGCCCTGGGAGGGGTGGTGAAGCGGGCCAGGAAGCGGGAATACGGCCCCACCAGCCTGGACATCACCAGCCCCGGGACGCTCCTCGCGGGGCTCACGGAAAACCCCACGCCCTGCTGGATGAGCCACGGGGATTCCATCGAGTCCCTGCCCCCGGGTTTCGTCACCACGGCCACCACCTCCAACACCCCCATTGCAGCGGCGGAAAACCCCGACCGGAAGCTCTACGCCCTCCAGTTCCATCCTGAGGTCACCCACACCCCCCAGGGTTCGCGCATGCTGGAGAACTTCGTGAAGAAGGCCTGTCGGGCCGAACCCGCCTGGACCATGGCGAACTTCCGGGATGAGGCGGTGGCGGAGATCGCCCGGCAGGTGGGGGACGGTAAGGTCATCCTGGGGCTTTCCGGCGGGGTGGATTCGTCCGTGGCCGCCGTCCTGCTCCACCGGGCCATCGGCAACCGCTTGAAGCCCATCTTCGTGGACAACGGCCTGATGCGCGAGGGCGAGGCCGGGCGCCTGCGGGAGGTGTTCAGGAACAACCTTCACGTGCCCGTGCGGTTCGTCAGCGCCCAAAGGCGATTCCTCTCCGCCCTTTCCGGGGTCATGAATCCGGAGCGGAAAAGGAAGATCATCGGCCGGGTGTTCATGGAGGTCTTCGAGGCCGAGGCCAAGAAGATCAAGGACGTGAAGTTCCTGGCCCAGGGCACCCTGTACCCGGACATCATCGAGAGCGTTTCCGCTTTCGGCGGCCCCTCGGCGGTCATCAAGAGCCACCACAACGTGGGCGGCCTGCCCAAAAAAATGAAGCTCTCCCTGGTCGAGCCGCTGAAGTACCTGTTCAAGGACGAGGTGCGGAAGCTTGGCGAGGAACTGGGGCTCCCGGAAGACATGGTGTGGCGGCAGCCCTTCCCCGGCCCGGGGCTCGCCATCCGCATCATCGGCGAGGTCTCGGCCAAACGCCTTTCCATCCTGCGGAAGGCCGATGCGCTCCTCATCGAGGAGATCCGGGCCGCTGGCCTGTATCGCAAGCTGTGGCAGTCCTTCCCCGTGCTGTTGCCCATCAAGAGCGTGGGCATCATGGGGGACCAGCGCACCTACGAGAACATCCTGGCCATCCGGGCCGTCACCAGCACGGACGCCATGACCGCGGACTGGGCGCGCCTGCCCCACGACCTCCTGGCCCGGGTGTCCAACCGGATCATCAACGAGGTCCGGGGGGTGAACCGGGTGGTTTACGATATCAGTTCCAAGCCCCCCAGCACCATCGAATGGGAATGAGGGTAAAATACAGCCATGTCTTTTCGCACCGGTTTTGAAGGCGGCCCCCCGCCTGAAAAGGAAATGGGGGATGCGGCTTCCGGCGGGGAGAACTTCGGCCAGGAGCTGACGGAAAAGAAGATCGAGCGCCTTGAGGGCCGGCTGACCTTCCAGAGCATCCTCGTGTTCCTCCTTTTCCTGTCCCTGGGGGTGTTCTTCTACTTCGACTTCACCCACCGCATCGCCCGGGTCCAGGACACGGGGGCGTCCAGGGTGGAGGACCTGTCCCGCCAGCTCCGGGCGGACCTGGACTATCTGTCAACCACCCTGGACGAGCGCACGAAGGGCATCCACGCAGCCCTGACGGACCTGAGGAACGCCCAGGCCGCCAACCGGGACCTGGCCCGTCAGGTGGGGGCCAACCTGGACCGGCTTTCGGAAACCGCCCTGACCCTGGAAAGGGGCAAGATTCTCCTGGCCGATCAGGAAAAGGCCGCGTCCCGGGAAAGGGAAAAAATCTCCGGCGCCCTGGAAGCCGAGCAAAAGAGCTCCAGCCAGGCCCGGGAATCCCTGCGCAAGGATCTGGCCGACTTTTCGGCGCAGGTGGCCTCTCTGGTGGAGTCCTCCGCAGGGCTCAAGACCTCCGTGGAAACCATGAACCAGAAGATCGCGGAATTTTCCCTTTCCCTGAATACCCTGGCCCGGGCCAAGGTGGACAAGACCCTCCTGGACGAGCTTCTGGCCCACCAGCAGGCCGTGATGGAATCCCAGATGGCCGAGACGGACAAGACGGCCAAGGCCCTGGAACTCCGCCTCCGGGCCCTGGAAACCGATCTGGGCCGCGTGAAAAAGGAAGTCCGCACCGACAACACCCCGGCTCCCAAGGAGTCCTCCCCTTCCGCTCCTCCCCCTCCTCCGGGAAAGATCATCGAGCAGGACCTGAACTGAATCAACGGTTTTTTTCTGACGTTTGTGACCGGATCTGACCACCTCATGTGCCAAACCTGCAGCCAATGCAGCTTTTCGGGACGGGCCCGGATGCCGCATTCCAATCATTCCAAAAGGGAGGGGAAAATGAAGAAGATCCTTGTGGGTGTTGTGCTTTTGGTCCTGGGGGCTGTTCCGGCCGCCAACGCGGGGGACTGGACCGGAAACGTCAACGTGCTCCTGGGCTCCAAGGCCATGGAGGAAAAGGACTGGGAGCCCCTGGACGAGCAGGCGGAATTCGCCATCCGGGTGGATTTCCGCAAAAAGGAGTGGCCGGTCAACCTCGCCGTGGACCTGGTGGGCAGCTACGCGGAGGATGACGGGTACTACCTCTTTCCCGGGGTGGGTCCGGCCTGGGCGAATCTGGAGCTTTCCACGGCCGAGTGGAACCTGGGCCTGCGCAAGATATGGGAAAACTTTCCCCACGTGCGGCCTTTCCTGGGCGGGGGCCTGGCCATCATCCGGGCCAAGACCGAGGTTTCTGCCCTGGGCGTGTCCGTGGACCGGGATGACACGGGGGTGGGCTACTTCCTGGACGGCGGGGTGTTCTGGACCCTGTCCGAGCACTTCAACCTGGGCGTGGACCTCCGCTACTCCTGGGCCGAGGTGAGCTGGGACAACTGGGAGGGCAACGCCGGGGGAGGCCACGCTGGCATCATGGCGGGCTACCACTGGTAGGCCCGGTCCGCATTCGGAGCAACCACACGCCGCAGCTGCGGGATGATCCCGGGCTGCGGCGGTTTTTTATCCCGGCTGCAAAGCGGGTCCCGGCGGGGCGGGGTCGCCCAAACAAAAAAACGCCGGGCCTCCCGAGGGGGTCCGGCGTTTTTTTGTTTTCCGTCCCCCCATCCGAGGGCAAGGCTACCGGCCAGACAAAAAGCCTGTGCTCAGACGCCACACGTTCCAGGAGACGCCCCGGGAGGAGCGGAAGAAGAGGTGGGCTCCGTCCGTGGACCACCGGGGCAGATCGTCCCGGCTCTTGTTGGTGGTGAGCTGCTGGGAAAGGCCGGTTTTTAGATCCAGCACATAGATGTCCCGGCTTTCGGGCTTGTCCGGGAGCTGCTTCACGTAGGCCACGAACCGGCTGTCCGGAGAGGATACGGGCTGCATGCAGTGCATCTCGTTGTCCGAGATGATCTGGGTCAGGTTGGAGCCGTCAATCTTGCAGGTCCAGATGGTCTGGAGGTTGGTGTTCTCGTCCGGGGTCTGGAAGAGGAGGGTCTCGTTGTCCATCCATTGGCCTGCCTGCCCCTGCTTGAGCTGGGTGGGGAGCGCGCCGTTGCTGTTCATGTACCAGAGGAAGGGCGCGTTATCCATGAACTCCTGGCAGGAGACCAGGATGTGCTTTCCGTCCGGGGATTCGGAGGGGCTGAAGTAGCGGAAGGACGGAGTGCCGATGCGGGTGAGCCCGCCGGAGCCCACGGAGGAGACCCGCCACAGGTAGTAGGTCTGATCGGAGGTGTCTTTTGCAACGCGGCCCTTGTCCCCCACGAAATAGACCGAGGAGCCATCCCGGGAGAAGGCCGGGTCCCAGTGGAAGTAGTCGGTCTTGGAGAGGCGCATCTTGCCGCCCTTGTAGATCCAGAGATCCGAACCCTCCCGGCCCTCCTGGTTGAAGATGGTCACCACCACGTCGGAGGCGTCGTTCACCGCATAGTTTTGGAAATAGGAGCCCACGTCCGCGTAGCGCTGGGGCGTCATGAGGCTTTCGGCATCCTTGTCCACCGTGGAGCGCTCGGCGATCTCCTCCACCCTCTCCACCTTGATGGACGAAACCCCCGCCCTGTCCGTGACCACCACTTCCCGGATGAGGACGACCTTGCCTGTGGGCGCCTCCTTGGGCAGGGTCTGGCAGCCGGACACGAGGCACAGGGCCAGGAGCGCGGCCGGAACAACAGCCCAATTGCAAAAGGATTTCTTCATGGCACTTCCTTCCGGGCGGGGAGGGCCGCGATTTGCGCGGGAAGCAGGGGCTTCCGGGGAAAACGCGGCAAAAAGGCAAGAATATAACCTGCATAGCCTGAGAAGTATTCCCTATCACGGAACTCCCCGGCCCTTCAAGCCGTTTCACCGGAACCCCGCCGGGCAGGGGCGGGGAAGCCGGGCGCAGGCCAAAACCAAAGGGAAACGGTGGATCGGGCGGAGCAGGAAAACCGGCCCGCAACACGGGGGCTGGAAAATCCCCCGGATCCTTGTTTCGCCGAACCTTTTGGAAATCCTCGCAATCCGCGTTAGGCGGCCCGGGGCAAGGGGCTGGGCTCCGGGTTGATTTCCGGGGCCAGGGGGGTGAGTCCCCAGGCGGCCCGGGCCTGGTCGCACCGGGGGTTCTGCACCCCGTCTTCCCAGGAGGGGGGGAATTCCCGGCAGATGGACGCCCGGCGCTCGTAGATGGAGCACCGAACGCCGGCGCCGATGTCCCCCAGGAGGGCTTCGCACCGGGGTTCGGGTCCCCGGGTTCCCCTCATGATGAGGAAAAAGTCGTTCAACTTCTCGGTCATGGCCGCCGGGACGCCGCCCGGGGTGGCGTCGTCGGTCTCGGCCCAGTAGAAGGAAGCGCGGAAATGGGCGCAGCAAGCGCCGCAGGCAAGGCAGGGGTTGGCACGCATGGCGCGGATACCGTGAAGGGAAAGGGTTCTTGGGCTCCCCAGTTTCGGGGCGGCCCAATGTACGCCCGGCTGCGGAAAAATCAAGAGGAATGTTGGGGGGTTGGGGAGAAGGGGTTCTGGGCCTCATCCCCCAAGGCCCAGGAGTGAAAGCCAGCCCCAGGCCAGGGCCAGGGCCGCCAGGGTGGCCGGGACCCCCACCCGGGCGTGGGCGGCCCAGGTGATGCGCACCCCGTGGCGGGCGGCCAGGTCTGCCACGATGAGGTTGGCGATGGAGCCCACCAGGAGCAGGTTCCCGGCCAGGGTGGACGAAAGGGCCAGGAGGGGGCCCGCCAGGGGGAAGGTGGCCGAGGGCAGGAGCAGCATGACCGCCGGGACGTTGGACACCAGGTTGGACAGAGCCACCGTGGACAGGAAGAGCCAGCCGGGCCGCTCCGGCCGCACCCCGGCCCGGGCCGCCAGGTCCAGGAGGGCAGCGAGGCCCCCGGACTCCCGGAAGGCGTGGTTCACCACGAACAGGGCCACGAAGAGCACCAGGAGTTGCCAGTCCACCAGGCCCAGGACGTCCCGGGAGCGCATGCGCCGGGAGCACAGCAGCACCCCGGCCCCGGCCAGGGCCGCGGCCTCCCGGGGCATGGGGGCGAAGAGGAAGGCCGCCAGCACCGCCGCCAGCACGGCGAAGCCCTTGGCCGTCTGCCACCGGTCCAGGGAGGGGGCCTCCACCTCCACCCTGGCCGCCGCCACCCTCCACCGCCCCCGCCAGGCCGCGCACACCGCGCCCCAGGCCAGAAGGAGCGCCCCCAGGGCCGGCACGGCCCCGGCCTTCAGGTAGCCGGAAAAGGACAGGGACAGGACCTGGCCGATGAGCATGTTCTGGGGGTTGCCGATCAAGGTGGCGGCCGAGCCCGCGTTGGCGGAAAGGGCCAGGCCCAGGAGAAAGGGAACCGGGTGCACGCCCCGGCGGCAGCAGGCCTCCACCAGCACCGGGGCGGCCGCCAGGCAGACGATGTCGTTGGCCAGGAGCGCCGACAGGGCCCCGGCCAGGAGCATGACCAGAAGAAGCAGGACCGGCGGGGACGCCTCGGCCCCGGCCATGCGCCGCACGGCGTGGGTGTAGAACCCGGACAGGCGGAACTGGGCCGACACCACCATGAGCCCCAGGAGCAGGGCGATGGTGGGCACGTCCACCGCGGCCCAGGCCCGGTCCGCAGGCACCCTCCCGGCCGCCACCAGGACGATGGCCCCCAGGAGCGCCACCCCCGTGCGGTCCAGGGAAAGGCCCGGCAGCCTCCCCAGGATCATCCCCGCGTACACCCCTGCGAAAACCCCCAGCACCAAAGGATCCAACAGCCGCCTCCCCGTGGAAGGTCCACCAGCGCCCGGAGCCTCAAGGCTGCAAAACATAAACCGGAGCGGGAAAAAAGGGAATCCCTCCGTGGGGCATCAGCCCCCAGGACCTTTTCCAGAAGCGCGATGATCCGGGCGTCGTTGTGGCCGCCCCGGCGCGTCCCGGAGAACCCGGGCCGAAACCGTGGGATCTTTCTTTTCCAGCGCCCTGGCGCGCGCGGGGTCCCGTATCCGGTGGCAATCGTCCATGAGGTCCTCCAGCCGGGAATGAGGAAAGGGAATGAGGATGATGTGAGCGGAAAATTCTACCACAGCCGCCAGGGCCGGGAACAGGACCGGGCGGCTTTTCCATCCCGCGTTGACGGGCCTTTGGAAATGGTGCATAAATACCGGGAATGACGGACACTTGATGGAGGAAGGCCTTGAAAGACCAAGACGTTTCCTTGTCGCGGGACAAGGGGGAACCGGAAGCGGGCGGACTGGCGGCCTCCGGCCGGAGCACCATCCTGGGCCGGTCCGCCTGGGCCGTGGGCCGCGTCCTGTCCGGGGTTTCGGAGCGGGTGGCCCGGCGGGTGGACCCCGAGGCCGTGGCCCGGGTCATGAGCGGGGTCATGGCGAAAAACGCCCGGACCGTGGGCCGCGTCCTGGCCGCCCTGGACCCCGGGGCTGTCACCGCGCCCTTGAACGAGGCCCTGGAAAAAAACCCCTCCCTCCTGTCCAACCTCGCGGCCGGGGTGGATCTGGTCCCCCTGGCCAAGGCCATGAACCGGTTCCTGGACAAGCACAAGAGCCTCCCGGCGGACCTTTTGAAGAAGATGGACGAGGAGGTCCTTTCCGGCGTGCTGAACGTCATGGTCCGGGAGACGGCGGGCCTCGTGCCCAGGCTCATGAAACGCCTGGACCCCGGGGCCCTGGCCGAGAGCGCCAATCTGGTCCTGGCCGAGGCCGGGGGGCTGGTGAAGGAAATCATGGTCCGCCTGGACGAGGCGGCGGCGGCTTCGGCGCTGAATTCGCTCCTGGCGGCCCGGCCGGATCTCCCCGGCGCGGTGCTGGAGGGCCTGGAGCCGGACACGGTGAGCGCCCTGGCCAACGCGGCCGTGGCCGACGCCCCCCGCCTGATGCGGCGTTTTTCCGGGACCGTGGAGCCCGTGATCCTTGGGGCTGCGGCCAACGCCATCCTGAAGGAGCATGGGCCGGGCATGGGCTCCGTGGCCGCGTACCTGGACCCCGAGGCGGTGGCCGGGGCGGTGAACGCCGCCCTGGCGGCCTATCCCGAGTTCACCGCCGGGCTCATGGAACACCTGGATGAAAAGACCCTGGCCGCCGTGGTCAACCCGGTCCTGGCCGGGGCCGGGGAACTCACCGCCCGCCTGGCTCCGCACCTGGATGCCGGAGCCCTGGCCGGGCTGGTGAACGCGGTGGTGAAGAGCCGGCCCGAACTGGTGGCCCAGGTGGCGGACGGCCTGGGCCCCGAGGCTGTGGCCGCCCTGGTGGCAACGGGCCTCGAAGCCGCCCCCGGGCTCCTGGCCAAGGTCGCGGCGGCCCTGGACCCCGAATCCCTGGCCGCCCTGGCCAACCTGGCCATCCGGGAGCACGCCTCCCTCATGACCCAGGTGGCTGCGGCCCTGGACCCCGAGGTTCTTGCCGGAGCGGCCAACGCCCTTTTGGCAAAAAAGCCGGAGCTGGCCGCCGACGTCCTGGCCCATCTGGACCCCGCGCCCATGGCCCGGGCCGCCGACGCCCTGATCGCCCGGGGCGGCGAGTTCGCCGCCCGCCTCACCGAGCACCTGGACCCCGACGGCCTGGCCGCCACGGCCAACATGCTCATCGTCCACAACCCGGATTTCGTCATCCGCCTGGTGGGGGGCCTGGACGTGGAAAAGGCCGCCAACACGTTGAACCGCATCATCGTGAACAACCTCCACCTCATGGACTCGTTCCTGAAGGGGTTCAACGCCCAGGCCATGGCCGAACTCATCACCCGCAGCGACGAGCGGTTCATCACCTTCGTGAACGTGCTCCTTTCGGACCGGAACCTCACGGGCAACCTGGGATTCCACCACAAGTCCAATCTGGGCAAAAAGCTGAACCGCACCGCCGTGGCCGCCACCACCAAGGCCCTGTCCCTGCACAAGCTCGACTACTCCTGGCAGGGATAGCGGGCGGGAGCGGGGCCGGTTTTTTGGGAATGGTTGCCCAGCCTTCAGGTTCAAAGCACGGGCTCGACGTTCTTGGGGCTCTGCCCATATTGCCCAACACGCAACAACCAAGGGAAAGGAGCGCGTCATGGCTGATGACAAGAAGAGACTGACCACCGCTTTCGGCATCCCCGTTGCCGACGACCAGAACTCCATGACCGCCGGGCCCCGGGGTCCGGTCCTGATGCAGGACGTCCACCTCCTGGAAAAACTGGGCCACTTTGACCGCGAGCGCATCCCCGAGAGGGTGGTGCATGCCAAGGGGGCCGGGGCCGGGGGATATTTCGAGGTCACGGCGGATGTGACCCCCTACACCAAGGCAAAATTCCTTTCCAAAGTGGGGAAGCGCACGGAGGTGTTCGCCCGGTTTTCCACCGTGGGCGGCGAAAAGGGCTCGGCGGACGCGGCCCGGGACCCCCGGGGTTTCGCCGTGAAGTTCTACACCGAGGAGGGCAACTACGACTTCGTGGGCAACAACACCCCGGTGTTCTTCATCCGCGACCCGCTCAAGTTCCCGGACTTCATCCACACCCAGAAACGGCACCCGGCCACCAACTGCAAGGACCCGGACATGTTCTGGGACTTTCTCTCCCTCACCCCGGAATCCATCCACCAGGTCACCATCCTGTTTTCCGGCCGGGGCACTCCGGCGACCCTCCGCAACATGAACGGATACGGCAGCCACACCTACATGTGGACCAACAAAAAGGGCGAGTGTTTCTGGGTCAAGTACCATTTCATGACCGACCAGGGGGTCCGGAACCTCAGCCAGGCGGAATCCACCCGCCTGTCCGGCGAGGACCCGGACCATGCCACCCGGGACCTCTTCGAGGCCATCCGGCGCGGGGACAACCCCTCCTGGACCCTGGAGATGCAGATCATGCCCGTGGACCAGGCCCGGGACTACCGCTTCGACGTCTTTGACATCACCAAGGTCTGGCCCCACGGGGATTATCCGCCCATCCAGGTGGGCAAGCTGGTGTTGAACCGCAACCCGGAGAATTACTTCGCCGAGGTGGAGCAGTCCGCCTTCGGCCCGGGCAACCTGGTTCCGGGCATCGCCGCTTCCCCGGACAAGATGCTCCAGGCGCGCCTGTTCTCCTACCACGACACCCACCTGCACCGCCTGGGCCCCAACTACCACCTCATCCCGGTCAACCAGCCCAAGGCCTGCCCGGAAAAGAGCTACCAGCGCGACGGGCCCATGCGCACGGACGGCAACGGCGGCAGCGGCCCCAACTACTGGCCCAACAGCTTCAACGGCCCCGGGCCGGACGAGGCCCTGAAACAACCGGGAATGGGGCTGGAGGGCGACTCCGGGCGGTACGCCTACACCCATCCCAATGACGACTTCGTGCAGCCCGGAAACCTCTACCGCCACGTGATGTCGGACATGGACCGGGAGCACCTGGTCAACAACATCGTGGGGCATCTCGGCGGAGCGCAGCATCGCATCCAGCTGCGCCAGGCGGCCCTTTTCCTGAAGGCTGACGAGGATTACGGCAAGCGCGTGGCCCAGGGGCTGGGCCTGGACCTTGGCGAGGTGAAGCGTCTGGCGGCCATGTCCCGGGAAGACCGGGCCACGGCGACAAGTTGATGGTAAGAGTTTTTTTCGGCAAGTGATGGGGCTTCAGGACCCCGTCCCCTGACAAGGGCGGGGTCCTGAAGCCCGGAAGCCACTTGCGGAATTGGTCAAAAAGCGTAAGAATTCACGAAGTATGCAGATGATGCCAAGAGGCTGACGGAAGGTAGGCTGACCGGGGGTTGTCCGAAGCCTTTCCGGACGCTGCGGCCGAACTCATTGCCGACAAAGGAGAAAAAGAATGGGTGACAAGGGGAAAAAGGATAAAGGCAACCGGGAAGAGCAGAAAAAAGCCAAACTCAACCCCAAGGAAAAGCGGAAGCTGAAAAAAGAGAAGAAGAAATAGCATGCTGACGAATCCCTGCCGCCCCTGGCCACCAGATCCCAGGGGCGGCAGGGGGCAAGCAGTTGCCGGGGGCAGCCTTCGGCTTCTGGAAATATCTTTAATCCCTTCGGCGTAATCCCCTTTTCAAAACCTTTGTAATCTGCAGTTTTCCTTTGATTTTTGCCTGCCCAAAGACCCCTTGCCCTCAATCCTCCAGGCCCCGCACCACCTCCCGTACCACCGCCTGGACCTTGGGCGCGGCTCTTGCCGCCGTGGCCAGAATTTCCTCCAGGTTGGCGGGGGTTATGGCTCCGGGGACATTCAGGTTGGTGATCACGGCAAAGCCCAGAACCCGCAGGCCGTGGTGGTTCGCGGCGATGGCTTCGTTCACCGTGGAGAAGCCCACCGCGTCCGCGCCGATGGTGCGCAGGAAGGTCATTTCCGCCGGGGTTTCCAGGGAGGGGCCCTTGAGGCCCGCGTACACCCCGCGCTGGAGGGGGATGCCCAGGCGGTCGGCAACGGCCAGGGCCGTGTCCTTCAGGCCCGAATCCCAGGCCGCGCCCATCTCCGGGAACCGGGGCCCCCAGGGGTCGTGGTTCACGCCCACAAGGGGGTTTTCGCCCGTGAGGTTGATGTGGTCCTCGATGAGCATGATGTCCCCCGGGGAGAAATCCGGGTTCAGGCCGCCCACGGCATTGGCCAGGACCAGGGCCCGGGCCCCCAGGACCGCTGCCACCCGCACGGGAAAGGTCACCTCCAGAGCCGAGTAGCCCTCGTACAGGTGGAACCGCCCGGAAAAGGCCAGCACGGGCCGCCCGGCCAGGGTTCCGGCCAGAAGCCTGCCCCGGTGCCCGGCCACGGTGGACACCGGGAAGTGGGGGATGTCGGCGTAGGAAAAGGAAGCCTCTTCCACGAGGCCCTCCACCGTGTCCCCCAGTCCGGTACCGGCCACCAGGGCGGCCACGGGCGCCCGGCCGATCCGCTCCCTCAGCCAGTCGGCCGCCTCCTCCACCTGCCTCACGTACTCGGGATGCATGGATTTTCTCCATTGGAACCATGGGATTGAGTTGCGGCGGCCGCGCGTCCCCGATTGATGGAGAGATGGGGTCCGCGAACCCGGAAAGATCCTTTCCTGCATACCGTTGCCGGGCCGGGCGGGTCAAGCCGGGGGAGCCGGTTCCTTGGGCGAGGGTTTTGGGGTTGACGGCAACAGGGGTATTCGTTAACCTCCGTCGCCGTCAGGGTTAACGAAAGCCCCCGGACCCGGAGAGCCCCGTGGCGACACGGCCTGAAAACGATATCCCGGCCTTTGACCGGGACCACCTCTGGCACCCCTACACCTCGGCGACAAACCCCCTGCCGGTGTACGAGGCCGTGTCGGCCCTGGGCGTGCGCATCCGCCTCGCGGACGGCCGGGAACTCATCGACGGCATGGCCTCGTGGTGGTGCGCCATCCACGGGTACAACCACCCGGAGCTGAACCGGGCGGCTGCGGACCAGCTTTCCCGCATGTCCCACGTCATGTTCGGCGGCCTCACCCACGCCCCGGCCGTGGACCTCGCCCGGCTGCTCCTTTCCATCGCCCCGCCGGGCCTGGAGCGGGTCTTCTTCTCGGACTCCGGCTCCGTGTCCGTGGAGGTGGCCCTCAAGATGGCCCTCCAGTATTGGCACGCCCGGGGCTGCCCGGAAAAGCGGCGGTTCCTTACGATCCGGAACGGGTACCACGGGGACACCTTCGGGGCCATGGGGGTGTGCGATCCGGTCACGGGCATGCACGGCCTGTTCGCCGGTTCCCTCATGGACAACC
>Ga0180009_10002952_pt1 | contig 19683 bp, 14 predicted proteins | sample OS_PC_MetaG_FD_123537 | JGI IMG/M metagenome (GOLD analysis project Ga0180009, IMG submission 123537) | Groundwater microbial communities from the Aspo Hard Rock Laboratory (HRL) deep subsurface site, Sweden - OS_PC_MetaG | ecosystem: Environmental > Aquatic > Deep subsurface > Groundwater...
CTGCTCGTCGGATTCTGCGCGGTCGTTGGTGGCTGTCATCTGTTGGTCGGCAGCGCTACGGTCTCGGGCGGAACGGTGACCGGGCATGGTGCGCTTTGGTTTGCCCGGATGTGGGGCGTTCCGGACTACATCGTCGGCGTGACGATCATCGCTGCGGGAACCTCGGCGCCGGAGTTCATCGTCTCGCTGGTGGCGGCCTCACGGGGGTCCTTTGGCATCTCGGCCGGCAACCTTCTCGGCAGTGACATCTTCAACATGTTCGGTGTGCTCGGGGTGTCTGGGCTTCTCATCCAGCCACCCATCGGACCGCCAGTGTCGGTTTCGCCCGCGGTGATACCGAGCCTGATCGCGCTGACGGGGGTCGTCGCGATCAGCATTTTCTTCATGTGGACGGGACGCCGGGTCTCCCGACTGGAAGGGCTGGCTCTCATTCTGATCGGCGTGGGACGATGGTACATGGACTTCACGGCACGATGATGGCACCCATCGGTGCGATCGATCCCAGCGTTGGCTCGAACCAGATTCGGCCCCGCTGGTGGATGCGCTCCTCGACCGTCGCGCTCGGTTTGATTCTGATCACGTCAACAGCACGCGATGCAAACGCTCAGCGGCGGATGAAGACGCCGACCTCAACGCAGTTCGCGTCGACTTGGGACAAGCGTCGCTTCAGCCACCGTCTCCTCAATGTGGTCCTGGGGCGACACGTTCGCAAAGGCCGAGTCGACTACGTGGGAATGCGCGGGACATCCAGGACGCTGCTGAACGAGTACCTGCATCGGGTGGCTCGTACGCCGCCCGGCAAGCTGGCTGGTGGAGCGAGCGCCAAGCTGGCCTACTGGATCAACGCGCACAACGCCGTCACATTGCGGGCTACGCTCGATAGGGCTCCGAGGTCTCGTCAGTCGGCGCGGCGGTTCGAGGTCAAAAGCGTGGCCTGGTTCTGGTCCGGGTATTCGTACGAAGTTGGGGGACGGTGGTACACCTTGAAGCAGCTGAGAAGGACCATCTTGGTCAGGTTCAAGGATCCCCGAGTCCACTTCGTGCTGTTCTACCCTGCCAGAGGCTCTCCACCATGGAGTGCTCGCGCATTTACCAGGGGACGGCTCAAACGAAAGCTAATCGTTGCAGCCAGACGTTTTCTGGCCTCCAAGAAGCACGGATTCAGATACGCCCGTAAATCCCGCACGGTCCTCCTCTCACGGATATTCAAGTGGCACCGCTCGGACTTTCGTCGCCCCCCGTACAAGGACGTGCTGACCTTCGTCAGCAAGCACCACTCGAGCTTGAGGCCGGCAGCGCTGGTCAACGGCAACCGCGACCTCTCGATCTCGTACCTCAGCTTCGATTGGATGCTGAATCAGCTCTGACAGGTCCATGGACTCCAGCGAAAGGGCTTGCGCCCCTCTACTATGAATGATAGTAGAACGTGGTTTGATGGTCTGAAATGCTGCCACGATGAAACCCATGGACAGTCGACCCCTTGGAAAGTTGGAACAGCTCGTCATGGACGTGCTTTGGGAGCGCGGCGACGGCACCGTGAGGGAAGTGATGAGCCACGGCCAGGTGAAGGACCGCGCCTACACGACCATCATGACCACCCTGTCGCGGCTGCACCGCAAGGGATTGCTTACGCGCGAGGGCGAGGGAAATGCCTTTCGCTATCGGCCTCGGTGTGGCCGGGTGGAGCATCGGCGACGCCAGGCCCATGACGTGATGCGTGAGCTGCTCCGGGATGAGGGAGATGTCGTGCTCACGGCCTTCGTGGACGCCGCCGGCGACGCCGACGAAGCCCACCTGCAACGGCTGTCGGAGCTCGTGGAGCTGAGGCTGCACGGCAATGAGGGCGAAGGATGACCCTCGCCGCGTTTATTTCGTTGCTCCTGTACTGGAGCGTGGCGGCGCTCGCGGCGGTGATGTATCTCCGGCGTGGCGTCGAGACCGATCCAAGGCATACGCTGCGGGTTGTCGCCATGCGACTCGTGGTGCCTGCTGCGCTCTTCGCGGTGTTGACCACTGCGCTGCTGCTGCCGAACCTCACCGAGGTGCTGCTCGGCAGCGATCCCCACCACCGGGCCGGGGCCGACCTCCGGCTGCACGGCGTGGTCGGCAGCGCGGCGCACTGGACCACCTTGCTCCTACTCGCTGGATTGGTCGTGTGGGCCTGGGTGCCGCCGCTGCTCTCCTGGGCGCGCTACTCACTGCTGGTCCGCCAGCTGGTTCGCGTGGGCGAGCGACGACGCACCCACGAGCTGGTGGCCAGCCATCGGAGGGGACAGCTTCGGGACCGCGAAGTCATCGTGGTGCCCGGCGCTTGGATTGGCATGGTGGGTGTGCTCCGCCCGACGTTGTTAGTGGGAGAGGATCTGCTCACGGGGCTCCGTGAGCCCGAGCTCGCCGCGGCCCTGGCGCACGAGGAGGCGCACGAGCAGCACGGCCATTCCTGGAGACGGCTGCCGCTCCTCATCGTGTCCCGCATGCTTCCAGTACTGGGCAGGCGTCTGCTCGGTCGCTGGACAGACGCCGCCGAGAACCTCTGCGATCAATCGGCTGCGCGCGTGGTGCAGAACCCGGCCTGGGTGGCCTCCGCCCTGCTCGGGACCCACCGCCTTCAGCGCACCGCCCAGCGCATGATCCCGCAGCTTGAGGAAGGTGCGGTGGCGCTCGGCTTCGCGTCGCCCGACGCACTCGCGCACCGGGTACAGCGCCTGCTAGAGCTCCCAGAACACGAAAAAAGACACATCGCCACGCGCGGTGGCCACGCCTGGCTGCTGCTGTTGGCCGTGTCCACAATCATGATCCTGATGCACCAGCCGCTCCACCACGCGGTGGAGCGACTGCTGGGCTCCATCCACTAGGTAGTAAGAAAGGGATTCCCATGAGTCGACTATGGCGGGTGCAGGTGCCGGCGAGCCTACTACCAGCGATAGTAGCACTGGTCGCCGTAGCCGGCGAAAGGTCGGCGGCGGCGCAGACCTCGCCGGGCACGGCCCCAAGGGCCAAGCCCGAGCCCACACGCACCGCACAGCGCAAACCAACCGATCGATCACCACAATCCGATGGTGGTCCGCCCCGTCGGACCTACACCCTCGGCGCCGCGCTCAAACGCTTCGCGCGACGGGCGCCCTCCGTGGTAGCCGCGCGCCGACGCGCCCGGGGGCTCCGAGCCGCATCCGGCCTCTCGGCGCGCTTCACCGACCCCAGCCTGGACTATGACCAGGAGTTGGTGTTCCCGCTGGCCACCCAGGAGGTGGTGAGCCTGCGGCTGCCGGTGCCCCTCGGCGGGCGCCTCACCCGGGCGCGGGAGGTGGCCCGCCATCAGGCCCGGCTCGCCAAGGCCAGGGTAGAGCAGTTGCTCGCGTCCGGCGGAGTGGGCTTTGCCAAAAAGTACTTCGAGCTGCTCCAACTTCACCGGTTGCTGAAGCTGCGAAAAAAGAGCCTGGCCGAGCACCGGGACCTTGCCAAGCGCATGGCGGCACGGGCCAAGGGCGGGGGCATCGCGGGCATCATCGCGACCCGCCTGGAGCTCGAGGTGCGTCGCCGCGGCTTCGCGCTCGAGCGCCTGCGAGAACGTCTGGATCGGCTCGGACGGACGCTGGCGTTGGCCATCGGCGATCGCCTGGCCATCCTGGTTCCCACTGGCGTGCTGTTGCCTCCCGCCTCGCCGCCGCCGCTTCAGTCCCTGGGTGCGAAGCTCCGTGCGAGCAGCACCCAGCGCCTGTTGCGGCTGACGCTGGACGTACGTCGCGCCCAGGAGCGGCTCGCCCGGGCCCGGCGGTGGCCCGATCTCGGCCTGTCGCTGGGCTACCTGCGGCAGCAGTCACCCGGGCCCGACCGGCGGGTCTCCCACGGCCTTGTGTTCGGCTTGTCGGTCCCGTTGCCTTTTTTCTCAAGCAACAAACGAGAGGTCAGGATTGCGGAGCTGCGAAGTCAAAGCGCCGCCTGGAGGGTCAAGGTTCGGCGGCAGAACGATCGTGTGTTGCTGCGCGACGCCCACGGGCGGGCAGCGAGGACCCGCAAGCGGCACGCCCGCTACCGGGGCCGTGTGCTCAAACGGCTCCCGGCGCTGCTGCACGGCGTCCGAGTGGCCTTTGACGGAGGCGGCGCTCTGTCTGGGCTCCTGGAGAGCCTCGCCGCCGTGGACACGATGCGTGAGGGCGGCCTCAGGCTGGCTCTCGAGGCACGCCTGCTGAATCTCAGGCTGCACGAGCTGGCCGGAACGCTGCCCACGAGATGAGCCAATGAAGAATGTGATGAAACGTATCCTCGCAATTTCCTCTCTAGCGGCGCTCGCGCTCACGCACCTGGGCGCCTGCGGCGACGCCGAGCCCGCCAAGAAGAGCAAGTCCGACCAAGGGGCCCACGAAGGCGGGCACGGACACGGCGGTGACAGCATCGCGGTGCTCCGGTTCGGCAAGCACACCGAGATCTTCGTGGAGTACCCGGCGCCGGTGGCGGGCAAGGACATGACCTTCACCACCCATTTCACCCTCCTGGGGAAACGATTCCTTCCCGTGCGCAAGGGCAGCCTGGCGGTGATCTTCCAAGGCGCGGCTGGCGAAGCGCGGCGGATCAAGGCCGACCGACCTTCACGCACCGGGATCTTCGAGCCCAAGGGCCAGGCGCCGGCCGCCGGCGAGTACACCCTGATCTTCGAGCTCAACGCCGATGGCAAACGCGATCGTTTCGCCTGGAAGGTGGTGGTGTACCCCTCCCAGACCGCCGCCGACCATCGACCGAAAGCCCCGGAACCAGCGGGCAGGGAACTCTCATTTCTCAAGGAGCAGCAGTGGGTCATTCCCTTCGCCACCGCCGCCGCCGAGCGACGACCCATGCGGACCGGGATCGAGGTGGCCGGCACCGTGAGGGCAGAGCCCGGCGCGCACGTGCGCCTGACGGCCCCCATCGCCGGGGTGGCAGCTGACGTGTCGCCCACTCTGCGCGTGGGCTCGCGGGTCAAAAAAAACCAGGTGCTGGCCTCGGTGGAGCCGGTGCTGCTCCAGGGCACCGACCTGCCGCAGCTACAGGTCACGGTGGTGCACGCCCGTCAGGCACTCAAGCTCGCCGAGCTCCGCTGGGACCGGCTGAAATCCATGTTCCGAGCGCGCGCAGTGGCGCAGCTCCAGGTGGACCAGGCCGAGTACGAGGTCAAACGGCAGAAGGCCGCGCTGGCGGCCGCCGGCTCTCGGCTGTGGCTGCATCAACGCAGCCGCAAGCGCCAGACCAAGAGTGGCCACGGGCTGTCGATCCGGGCGCCCTTTGCCGGCACCGTCCTGCGTCGCGAGGTCACCACGGGGGCGGCGGTCAAGGCCGGTCAGCTCCTCGTGGAGCTCGCCGATCTGGCCCGACTTCGCGTGGTGGCCCACGTTCCGCCTCACGATCTGGCCCGCGCACTTCAAGCAACGGGCGCCAGCGTGAGGCTGCCTTCCGGCCGCTGGGTCGCCTTACAGCACCCGCCCTCGGCCGGAGCCAGCGTGGACCCGACGACTCGCACCGTGCCCATCGCGTACAGCTTCGCGGCCGTCAAGGCGCTCCCCCTCGGATCCTGGGTGCGCGTGAAGCTGCTCGGTTCGGCGCGCACCGCTGTGGCCGTGCCCGACGCCGCGGTGCTGGACAACGATGGGCAGGCCGTGGTGCTGGTGCAGACCGGCGGGGAGTCCTTCGTGGTGCGCAAGGTCGGCCTGGGCGCTCGGGATCGCGGCTTCGTCGAAGTCACCCTCGGCGTGCGTGCCGGGGAGCGCGTCGTCACGGTGGGTGGCTACCAAATGCTGCTCGCCTCCAAGCTCCGCGGCGGCGTGCAGCTGGGGCACGGCCATGCACACTGAGTCAACCCCACCATCACCCACTGATGGCAGGCGGGGGAGCTGGCTCGACGCGATCCTCGCCTGGTCCCTACGGCGTCGGCTCATCGTGCTGGTGGCGGCCACGGGCTTGCTCGCCTGGGGTACACGCGACGTATGGCGCATGCCAGTGGACGTGTTCCCCGACCTCACGGCGCCAACGGTAACTGTACTCACCGAGGCACACGGGCTCTCCGCGCTGGAGGTGGAGCGGCTGGTGACCGTGCCCCTGGAGTCCGCGCTCAGCGCTGCTTCGGGGAAGCGTCGGGTGCGCTCCTCCTCGGCCGAAGGGCTCTCCGTGGTCTGGGTGGAGTTCTCTCACGGCGTGGACATCTACCGGGCCCGCCAGATCGTGGCCGAGAAGCTGCAGCTCGCCGCCGGGCGGTTGCCCCGCCAGGTGGACGAGCCCGTGCTCGCCCCCATTACGTCCATCATGGGCGAGATCATGTTCATCGCGCTTACGAGCAAAAAAAACGACTCTGTGCGGCTCCGCGAGCTGGCGGACCGGCAGATCCGACGGCGTCTCCTCCAGGTGCCGGGCGTCGCTCAGGTGGCGCCCATCGGAGGACACCAGCGCGAGTACCAGGTGCGGCTCGAGCCGAGCCGTCTCCAGGCGCAAGGGCTCACCCCCGATCAGGTGATCGCCGCGCTGCGGCGAGCCAGTCGACATCGCTGGGGCGGACTGCTGGTGCGAGGTGGTGTGGAGTACTCCATCGAGGGGATGGGACGCCTCGGGGGGCGATCCGATCTGGCCGCGGTCGTGGTGACCGTGAGGAAAGGCGTGCCCGTGCGCGTCGGGGACCTCGGTACCGTCCGGGTGGGGCCCGCCTTCCGGCGAGGCGTCGGTTCTTTCAACGGCAAGCCCGCGGTGGTCATCGGCATCCTGAAGCAACCCAGCGCCAACACCCTGGAGCTCACCCGTGAGATCGATCGGGTACTGAACGACCTCCAGCGCACCCTGCCCAAGGATCTCATCATCGAACGCAAGGGGTTCCGGCAAGCGGCCTTCATCCAGGCCGCCGTGAGCAATGTGCAGCGCGCACTGCTCGAAGGGGCGGTGCTGGTGCTCATCGTGCTGGCGCTGTTTCTCCTGAGCGCCCGGGCGACGTTCATCTCGGTGTTGTCCATCCCGCTTTCGGTGCTCACCACCCTGCTGGTGCTGCGCATTTTCGGCGAAACGATCAACACCATGACCCTGGGCGGCATCGCCATGGCTGTGGGGGCGCTGGTGGACGACGCCGTGATCGACGTGGAGAACATCTTCCGGCGGCTGCGGGAAAACTCGCTGCTCCCCGACGACGCGCAGCGCCCGCAGCTCACGGTGGTCTTTGGGGCCTCCCGGGAGATCCGCTCCTCCATCGTGTTCGCCACCCTGATCCTCATGCTGGTCTTCGTGCCCTTGTTTTTTCTGAGCGGTGTCGAGGGACGGCTCCTGCGGCCCCTCGGCGCGGCATACGTGCTGTCCATCCTCTCCTCCCTGGTGGTGGCCCTCACCGTGACCCCGGCGCTGGCGAGCCTGCTCATGGGGCGTCGTGGACCGGGGCGTTCCCGGGAGAGCTTCATCGCCCGGGGTCTCAAACGCGCCTACCAACCGGTGCTCGCCTGGTGCCTGCGGCATCCATGGCCCGTGATCCTCCCTGTCATCGCGCTCACGGTGGTCGTGGTGGGGCTGGGCATGCGCACGGGGCGCGCCTTTTTGCCCGAGTTCAACGAAGGGAGCCTCACCCTTTCCGTGGTCACCGTGCCCGGGACCTCCCTGGAGATGTCCGATGAGATGGGGCGCCAGGTGGAGCGGGTCCTTCACGACCACCCCGAGGTGGTGAGCACCACTCGCCGAACCGGCCGCGCGGAGCTGGACGAGCACACGCTCGGCGTGTACAGCGCCGAAATCGACGTCGTGCTCCAAATGCGGAGCCGGTCCATGCCGGCGCTGCTCGCGTCGCTGCGCAAGGCCCTCGGCAAGGTCCCCGGCATCGTCGTCAACATCGGTCAGCCCATCTCCCACCGCATCAACCACATGTTGTCGGGGACCCGGTCGGCCATCGCCGTGAAGCTGTTCGGGCCGGACCTCGACGAGCTCCGCCTGTATGGCGAGAGAATTCGGGAAGCAACTTCTAAGGTCGAAGGCGCGGTGGACGTGTCCCTCGAGCCCATGGTCCGCATCCCGCAGGTCCGGGTGCTCCCCCGAAAGGAGATCATCGCGCGGTTCGGCATGGCCCCGGGCGATGTGGTACGGGCGGCCGGTGTCGCCCTCGCCGGGGAGGTCGCCACCGAGCTCATCGACGGCTCCTACCGCGTCCCCGTGCGCGTCAGCTACGCCACGCGAAAGATGGATACCGTGGAGAGCTTGAAAGCACTGCCTATCATGACGCCTGGTGGAGCCGTGGTGCCGCTGGGTACCCTCGCCAGGGTCCGTCACGCAACCGGACCCGTATCCATCAACCGGGAGGGAGGCCAACGCCGGATCGTGGTCAGCGCCAACGTCACCGGGGGAGACCTGGTCGGAGTGCTCAAACGGATCCAGGCGGCGGTGGGCAAAATCAAGCTCCCCCGCGGATATCGAGTGGCGTATGGTGGACAATTCAAGCGTGAGGCCGCGGCCCGGCAGACTCTGCTCGGCGTCGGTCTACTGGTGGTAATCGGCATCTTCTTGCTGCTCTACCTGGCCTTTGGCAGCGCTCGTGCCACGGTGCTCATCCTGGCGAACCTGCCCTTCGCCCTTGTGGGCGGGCTGCTCGGCATCCTGGCCACGGACCGCATCGTCTCCATCGCGTCCATCGTAGGCTTCATCGCTTTGTTTGGCATCGCGACGCGGAACGGAATTCTCCTCATCTCCCACTACCAGCATCTCCAGACCGAGGAGGGCGAAACGCTCACGGGCGCTGTGCTGCGTGGGTCCCTCGAACGCCTCAACCCCGTACTCATGACGGCCCTCACCACAGGGCTCGCGATCATCCCGCTCATCGTGTTCGGCGATCAGCCGGGCAACGAGCTCGAGCGCCCCATGGCGCTGGTTATCGCCGGGGGCCTGGTCTCCTCTACCGTGCTGAACATGCTCGTGCTCCCCGTGCTCGCCAAGCGCTTTCTGAAGCCAAGCGGTGACCCCACAGAGCTGACTCCCGCGGCTGAGGCGTTGCCTGAATCACAGCCCGCCGACCAAAGTAGTGAACAGGTGAACCAGTGACCAACAAACCGAGGGCCCGGAAAAGCCCCGACGGCTCAAAGCGACGATCGCGACTTGTTCTCCTGGCCTTCGTGGCCGTCATAGGCGGCGGCGCGGCATGCTACTCGACCACGCCATACATCTCCACTAGGCTCAAGAGCCCGGTCCGACTGAAGTCGACTCAGACGCACGCCTTCGACTACGTCTCCGTCGAACAGGAGGGAGGCACGCTGCTCGTCTACGGCAAGCTCCGTCACCAACACCGACACTGCCGTGACGAAGGTCACATCGATCTCGCGGTGCTCAGCCCCGCGCGTCGCGTGTTGCTTTCGACCAGCCTCCCGGTCGTCGACCGCGGCCAGCGACGGACTGGGTGGTTTGGAGCCGCGTTTCGAGCGCGGATCCCGTTCCGCGTACCCGACGGAGCCACGGTGGTGCTCGCGGTCCATGACCCGGGTTGCACGAATCAGCAGACTTTTCAGTGCCCAGGCAGCGTAGCGCTCCCTCCTCCCAGACGAACTCCAGCGAAGGATCAGCGATAAGCTCAGATGAGTGATCCACGATGTCCCGAGCACAGGATCCTGCGTATGCACGCTGCAGAGCCGAGAATGTCCTTCACGACTTGAACAGACGCCTGTTTTCCACCATCATTTGTCCTTTGCCTCTGGAAGCCAACTTCCCGCGGCACGAGGGTGTTTCATGGGCACACGCGAGATCGTGCACAAGATGCGCTGGCAGGTGATGGGGCTGTTGCTCGTCGTGGCGGGGTGCACGCCGCCCCCCCAGGAGCTGGCATGCCGTCTGCCCTCCGCCGAGGCGGCGGACCGATTTGTGACCTGCAATCAGGGCGCGGGGATTTTTGGCCGGTGGGTGGTGGACGACCAGCAGCTGCCCGCCTACGCCTATGACTTCGACGCCGCGGATCCGCGGGGAGAGTGGGTGCTCTCTGACGGTACCGTGCGGCGGGATCATCTGTTTCAGATCGGCAACGATCGGGTCATCGGCGTCGCCGACGACCGCGGCTTCGTGCAGCTCTTTGTGCGGGATCGCGGCCCGGTATTCCTGAATCGCGTGGACCTGTCGCAACGTCGTCCGGGGGGCGGGTTCTCCTATCTGGCCGAAGGGGACCTGGCCTGGGCCACAGCCCCTCATCTCGCGCCGGCGGGGGCCCAGTTCACCCGACGTTTCGGCATGGGCTACGCGCGCTACGAGACCCGCTTCGACGGGTTGCAGGTGGTGCACCGCGTTTCGGCGCCAGCCGGCGATGGGAGCTATCTGCTGGACGAGGTGTCGATCACCAATCTGTCCGGGCGAACCCGACAGATCCGCCACTACGAGGTCTGGGACTGCAACCGACATCCACTGGTGCTGCAGCTCGCGCGGTCGGGCGAGCTGAGCGACGACCTGCCCGCCAATGGCGACGCCCAGCGGGACGACGAGGCGCGCTTCTACGATGTGTGGGCCCAACCGGATCCAGCGGCCGACGCCATGCGTCTCGGATTTGAGTATGTGGCGCCCGGGTTGCAGCCAGTGGACGAGCCCAACGACCGCGATCACTACCCTGACGACATTTTCCTGGCCCGGCTCGTTCCACCTCCCGACGCCGGCGGGCTCACGGTGCACACCGATCACGCGGCGTTTTTCGGCGACGGAGAGCTGGCGTTGCCCCAAACCGTGGCGACCCTTGCGCCCCCGCCGTCGCCCTTGACCCGCACCTCCGGCGCAGGCAATCCGGCGGTGCTCGTCGATGAGCTGGAGCTCACGCTGTCCCCCGGAGAGCAGCGACGATTGCGTTATGCCTTCGGCACCGTGGCTCCGGCCGGCGACTTGTCGCACCTGCAACCCCTGCGGGACCCGGCGCTGGATCCAGCCGCCGCGCTGGCAGAACACTGGCGGCAGCGGCTGCCCTATGTGCTCGCGCCCCACGCCCCGGTGTTGCACCGGGAGATGGCCTGGCACGGCGCCCAGCTGCAGGCGGCCGGAGTGTACGACGCCTATCTGGAGGCGCATACGATCGTGCAGGGCTCGGTGTACATGTACGGTCACGGCCTCGACGGCGCCGCGCGGGACTTCGCGCTGTTCTCCATTCCGACCAGCTATCTGCGGCCGTCACTTTCGCGGGAGCTGCTACGCACCATCATGCGGCTCACCTACGATGACACGCACCAGATCAGCTATGCCGTGCAGGGATTCGGTCAGCCCGAGACGGCAGGCATTCACCGCGCGCCATCCGATTTGGATCTCTTTTTTCTCTGGGCCCTCGTGGAGTATCTGGCGGCCACCGGGGACCGGGATTTTCTGGACGACTTGAGCCCGTATTGGCCCAAGGACGTCTCGACTCCAGTCACCGCCCTCGAGCACGCTCGCGCCGCGCTGGTACATCTCATGGATGTGGTGGGGCTCGGCCCCAACGGCTTGATCCGGGTGCGCACGGGGGACTGGTCCGACGGCATCCTCTTCGAGGCCGCGAACCGGGAGCTGGCCGAAGAGGTCGGGGAGTCCATCCCGAACACCCAGATGGCGGCGTGGGTGCTGCCCCGCGCGGCGGCGCTGTTCGACGCAGACGATCCGGGGTTTGCCGCCGAGGTGCGCGACTGGGCCGCCCAGCGGCGCACGGCGGCCCAGCAACAGTGGGTGGCGCACTGGTACCGGCGCGCCTGGTTCGGTCCGGACGACCCCTACGGCGAGGGCCATCTCAACCTGGAGGCGCAGATTTGGGCGCTCATCGCCGAGCTGCCGGACGTGCAGCGCCGGGACATTCTGCTCGACGAAATCCACACGCAGCTCGACGAGCCGTCTCCGGTGGGCGCCCGCCGGGTCCCCGGGGGCATGGTGTGGCACGCCATCACCGGGCTGCTCACCTGGGGCTATGCCCGCCACGACGCGGACCTGGCCTGGGGCTCGCTCACCCGACACACGCTCGCGGCCTACGCCACGCACAACCCCCGGCAGTGGTACGGCATCTGGTCTGGCGCTGACGCCCTCGGCGTGGACGGTGGCACCTGGGGCTCGGTGGTCACGCCCATGATGGACTGGCCCGTGATGAACGCCAACCAGCATGCGCTGCCGCTCATCGGGCTGATTCGCGTGGCCGGCATCGAGCCCGCCCCGGATGGAGAAGGGCTGCGCATCGACCCTGCGCCCGCCTCTACGACCGTGACGGTGGATCTGCCCCTGCTCCGCTTGACCTTCGACGCCCAATCCATGCAGGGGGTGTACCGCCCGGTGGTGACCGGGAGCAATGTCCTGCAGCTGCGGGTGCCGCCCGGAGCTTCGCGCGCCACGGTGGGTGGCCAGGACGTGCCGTTGCCGCCTGGCGAGCCCTTTGTCCATGTTCGGCTGGACTATAACGCGGGGGACGAGATCCCATTCCAGGTCCGCTGAGCGACAGGCTCTCCCCAGAATCACCAGGCTCATCCAGACGACCGCACGCATGTCTCCTCCTCGGCGCGCGGGCGCCACCCGCGGCACGGGGAGCCGGGCGGGGGCGCGCCAGCGCCTCGATCGGATTTTCGGGCAAAAAAACACGCAACCGCTCGGGCGATCCGGCCGATAACCCCAACAGAAGATAAAAAAAGAATCCCGAGAGGAGAGATTTCATGCCTGATCCCATCGCCAACGGTTGCAATGCCATACCGCCCATTAATATTTCCGCTGTACCGCCAACAAACTCCCAGGAGGAGATCGTCATCTTCGGCTGTGCGTCGAAGAAGGCCAGCCCCGCATCGATGACCATCGCGCAAGCCCGATCAGAGATCAGCAAACGATGTCGCGGTCTGCGGCTGTCGCGCTCTACTACCAACGCGCTTCTCAAGTCGCTGAAGCTCACCGGCAACAGCTCCGCTCCGGTAGACGCGCACGCCAAGCAGGGGATCCAGATGCTCAAGACCCTCCAGAACGTGGTGAAGGACATTCCCAAGCTGTCCTCCGTGGAGAGGGATCAGTTCGTGGGGATCTGGACCAAGCTCGGAAAGCGCAGTGGTGCGCGTGAGGCCTGGACCCGGTTGGGCAACTACCAGCCCTTCTGGAAGGGCATGTCGGCGAAGCACCGCAAGGTGGTGGCCCAATTTATCGGGACGCACAAGCTAGCCCCCATGAAAGTGGCCCAGGGCGTCGCCAAGGTCGCAAACCACCATCTGTTTGAGTCAGCGAACCATGTGGGCAAGCACAACGCCCTCGCGGACTTCTGTGACTCGGGCAAGCTGATCGACGCCAACACGCTACCAGACACGGCGACCCAGAATAAGCAGGCCGCGGCCTTGATGAAGAAACACCTGGGGCACATGAAGCCCGGTTCTCGGGCCATCATGCACCGCCAGGTGCTGGCCAAGGCCAACTACCTGCGCAAGGCCTTCTTCGAGTTCAAACCCGGCTCGCAGTCCAAGCAGCTCTGGGGAGACCGCTTCGTCAACGCCGCGGGCCGCGACTGGTACAAGCAGTGCCTGAGCATGATCCTGACCCACTCGAAGCGGAATGCCTGCCGATCCGCATACAAGCAAATGGGTGTACACAAAGGCGCGGACGTCGTCTGCGGAAAGGACTGAGCCATGAACACGTTCAAAAAGACAACGCTGCTGGCCCTCTGGACGATGATGCCGGCTGGGATGGCGCTGGGCTGCGGCGGGGCCGCGGTGCGGAGTGAGAACAAGACGCAGGCAGCGCGCTCGGAGACGTCTCCCATGAGGGCGGCCGCCGCGGCAAGGCCCGAAAAAGCGAAGACCCCGAAGGGCGCGATGAAGCTGTCGCCGTCCGAGTATCAAAAGAAGCTCGACGAGCTCACCGACATCGACACCGCCATCGTGCCGGGGCCGGGGGAGCGGAAACCCAAGACCCAGTGCCGAGACGCAAACGGCAGTTCCGATTGCAGCAAGTGTGACAAGGCGATCGGGTACCCCAGGGTCAACCATATCAAACCGTGGTTTGGGCCCGACTCGTCCCGAAAACACAGCCCGCGGCGGTGACGGCACCGCTGCCGGGGTTGGCACCCTCTCGGGCACGGCGTCGCCGCCGGGCGGACGGATATCGGACGCCGGGACGGATACCGGACGGGCGATGGACGGATACCGCCCGGGTCCCCGGGAAATCGGCCCACATCCTCGAAATTCGGCTACCCAATGGCGGCATGATGGTTGCATAGTCACCACCCCCATGAGTGATCGAACCCTCTCCATTTGCCTGTTGTTGCTTTCGACGTTGGCGGCCTGCAAGGATCCGGCGCCAGCTCGCCGGTCCGGGACCGCCGACATGGGGGTCTCCCGGACGGCGCCGCGCCGCCGAAAACGGCGTCCGCCCCGCGTGCGCACGGTGCTCATCCAGCTCGATGGGCTGTCCGCCCTGTGGCTCAACCGTTGGCTGAGAGAGCGACGATTTTTGCCCGGCCAGAAACCCGCCACAGCCGGTTCGGTGGCCGCGGGAGGGTTGGCGCGGCTGGCCGCTGCCGGGGTACGCGCAAGGTCTCTTGCGCCCGTGGATCCCTCGGTGACCGCCACAAATCTGGCGACCCAGCTCACCGGTGTCTTCCCGGCGCGTCACGGCATCCTGAGCAACCGGTTCTTTCGCCGGGGCAAGCGGGTCAACGGCTTCACCGAGCCCTTGGGCGCCGAGCCCCTTTGGCAGGCCGCGCCCCGGCAGGGGCTGCGAACCGTGACCTGGGCCGCCCTGGGAACCCGCTGTGACGAGCCGCCTTCCAGCCTGCTGCGCACGGCCTGCTACGCGGCCGGGGGCCGGGTGAGCCGACCGCAACCGGCGATGGACGTCACCCTCGCGCCCCGGGGCGGCAACGCTCGCCTGGAGCTACGCGCGGGGCGCCGGGCACGCGGTAGGCCGCGAATCACCTTGGGCCTCCGGCGGAGCGAAAAAAACAAAGCCGGCAAAGTCACGCTGGTGCTGCCCGCCGGTGCGGTCCTGCGGGGCGGCGCGCCCGACCTCGGGGCCGGTGAAGGGCGGGACGTGCTGTGGTCCGGCGGCACCCTGCCTGACGGGACGCAGGCTCCCCGTCGCCTGACCCACATCGTGCTGCGCAGCTTCGATCCGCGCCCGGGCCGCGCCCGGTTCTATGTTTCCGGTACGGCCATCAACCTCGCCCGCCCCACCGCCTTCGGGCGCACCCTGGATCGGGCCGGCTTGATCCGCCCGGCCATGGCCGACGAGCACAGCTTCCAACACGGACGCATCGACGAGCGCCTCTTCTGCCGCACGGGCCTGGCCGAGCTCGACGCCGCCGTGGCGCTGGCCCGCACGCTCGGTCGGGGCGACACCTTTGACCTGGCGATCCTCTATGTCGGCGCCGTTGACTCCTTCGGGCATATGCTGCTCGCGGGCAAGGGGCGACAGGAGCTGAGTTCGGCCGAGGTGGCCCGTTACCGCGCCGCCCTGGAGCGCGTCCTCCGGGAGGTGGATCAGCGCCTGGCCCTGATCCTGGATGCGTTGGATCTCAAGCGCACCCGGGTCGTATTGGCCAGTGACCACGGCATGGTGCCCGTATTTCATGACGTCTCCCTGCGCGCCGCTCTGTTCTCAGTGGACCGGCGCATCCGGGTCGTCACCGCCGCGGGCGCCGGTTTTGTGCATCTGCCCACCGGGGTGGATCCCACCGCCGTGGAAAAGCGCCTGGCCGCCCTCCGGGTCGCCGGGAAGTCCGTGTTTGCCAAGGGCCGGGTAGTACGCGCCGACAGCTTCGCGCGGCTGGGCCTGCCCGTCACCGCTGCCGACCTGTTCGTCCAGGCGTCTCCGGGCTTCGCCCTGAGCCACCGCCGCACCAAAACCCTGACCGCCTGGCCGAGGAACCAGGCCACCCACGGCTATCGCAGCGAACTGCCGGCCATGCACGGCGTCTTTCTCGCCGCGGGGCCCGGCCTGCGAGCGCCATCGTCGGCCCGGATCCTCGGTCCACTCCACATGACCCAGGTCGCCGCCGCCGTGTGCGCCGCCGTGGGCATGCAGCCCCCAAAGCACGCCCGCCCCGGCCCCCCGGGACTCTGGAAACCACCACCCCTCCCCGGACCCCACTGACGATGCCTGGGGCGGGGTGATGGTCTCCAGGTCCCGTCCGTATCTCGGGAGCGGTTCCAGGTTTGTCGTCGCACCGGCTACTGGGGGCCGATGACCCGGTAGAGCCGCAGGGTGGGCCAGCCGTGCTGCTCCGCGACGCGGGTGAGGCGGAGGTCCGGGTTCACGGGTCGGGGCACGCCCACCCGCTCCAGGAGGGGCAGGTCGGTGATGGAGTCGGTGTAGAACGTGGCGTCGACCAGGGACTCACCGTGCTGCTCCAGATAGCCCTTGGCGAGGGTGAGCTTGTTGGCGCCGTAAGGCACCGGCTCGTCGTAGGTGTCCAGGAACACGCCGTCCCGGGAGCGCTGGTTGAAGGCGATCACATCGGTCACCGGCAGCGCATCCCGAAACAGCTCCATGAGCATGGCGGCGCTGGCCGACAGCAGCACAATGCGGTCGCCGCGCCGATGGTGGGCCTCGGCCAGGGACACGGCCCGCTCGTAGATGGCCGGGCGCACCCGCAGCCGGTACACGCGCTCGAGCAGCTCGGCCACATCCGTGACCCGGCGGCCCACAAAGGGCGCGATGGCCTTTTTGTACGCGTCGTCGGCGGACATGACGCCGGCCTTGTGCATCACGTGGTAGGCGACGGCCTGCACCGAGTGCCAGTAGGTGATGTAACCCGCCCGACGGAAGAGGTCCACGGCATGCAGACCCGAGGCGCCGCGCAGGATGGTTCCGTCTACGTCGAAAAAAGCCGTCGCCATCGCTCACCCACCCGGCAGGCGGCCCATCACCACCCGCTCGATGCCCGCCAGATCCCGGATCACCGTGATCTGGTCCGATATGCCCGCGTGTTGCAGAAGCTGCGACACCGCGCGCGCCTGGCCCAGACCGACCTCCAACATCAAGCCGCCCCCCGGTCGAATCAGATGGTCGGGCGCCTCGAGGATCAACCGCTTGAGCAGCGCCAGGCCTCCGTCTTTCGCAAAGAGCGCCGCCTCCGGCTCCCGCAGCAGCTCCGGGGCGAGAGATTCGCGGTCTGCAAAGGCCACATAGGGCAGGTTGGCGGCGATGAGATCAAAGGGCGGCTCGGCGGCCGGCAGGGCGGCGAGCAGATCCCCGGCGTGGAGCTCGACCTCCACCTGGTGGCGGGCCGAGTTGACCGCCGCCACCTCCAGCGCCTCGATGCTTATATCCGTGGCCACCACCCGCGCGTCGGGCCGCTCCGCCGCCAGGGTCACGGCGATGGCGCCGCTGCCCGTGCCCACGTCCAACACACGGGGCGCAGTTCGCTCCCGCAGAAAGATCAGGGCGTGCTCCACCAACGTTTCGGTGTCGGGCCGGGGCACCAGCACCCGCGCGTCCACCGCAAAGGGCCGGGACCAGAACTCGCGCTCCCCCACCAGATAGGCCACGGGTTCCCGCTTCAGGCGGCGGCTCACCAACGCCCGGTAGCGGCCCCGCTCGACTTCATCCAGGGGACGATCCAAATCGATGTAGAGCCCCACGCGCTGCATCTCCAGGGCGTAGGCCAACAGCACCTCGGCGTCGAGCCGCGCCGACTCCAGCCCCTCCCGGGCGAAGCGATCGCGGGTCCAGGACAAGACCTCGCGCACGGTCCACAGGGCGGGCGTTTTCATGGCATCCCGATCCCGGCGATGGGCGCGTCGCAGTGCTCGCACCGGCCGCCCCGCATGGCCAGGGGGCCGAGGCGGTAGCCGTGTCGCGAGATCACGATTTCACCGCAACCCGGGCAGCGGGTGGACTCACTGTCATCACCCCAGAGGTTCCCCGCATAGACATAACGCAGGCCGGCCTCCCGCCCCCACTCGCAGGCGTTTCGCAGGGTGGCCGGGGGTGTCGGTCCGCGGTCCTGCATCTCGTGGTCGCGGTGGAACCGGCTCACGTGCCAAGGCATGTCCGGGTCCACGTCGGCGAGAAACTCCGCGATGGCCCGGAGCTCGGCCTCACCATCGTTCAGCCGCGGCACGATGAGCGTGGTCACCTCCACCCAGATGTTGCGCTCCCGCAGCCTGCGAATGGTGCGCTGCACCGGCCCGGGCCGCGCGCCCGTGGCCTGGAGCTGCCGCTCGGGATCCAGCCCCTTTAAGTCCACGTTGGCCGCGTCCACGGCGTCCCCCATGTAGTCCAGGGCCTCGGGGGTCATGTAGCCGTTGGTCACCAGGCAGTTGGCCACGCCCCGCTCGTGGGCGGCCACGGCCGTGTCTCGCACCCACTCCCAGAACACCGTGGGCTCGGTGTAGGTGTACGAGATGGAGGCACAGCCCTGCCGGAACGCCCGCTCGGCCACCTCCTCCGGAGCGCTCGGATCCCCGGGGAGGGCACTTCCGGGCCGCTTGCGCGGCCAATGCGCGATGGTGTGGTTCTGGCAAAAAGCGCAACGAAAGTTGCAGCCCGCTGTGGCCACCGACAAGGAGGTGGAACCCGGATGCACATGGAACAGCGGTTTTTTCTCGATGGGATCGATGTTCGCCGACACCAGCCGACCGTAGGTCAAAGTGTAGAGGGTCCCGTCGCGGTTCTCCCGCACACAGCAGTCGCCCCGCTCACCCTCGGCGATGAGGCAGCGATGGTGGCACAGGCTGCAGCGCACCGCACCCTCTTGCGCGGGCTTCCACAGGGCGGCTGGGTGGGGCTTGTCCGGTGAGTGAGTCATAGTCGGCTCGTCACAGTCGTCTGGTCATCGTCGACGCACGAGTGCGCGAGCAAAGATATCACGCTTGGAAGGGATCGGGGACGTCGGGGTCGACAAACCCCCGCCTGACAGACCCGCAGGGCAGCGGGAAGAGGGAGCCGAAGAGCGGAGCCGGACGTCTCCGTCCGGACCCGGAGAAGCTAGCGCCGTTTATGGCGCCGGGTTCCCCGAGCCTTTCCCCGGGTTCGACTGTGCCCGCGTCGGTGTGAGCGACGATAGTTTCGCGTCCGATACGAGCGATAGCGATGACCGCGAGCGCGATACCAACGGCTGTAATACACGCGGTTGGCACTCCAGTGGCTGTAGTACCGGTTGTACCCGTAGTACGTGCGCGGGATGTAGACCGCGGCCCCATTCAAATAGTAGTAGGGCAGGCCGGCGGCGGAGTAGTAAACGACCGCGCCATTGTAGTACATCGGCGTGTAGTAGGACGTGTTCACCGTCGGCTCGGCGGGCTCGGATACTCCGACTACACAGCCCGTGGACACGGTGCTCAAGCCACCCACCAAAATGAGCATCACCAACAACTTACTGATCTTTGACATGTAAATTCCTTTCCGCAGAGAGAGACGGCACTGCCTCTTTGAGTTGAAACGCTGGGATTATACGGCAAATTCTACAGAAACTTGACGAAGTTTTCATGAGGCGGGCAACCCTTTCACCAAGAAACATTCAACTAATCGGTATCACAGCGGTTTTTTGATTGCAGGATCCTGCGCCGCTCCGCATAAATTTGATCAGATCTTCGGTGAAACTGTGCTTTTTCGGTGCCCGGGAAGCAACCGTTCGGGCTGGAGGCCGATAACCCGAACAACCGAAGCAACCACCGGAGAATGACCATGCGCCGCATCGAATCTCACCACCTGGCCGCCCTGATCCTCATCGTCGGCGCAGCGCAAGGCTGCCTACCGCGCGCGGCCAAACGTCCGCGCGCTGAGCTCGTGCATCTGCGCCAGGGCGCCCGCCAGCTCCAC
>Ga0180009_10002953_pt1 | contig 19672 bp, 26 predicted proteins | sample OS_PC_MetaG_FD_123537 | JGI IMG/M metagenome (GOLD analysis project Ga0180009, IMG submission 123537) | Groundwater microbial communities from the Aspo Hard Rock Laboratory (HRL) deep subsurface site, Sweden - OS_PC_MetaG | ecosystem: Environmental > Aquatic > Deep subsurface > Groundwater...
CTTTATAAGAATTATTATGCTAGAAAATAACTACGCTTCTTCACCAGTCCACCATTCAAGCTCAGGAGATCCTTGCATATTAAAAGATTCTAAATATTGTCTAATTTGATTATTAGTTAAATCTTCTTTTGTATTTAATTTAATAGTTTATTTTCTAGATATCTTTCCATATCTTTTATTTTTAAATCTTCAAAAGGGCTAGAATAGTTAAGATCATATTTCCAACCAATATCTTTATAGACTTTTGACCACTCGTTATGATTTGTAAAACCATCTTTATTTTTATCTGCCACAGTTATTACTTTTTCATATAAATTATGTTTTTTTTCAGATAATCTATTCGCATCCTTCATAAGATAAATAAACCCTATTGTAGATAAACCAAGAATTGCTGATAATGCTATCGTCATATTTCTACTTACTTTCTTATCTAACTTTTTCTTATTTTCTTTTGTGTTATTCTTTAGATTTTTCATACAATTGTTAGGGTTAAACTATTTATAAATTTTCCTATCTTGTGACTACTATAGAATTAATAATTATTCTTCCCCAGTCCACCATTCAAGGTTAGGTATATTAGCATCAATTCCTCGAGCCTTGCAATAACCTCTTGTTAATAAATAAAATATAATGCCTAAACTTTTTGGACTTTTGTTATTACCAATTATAATCTGGTCAGCACCTTTTGCAAAATTATTTGTATCACATACCATTAAGACTTTTTTATGAACATTAATTGTATCTCTTAAAGCATTTTTATCAAGCCACGAATCAGTAATAATTGTTAATTCATTTTCAAAAAAGTCATCCAAATCTGTATTTGTTAACAATCCTGCAGGATATTTTTTTGTAAAAACTCTAATCCCTGTTAACTCACTAAATTTTTCAGCAGCTTTCCAACCTGCCTGTCTTTTACAAACTAAAATAACATCTTCAGGTGCAAACTTTGAAAGATATTCAATACCTTCTTTTAATTTCTCATCAATTAAATCAGTATTAAAAATAGCTAAACCATCTGCTCTTCTTCTATAAACAAAAGGTCGCATTGCAGGAGTTACAACTTTAGTACCAAGATAAATACCTGCTTTAACATATTCTTCTAAAGGAATAAGCATGTCAGTCCTTTTCTTAATCCTAACTTTTTCTTTAAGCTCTGCTGTGGTTGTTTTCTCAACTTTTTCTTTAAGCTTTTTTGCCTTCTCTAAGAGCTTCCTTTTTTTATCTTCTAATTCTTTTGCTCTTTGAGAGTCAGAAATTTTAATTTCTGGATTTTCTAAAAGTTCTTTTTTCTTGTCTTCGAGTGATTTTCCTTCTACAGGCTTTTCTTCAAGCGAAGCGACTGCGTTCGGCGAGCTTGAAGTTTCTTTAACTTCTTTTTCTTCTGTTTTTAGAGATTCTGCTTCCACTTCTTTTTCTAAAGATGCGCTTGCTTTAGCTTTAGTAGCTTTTTTTTCTTTAGATAGCTTTTCTTTAAGCGAAGCGACTGCGTTCGGCGAGCTTTTTTCTTCTACTTTTTCTTCTGTCATGTGAATTTACAGAGAAATTGATTTAAAAATGTTTTCTATTAGTAAGATTTAAATATTCTTTATTATCCAGAAGATTATGAATCCCAACAGAGCAAGATACGGAAAAGTAAGAAAGAGTTATTTAATAAATATGATGAGGCTTTTCTATAATGGTCAAGTAAATACCCAAGCAATAATTTTAGCAAAAAAAAGAGCTGATGAAGATAAAAAATCTTTAGAGCAAAAAGCAATTAATTCTGATAAGGACTTATATCAATGAATTTTCAATTTCAATAAGCCTTTTTAATTTAGCTTCTCTTTCCTTGCCTGTTATACCGCATTTAAAAAAATCAGCACCAAAGCCAAAAGCTAAATCAGCCAAAATATCTTCCTCTGTTTCACCACTTCTGTGAGAAAAGATAATCTTAATGCCTTTTTCTTTTGCAATATTACAAACCTGGCTAACATCTAATAAAGAACCTGTTTGATTTGGTTTAACAATTAATGCGTTAATACTTTTATTCTCAATAGCTTTTGGCAATCTATCATAATTTGTAACAGTTAAATCATCTCCAACAATGAGCTTGTCAGGAAATTGTTTTAAGAGTTTTGCAAAACTTTCAAAATCTTCTTCTGAAAATCCATCTTCAATATAAAATAAATCAAAATTTTTAATTAGGTTAGATAAATATTCAAATTGCTCTTCACTTATCCTATCTAAAGGGGGGTTTTTGTAAATATATTTTTTTCTTTTGCAAAAACCAGAAGCAGCAACATCTAAACCCAAAGGAATCTTTGTCTTCTTCAAAATTTCCAAAATCTCTTTTTCATTTAAAGAAGTTTCCCAGGCATTTTCATCATTTTCCTTTCCTTTGAAATTTTTGTCTATTTCTTTTAATAGGAACTTTACATCTTCTTTTGCTTTTTTATTTATTTCAAAAGCTTTTTTAACAGATTTAGAATTTGGAATCAATAAAAACTCTTGAAAATCTGGTTTTGATTTTCCTTCAGAATGTTTTCCACCACCAATACAATTTCCAACCAATCTAGGAAGTTTTTTAGATTCAGAATTTATCAATTGCCAAACTTGTTTTTTCTGTTCTTTAGCAATTGCTTTTAAAACAGCAGACTCTAATGCAAACAAGGTATTTGCTCCTACATGTCTATCGACAATATCTTCAATTCTTCTTAAATCTTCAAATTTCTCAAGAATTTCTTCTGAGAAATAATCCTTAGAATCTTTTAAAAATCTAATATCTTCTTCTAAACTCTTTTTATATGGTTTTGCTTCATATTTTCCTCTGGATTTGCCATTTGGAGCAGAAGCAGAAAAACTACCTATGTCTGTTCTAATTGTAACATGTATAGTTTTTTCTTTACGAGAGTCTAATATTGATTTGGCTGACACACTCTTTATAACAACCATAAATTAGGAAAATAAAACTGCTTTTTATAGGTTTTGATTAATCACTCTTCATCAGCCTCTTCTCCAGAAATCCCTTCACTTTGTTCATCTTCTGGAGTTGCTAATTGCATAATTTCTCCTTCTTTTGCAATTTCTTCTACCTCTTTAGCTTCCATCTCTGCTTTCTCTTCATCACTTATCTTTTTTTCTTTAACTCTCTTAAGTGCTTCTTCTTTTTTTGCTGGAAAGGGTTTTTTAATAGAAATTGGTAAGATATTTGAATTCAATTCAATTTCTGCAATTTTCAAAGCATCAAAGTTTATTTTTTCTAAATCTTCCTCGCTAATCCTGATTAAAAGCGGAGCATTCATAGCAATTTGCAGTGCCCTTGCTCCAAGAATCCTCGCTTTCTCATATTTGGAAAAATTTTGTCCGTTCATTTTTCTTTTATTTTTCCGAACCAGAAAATCTTGATTTTCCCGGCTTAGAAAAATTTTGTTCACTCATTTTTATTAATACGCTTTTTTATTTTAAAAATATCTCTATTTTTTTAAAAATATCTCTTTCAACTTTCTCACACATATCTAATACTTTATCTAATTCTTCTTTTTTCAAACTACTCTCGTTTCCTTTTTGTATAGAAGATATGATTCCATTTGAACTACCTATTGTGACTCTTGTTTCACTAATGTCCTCTTCCTCTCTTGTAGGATCAACAATCAAATTTTCTCCTATTTTATGAATTGTTATTGCAATTGGAATGTCTTTTGCTAGAGGAACTTTATCTTTTGTTAATTCACCATATGAAACTTTTTCCTCTTTTTTATCATATTTAGGAATCTTTGCATTTTTCAAAGCAGCCAATGCACCAATTCCTGCAGCATCGAGTAAATTTCCGTCATCATTTATTGAATAGATATCTATGAAGACAGTCCAGACTTTTTCTCCTTTTTTGATGCATAGTTTTTCAAACTCAATAAATTTGCTTTCTCTGATTCCTCTGTCAATTATTCTTGCTAATTCTATTGTTGGGAATTTAGGAGGTCCGCTTTCAAATCTTGGAGAACTTAAAGGAAGCAATTCTGCAGATACTATTAAATTTCCTTTTTCAGGAGAATCAGGATATGGCTCACCCACATTCATTTTAATTCCAACTAAAACTTCTGTCTTACCTATCTTTACTCTTGCAGATCCTTCTGCATTTTTAGAAACACCTATCTCAATTGTTATTTCTCTAAATTCATCTGGTTTCCGATTATCAAATCTTTTACCTTCTTGTAAATATTTTCTTATTCTCTCTCTGGTTATATTTGATGTTTCAATCATTTTGATTTTTCCTTTTTTTAAATTTTGAATCAATTTCTTCAAGGCTTTTTATTAATTCTTCCCTAGTTCCATAAACATTGTTCCAAGGTACATTCTTATCTCCCAGAACTTTGTTTCTTTCTCTATATTCTGCCATTAATTTTCCCAAATCCATTTGATTATATTTTTCAGTCATTTTGATTTTTCCTCTTTATAACTCTCTTGAATAACAATTAATTTAGTTTCTAATCTATTGATATCCTTATTTTTTTCCATTCTTTCTTCATGGGCCTTAGTAATTGAATTCATTTCATCTATAACTTTTTGAACTCCTTTAATAATGTGCTCAAATTTACCAAAATTTGTTTCTGTTACTTTCATAGTTCTCCAAATGTTTTTAACATCTTCACATGGTGCTACTTCATAATTGTGAGAGATTCCTTCACCTTTCCTATATGATTTTATAACATATTCTTGTTCTCCCATCTTACTTCACATCCTCCACTGATTCTTTTAAAGCCTTTTTCTGAACTTCATAAATTTTTTCACTTGCTTTTCTTGCAAGTTCAACAGCTTCTTTTAATTGTTCTTTTGTAATCTTACCATCTAATTGTAAATGAGTTATTTCTCCACTGTGTGTTAAACTAATTGGGATATCTGTTGCACCTTCTCCTTCTTCCCAGGATTCTTCATGGTGGTCCACATCAACAACTAATTGCTTGTCTAATTTACCAATTGAAACACTTGAAACCATATCTTTCATTGGAATTCCTGCATGTGCTAAAGCCATTGCAGCAGCATTAATACCTGCACATCTTGTTGAAGCATTTGCTTGCACAATATGGATATGAACATCAACAACCATATTAGCATATTTATCTAACATTACAACAGGGTCTAAAGCCCATTCTGTTATTTTACTAATCTCAGTACTTCTTCTACTTGGACCAGGCCTAATTCTATCATTTACAGAAAAACTAAGCATGTTATAATTACATCTTAATGTTCCTTTTTCAGGATTTTGTGAATGTTGAGGGTGCATCTTTTTAGGACCATAAACAGCAGCTATTGCAATTGTATCTCCAAATTGAAACATTGCACTTCCGTCAGCATTTGGAATAATTCCAACTTTTGCTTTCATTTCTCTTATCTCATCAAGTTTTCTTCCATCAGTTCTTTTGAATGTTTTAGTTGTCATCTTCGTGTTGTATCCTTTCTTTTAGTTGAGTATATTTTTCCTTTAGTTTGTGCTTGTCCTTGATAAGAATTTTTTGGATTATAATATTTTAATTCTGTTCTTTGGCGTATTTCTCGAGAATGTGTTGGCAATCTTATTTCTCCAAGAGGATTAATAAACATTCCTAAGGCTCTTACTAACTTAGATTTTTCTCTTCTCATTTATCTTCCTCCTCCCTCAAACCATTTTTTAACTTCATCTGTTAAACCACTTGTAAAAGATTTTTCAGTAACATATAAAATTGCTTTTTTAGCATATAGCTCATCTTCTATTTTGTCACCTTTTATCCAAATCAATCCATTTTGTCCAACAGTAATATTACATTTGGTTTCATCCTTAATTAAATTAATCATGCTTCCTTCTTTTCCAATTATTCTTGGAACTTTATTAGGGTTTACAGATACAATTAATCCTTCTTCTATTCTTCCTAATCCTCTTGATTTTATTGTGGCATCTATCCCTCTCTTATTTATTCCGGAGATTTTTACAACAGCCATATCTCCAATATCCATAACTTCATCTAATCCATCTTTATTTACAAATCTTGGAACTTCTGTCAAAGATAAAAAAGCATTTTCTGCAGTACCAAGATCAATTACCCATCCATTAAAAGTAATCAATTCAACTTTTCCAATAACCACATTCCCTCTTCTTGGATGATAAACTCCTGATAAAGGAATTACTTTTACTAATCGATTTGATTCTTCTGCTAAGCCATATCTAAGTGCAACAATTTCTTCTCCTCTTTTTTCTGTTCCTTCTCCAGGTAAAAAATCATTTCCTTTTTCAATAACTTCTCCAGGTATTACTACTTTTCTATTAGTCATTATGCTACTTTCTCCAAAAATTTATCTTTATATCCTATACAAGCTTTGTTACATCTTCCAGCTAAAGTTTGATTGTAATGATTGCACCATACACGACCTTCAGGAACTTTGCTATTAATACAAGTTTTATATGCAGGAATCTTTTCAATTTTTCTATCTAAGATTTCAGTTGTCTCGTCTAATCTCTCTAATTTCATTCTTCCTCCTTGATTTCCTCTGTCAATGCCGCTCCATGTGTGACTGAATTTAATTTATCATAAAAATCTATAATAATTCCAGATGGAACAGACACAATAACTTGTAAATCTCCATTGTCAAGCCAGTTTTCTTCTCCTTTATATGGGGTAACTAAACCATATGCTTTTCCAGTATAAATAGCAGGGATAGTTATTTTAACTTTTTTTGTTTCTAATTTAATAGGAATAATTTTACTTATTTCTTCAACAATTTCTTTAATCTGGTTTTCAATAGGTGTGTTTTTTATATTAATATGCGCTTGTTCTAAAGCATTTTTTATTCTTTCAGGAGTGTGTGGATTTTTTGTTTGAGGGTCAACAGCATTTCTTGATAAGAAATCAACAACTTGTTTGAATTTTTGTTCTTGCTCAGCACCCCTATGTTCTTGTGTTAATTGGACTTCTCCTTCTTTAACAATCTTTTGAACAATTTCATTTATGTCTGTTGTTCCAAAAGCTTGGCGTAAATCAGCACTTGATGGAACCTGTCCTTTTTTAGAATCTGTAAATACTTTGTCTCCTTCTGCCTCTATAAAAGAAATCTCGCCTTTTTTAAATTTAAAAGCATCATCCAAGTCAACAATAATCTCAAAATTTTTCCCTGTTTTTTTAATCCGTGCTAATGTGTTCATTTTTGCTTACTCCCCTCAAAAATGAATGCTAAAAAATTCTTAATTTTTTTTGTTTGTGTCATTATAATGTATTAATTTTTTCTCCTTCTAATCTTTCTAATTTTCCTTTGTCTTTGGGAATATAAACTAATTCAAATTTATCAAGGTTAAATTTCTTTTCTTGAATTTCTTCAAATATGTCTAATACTAATCTAACTCCTTGTTTAATTGTTGATCCTTCTCTATATTTCTCTCTTAATTTATCTTTTATTTTATCATCGTTTTCTCCGATTGCATGTGCATTATATGAAAAATAATTTCCTGTTATGTCGCTTGTGTATAATTCTGGTTTATTTCTATTTATTCCAGCAATCATTAATGAAACACCAAAAGGTCTTGCACCACCATATTGTGTAAATTGCTGTTTTATATTAGAAATTTCTTTAATTATTAATTCAGGTTCTATTTCTGAATCATAGGTAATTCGGTGTTGCTGTGCTAAAACTTGTGCTTTTTCAATCAAAACCCTAGCATCTGCAATGATTCCTGCAACACTCGCAATTAAATGAGAATCAACCTCATAAATTTTATTTGTTGATTTTTTAACTATTAATTTATCTTCAATTCTTTTATCTGCAATTATAAATACTCCATCAGAACAAACCATTCCTACGCTTGAACTTCCAAGTCTAACTGTCTTTTCTGCATATTCTACTTGAAGCAAATGACCTTCTGGCGAAAACATTGTCGCAGTTCGATCATAGCCCATTGCTTGATGTTGTATATCTGTTAACATATCCATCTTAATTGACCTCCGGTTTAAGATGGTTGCTAAAAATCTTTGATTTTTCTGTATCCATTTTCTAATTTTAGAGAATTTTATAATAAATTTAAAACCTTGTTATTTTCTCTTCAAAAAAGTGTAAGAAGTAGGGGTTTTTAAGGTTTTTGGTGAATTCTTTTCAAAGCATAGACCTTATAATAATATGCTTCATCTGTGGCTTTTTTTGTCTCGCTAAAGTCAGTTTCTTCGAAAACAGCATAATAATTAGTTTCTGGTATTTTATCAGAATTAAAGTCTTTAACAGCTTCTTCTAATTTCTTTGTAAGAGGAGTAAATAATTCTATAGGGGTCTTAAAAGTAAGCATTCCCGGATCTCCCATAATCTTATAACCTTCTTTTTTTATTTCTTCAAGATCTCTATTACGAAATATTATTTGTATTGCCATATCTGAAGTGAGATTATTGTATTTATAAGAATTATTGTTATAAGAAAGTTATTTTGTAAGAGTTCAAATTATGGTACAATAGTATATATTAATTTCATGCTGGTAATTGCAAATTCTCCATCTTCTATTTTTTTATTGTTAAGAAAAAGAGTTGCAAATGCCAAAGCTCTTTCTATAAGACCAAATTTAATTGCTTTTAAAAGATATTCTTCCTCGAGAGGTGTTAATTTTCTCTGGCTTTCATAACCATTTAATACAGAATGAAATTTTTCTTTATCCCATTCTTTCCAATCATTAAAACACCAGCCACGTATTGTTTGACCCAGATCCAGAATAAATTGGCCATTATAACTTCTGTCCCAGTCTAAAATTCTAGAAATCTTATTACCATCAAAAAGAACATGTCTTTTACCCAAATCTTCATGAATTACACCACAAGGCAATTCTTCTGAGAAGTTCAAATCATTTAAAGCTGATTCAACAGATTCTATAAATTTACGTTCTTGCAGAAATTTGTCTTTTGATAACTCTTCTTTAATTTCTTGAAAAAATTCTTTAGTTGATTCTAAATCCCACCTTCTCCTTTTATGTGGATGTTCAAAATTACTTGTTAAATTATGAATTTTTCCTAAAATTTCACCAACATTAAAACAATGGGTCAAATTAGGAATTTCAATAACATTACCTTCAAGATATTCATAGAGAATACCATTTCTATTATTTATTAAAATAACAAAGTCATTATTTATCTCAATCGGGTCTGGAACAGGAATGTTGTTTCTTACTAAGAATTTTAATAGTTTTGTTTCTGATAAAATTTCTTCATATGTTCTGTCTCTTGGTTTATCTCCACATAACCTTAAAATATATTTTGATTTATCTGTAGAAATAAGAAATGTTAGATTTCCAGAAGTCTCTAATCTCTTAATTTCATTTATTACCTCCCCTCTTTTACTAAAATTATCCTCAATAATAGATATGATTTCCATATTTATTTAAATTTTTTATAATTATTTTCTAATACTTCTAAAAAAGATTTATTTGATAATTCAGGTTGTTCTTCAAAATGATAAAGTTCTTTAAAAATTTGAGTCGGATCAACTATTGCTATTTTAACTCCTCTATTTTTAAGCTTTCTTAATACACCAAAGTGTTCTTTACGCCAGTCCTTGGAAACATTTAAAGTTCTTTCTAATTCATTCGCTGTTTCTTTAATTCTTTCTTCCAACTGAGCTGAAGCTTGTTTTTCTGGAGCAGTAAGATCAATTTTTCCTATATCAATCCATGACTTCCCCCTTTTAAGTAAACTTTGTCTATAAGTTTGTTCTGGACACCAACAATAAATCACTAAATCATAACCTCCTGATAAACCTTTCTTGCCATCAAACCTTTTCAAATCTTTATCTAAACCATGAACATCTTCTATAAGGTTAATGTCCCCCTTCTGAATAGGAGGAAAAATTTTTTGATAATCCCTGTCTAGGGAAATTACTTTTTTCTGAGACAACTTTTCACTTAATTCTTTTGTTAAAATGTTTCTCAAGGTAGCTTTTCCAGATATGCCAACACCACTAACTAAAATCCAAAAAGGTTTAGATGTTTTTTCTATATAATCTTCTGCTTCTTTTTTTATAGTTTCTACAAAATTTCCAAAATTATCAAATCTTTTCGCTTTCTGCTCAAGATTAAGAGAAAATCCTCTCTGGGGCATTTCATAATTTAATCTTGGAATTTCCTCTGTAACCAAGTGATTTAAATAAAGAAATTCTAATTCTTCTAATTTGAATTTTTCACTTTCAATCTCGCTAGCCTTATAATCTTTGAGATGTTTTTGAGTTAAATTTAACCAATGTTGGTCTTTTTGTTCTTTTGATAATGAATAAATCTCTTTCCATAACTTAGGATTTAAACTTCTAAGATAAGCTTTACTAGCTCTTTCTTTCACATTTATATTTTTTTTACCCATGATTTTTTACATATTTCTCTCTTTATAAGACTTTCTATCTTTATCATATATAAGTAGTAACATATAGAAAGAATTATAAAAGCAACAGAACTAGCCTCATTTTCTACTCAATCCTTTCAAAGTACCACTAATTTTTTCAACAGTCATCTTTTCAGGCCAGACACATAAAGAAGCCCGCACATTATCAATCATTTCGCGATTTACAGAGATAACAGCTGAATCTTTTCCTGTTTTAATCCAGCCTAATCCAACTTTAGACATACCTAAAACTCCAATAAAATCTCTAATAGCTTTCTCAATATTTTCCTTTGGATTTTTACCTTTAACAAGCAAATATCTTTTTTTCTCACGCATAGATGGTTTAAGTGGTTTCATGAAATAAGAAATAAAAAAACCTTTATATTTTTATTGCTCAGCAAAATCTTCAGCAGTATAAACATATATTTCTGTTCCTGGGTCTTTCCAGCAATCTGCTTCCATTTGACCTTTAATGCATAGATTTGATAAGAAATCTTGTTTATCTGGAATTTGTTTCCAAACAATAGGAAGATATGTGCTTTGATGCAGTCCTCTTTTTAATACAACTCCATGCTCGAAAGCTTTTAATCTGATTAATAATTCTTCTGAATTTTTATGTTCTAATAAAATAGGAATTGTTAATATGCTAATATCTATGTTAATTTCTTCCATCTCTTTATAAATTACAGGATTAAATCGCTTATCATTAACAGCAGCGTTTATAGCATTCTCAATAACACATTCATATAAAGGACTTTGAGGAAGAATATCTCCAATACACCCCCGTAATTGTTCATTTTCTGTAAAAGTTACAAAACAACCTTGCTCTTTTTTTAATCTTTCAGGGATTTTTCTTTCATTAATTTCTAGTTTTTTTCCTTCTTTCAAATAAGTTTTAGCACTTTCTCTTGCAAGTTCTAATAAAAATTGTTTTTCAGTTTCACTAAAAGTTTCTACAAAGATAATTGAAGCATAACCAACAACACTTTCTCTATCTCCAGTCACATCTCCAGAGTTTGCATAACTTATTAAATAAGGTTTCCAAGATTTATCTTTTGCAATTTTTAACAAACTAGAAACTGCCCAAGGAGCATCAATTTCAGAATAAAGTATTTCTTCATCATCGAGATTTAAAATTCTTTCAATTGAATAAGAATCTAATTGAATAGCTTCATCATACTCATGGTAGTGCGATAAGTCAACACTAATAACAATTAGGTCTTCTTCTTCGAGATTCTTAATCAAGATATTTTTGAATTCATTTGTGTCAATTGGCCCTACTAAAATTGGAATAATCTCAAAATCATTTAATTGTGTTTGTAAGAATGGAAGTTCTATTTCTAAAGAATGTTCATTTTCGTGAGCTTCTTCTATGTTATTAACAATTGTTTCTTGGAGCATTTTATTTGCTTTTCTGCTAACTTTAACATTTCCAAGAGGAGTAGAATAATAATCAAAGTTTGAAATAGAAGCACCTGTTAAAGAATATCTATGGCTTGGCCCTATTAAAAATATGTTCTCATAACCTCCCTCTAATTGTTTAAATGCTGTTGCAGCAATTTGGCCTGAATAAACATATCCTGCATGAGGAACAATTATTGCCTTAATTTGCCCATCAATTTCTAATTTTTGTGCATTGTTTAAATAACCATCTACTAAATTAGCAAGTTCATTTTTCTCTAAAGGATACCAACTTCCAGCAAAAACAGGGTCTCTTACATTTTCTTTTATAAAAAATCCAGTGTAAGATATGGGAATCAAAATCAAAATTATTAATATAAATATCAAGATTATGTAATTTTTTTTCATTATATTGGAAGTAGGTTCTCCTCTAAAAATCTTTCTGAAAAACTATATAAACCAAATTCCCTAATTAAGTTTATAAAAGAGGAAAGTTTAAGAAAAGAAAAATGGAAATTTGCACTATTGGTGGATATGAACAAGTGGGAAAAAATATGACTGCTGTAAAAGTCGATGAGGATGTTTTCTTATTTGACGCAGGATTATACATTCCAGGAATAGTTGAGCTTCAAGAAGAAAATCTCTTACAATATACTTCTAGATTTAGAAAAGGAAAACCAATGCAGAGATACACTGAGCAAAAACTTAGAGAATTTGGAGCAATTCCAGACGACAGAGTTTTAGATAAACTAGGTTGGAGAAACAAAGTTAGAGCAATTTTCATAAGCCACGCACATTTAGATCATGTAGGGGGAACACCATATATTGCAAACAGATATCCTCAGGCAACTATTTATGCAACTCCTTTTACAATGAAAGTTTTAGAAGCAATTCTTGAAGATGAAAAATTAAGAATAAGAAATAGATTAAAGATAGTTCAACCAGATTCATCACACATGATAAAAGGAAAAAGTGGAACATATAAAGTTGACTTTGTGCATACAACGCATTCAACAATTCATTGTGTATTTCCTGTTCTTCATACAAAAGAAGGAAGCTTTTTCTATGCTCTAGATTTAAAATTTGATAATTATCCAACTTTAGGAAGACCTCCAAACTATAGAAAATTAAAAGAAATAGGAAGAAGAGGAATAAAAGTGGCAATAATAGATGCTCTTTATTCAAACACAGAGAAAAAACCAGGGGGAGAAAGAATAGCTCAAAATTTGTTAGAAGATGCTTTTTCTAAATTAAGAGGAAGAAATTCTGCATATTTTGTAACAACTTTTTCATCTCATATAGAAAGATTAACAAATATAGTAAAGTTTGCAGAAAAAACAAAGAGACAAATTGTTTTCTTAGGAAGAAGTTTAAGTAAATATATTGAAGCAGCTTCAAAAGTAAATTCTTGCCCTTTTAAGAATAAAGTAAAAATATTCAAATATAGGAGGCAAGTAGATGCTTTTTTAAAAAAATTAGACAAAGAAAGAGGAAAATATGTAGTTGTTTGTACAGGGCATCAAGCAGAAGAAAATTCAATATTAGATAGAATTGTAAAAGGAGGTTCAGGATTTAATTTTAAACAAGGAGATCATTTAATCTTCTCATCAAGTATAATTCCTGTCTCAGTAAATATTCTAGCACGTGAAAGATTAGATAATAAATTAAGAAAAATTGGAGTAAAACTTCAAACAGATGTTCATGTTCATGGCCATGGGAGCAGGGAAGATTTAAGAGATTTATTAGAAATTTTAAAACCCAAACACATAATTCCTGCACATGGAACTCTTCAACTAGAAACGCCTTTTATAGAACTTGCTTCAACTCTTGGTTATAAGTTTGGAGAGACTTCACATCTCTCTTCTAATGGTAAAGTCTTGAAATTTTAACATGGTAAGAGAAGACATTTTAGGGGGGTTAAGAACAGCATTAGCTCGAGGACAAACTCTAAGACAGGCTATGATGAGTTTTTATAATGCAGGATATATAAAAGAAGAAATTGAAGAAGCTGCTAAGGCCTTGCAGGCAGAAATAAATCAACCAGTGCAATTTCAATCTCAAACTTCTGTCGAACAAGCAGATATCTTCCAACGAACTGATTCACAGGAAAATCAACCAGTTCAACCCCAACCTGCTCAACAACCAACTCAACTTCAAACAATTCAAAAAGTATCTGCTTATGGACAACCAGTTCAACCTCTTCAACAAACAATTCAACCCCAACCTTTTCAACAACCCCAAACAATTCAAAAAGTATCTGCATATGGTCCACCCCAGCAAGTTCAACAACCCCAACTTGCAGCAAAACCAAGAGGAAAAGCAATAATCTTTATTTTACTGGCTCTTTTAATTCTCTTAATTGGCGGATTAATTGCTGTATTTTTCTTTAAAGACGAACTTTTAGCTTTCTTTAATTCAGCTTAAAATGGTATATCAGCCTGCAGAAGATTCATATCTTTTGAATAATATTTTGAAAAGAGAATTGCTTGAATTACTCCATAAAAATCCAGATTTAAAATTTTTAGAAATTGGAGCTGGAAGCGGAATACATCTTTCAACAGCAGAAAACCTAGGAATTAAAAAAGAAAATATTTTCTCCTCTGACATAGATGAAAACTCAGTAAATCATTGTAATTTATTAGGTTATAATTGTTTAAAATCAGATTTATTTGAAAATATAAATGAAGAATATGATTTGGTTATATTTAACCCCCCTTATTTACCAGAAGATAAACATGATGATAAGTTAGACACAACAGGTGGAAAAAAGGGAGACGAAATAATATTAAAATTTTTAGAACAAGCTAAAAATTATTTAAAGGAAAATGGAAAAATATTTCTTTTAGTAAGCAGTTTAACCCCTAAAATTGATTTTGAGAAATTTGGATATAAATCAAGAGAATTAGGTTGTGAAAGGCTATTTTATGAGCAATTATGTGTCTTGGAGCTTGTTATCTAATTCACCACAATTATTTTTATATACTCTAGGGCAATTTATTTAATATGGCAAGATTCGCACACAAGATGTCTAGGAGTGATAAAGAAATTTTTTGCGATTTTCATAGGAGGTCGAGAGTTTACACGAGCCTAATCCATAGGAGCGAGTGTGGGCTCGAGTTATTTAAAAAATCGCCCTTCAATGTAGAGTGGAAAATAGAAAACCAAGAAAATTCTGGAAAAGGAATTTTCTGTGCCCCGAAAATCATTGATTTTCGCGGAAACCTGGAGGTTGTTTTCAATGGCTAGATTCGCACATATAGCAGACGTACATTTAGGAGGGTGGAAGCAACAGCCAATGCAGGATTTAAATTTTCAATCCTTTAAAAAAGCAATTGATATTTGCATAAATTCTAAATTAGAGTTTGTATTAATTGCAGGAGATTTATTTGATTCTGCTTACCCACCTATAGAAATTTTAAAAGAAACTTTTGCAGAATTTAGAAGATTAAAAGAGGCAAATATACCTTGTTTTATAATCGCAGGTTCACATGATTATTCTGTATCTGGAAAAACTTTTTTAGATGTTCTTGAAAAAGCAGGTTTTTGTAAAAATGTAACTGACTTTGAAGTTATTGAAAAACAAAGATTTCCTTCTCCAAGAGACTCAGAATCTCAAAAAGAAAAAGATACTATTATTTTAAATCCAACTCTTTTTGGAGGTGTTGCTATCTATGGTTACCCTGGGAAAAAGTCTGGCTTAGAGATAGATGATTTAAGAAGAGTTAAATTAAATGACGCACCAGGAATGTTTAAGATATTTATGCTCCACACAACAATTGATAAAGCAAAAGGAACACTCCCAATAGACGCCTTAGAGACAGATCTTTTACCAAAAGCAGATTATTATGCCTTAGGGCATCTTCACATTGATTTTCAATATCAGAATTTTATTTACCCTGGACCAATTTTCCCAAATAATTTTCAAGAATTAGAAGATCTAAATTACGGGAGCTTTTATATTATAGATACAGAATCAGAGAACTCTTTAAGAAAAGTCGAATTAAAGATTAAAGAAGTTATCTCTATTGAACTTAAAATAAGAAATACTCTTTCAGCTACAGAAAAAATAATTGATGAGTTAAAGGATAAAGAATTAGAAGATAAAGTTGTTTTATTAAGAATAAGGGGAGAATTAGAAAATGGAAAGATTTCTGATATAAAGTTTGCAAAGATAGAAGAATTTGTAAAAGAAAAACAAGCATATTTTCTTTTAAGAAACACTCATGATCTCAAATCAAAAGAAGTTGAGATGGAATTAGATATTGGAGATACAGAAGACATAGAAGATGAAACAATAAAAGTTTATTCTGACCAAAATCCTTCTGACTTTAATAAATTAATCCCCCAGATAATGAATGTTTTTTCAATTGAAAAACAAGAAGATGAAAGATCAGAGGTTTTTATAAATAGATTATTAGATGGAACTAAACGAGTTTTGAAATTTTAAAAATGAAAATAAGAGATACAATTGAATCAGAAGGAGATTTTTTTGCAAGAAAATATATATTTGAAAAAGAAGGAAAAACAGTTGAATCTACTTATATAGATAGAATAGATAAAGAAATTATTTGTGTTTCAAATATGTTTGGTTGTCCTGTAAAATGTACTTTTTGTGCTTCAGGTCAAAATTATTTGGGCAACTTAGATAAGAAGGATATAGCAGATATAATATTTAAGATTGCTGAAAGAGAGGATATTTCTAGAAGCAGGAGATTACTAATATCTTTTATGGGAAGTGGAGAACCTCTATTAAATTTGGGCCCAATTGAGCATAATATAGATAAGATGTCAAAGATATTTACTAATGCTTATTTTGCAATTTCACTCTCAGGCATAAAAATAGATAATCTAAGAAAGTTGGATGAATTAGATGGAGTCGATATTAATCTAAAATTTTCTTTGCACAGCCCATACAATTCTCAAAGAAAAGAGATAATCCCAAAGACAGATAATCTTGATAAGATAATTTATTTTCTTTCTGAATCTCCATTTCCAGTTGAACTTAATTATTGTGTTTTAGATAGATTTAATGATTCAGCTAAGGATGCAAGAGATTTAGCAGTATTAGTTAAAGATACCAATTTTAATTTAAAAATAAATAAATACCATCCAATAGGAAATAAGTTTAAGGAAAGCAGAAATAAAGGAAGATTTATCGCTTTACTAAAAAAAGAAGGAATAGGCTTTGAAGTATATACTACAGATGGAGAAGATATAAAAGGAGCATGTGGGCAATTAGTCTCGCAATTAATAAAATGAACATAAAAAAAATAGTATTGAATAATATCAGAAGTTATAAGCAGCAAAAAATTGATTTCCCAGAAGGCTCAACTCTTTTATCAGGGGATATTGGTTCTGGAAAGACGTCAATATTGCTTGCAATAGAGTTTGCTTTATTTGGGCTTCAACCTGGGCAAAGAGGTTCTTCATTGTTAAGAAATGGGGAAAACGAAGGAGGGGTTCTTATAGAATTTGAAGTAGAAGGAAAACAAGTAACTATTGAGCGAACTTTAAAGAGGGGAAAAACAGTTTCACAAGATTATTGCGCAATAATTATTGATGGAGAAAAAGAAGAGATAGCTGTTACAGAATTAAAAAATCGTGTTTTAACTTTACTAGATTATCCTAAGGAGTTTGCAAAAAAACAAAACATTTTGTATAAATTTACAGTTTATACTCCTCAGGAAGAAATGAAGCAAATAATCTTAGAAGACCCTCAAACAAGAATTAATACTTTGAGGCATGTTTTTGGAATTGACAAATATAAAAGAGTTTTGGAAAATGTTTCAATAATCACAATAAAAATAAGGGAAGAGAGGAGATTAAAAGAAGGAATGACAGCAAATTTAGAACAAGATAAATTAATAGTTGTATCAAAAGAAAATGATCTAGAAACAAAACATTATAATTTATCTTCGGTTGAGAAAGAACTTTTCTTAAAAACAGAAGATAGAAAAAAGATTCAGGAAGAAAAAGAGGAAATATCCAAACAAATTGAAGAAAAAAGAAGTTTTCAGCAAGAAATAGAAAAAACAAAAATTATGCTTTCTCATAAACAAGAGGCTCTTTCAAACAACGTTAGAAGAATTGAAGAGATTAAAAACCAAATAAATCAATTGGAAGAATCTTCTTTTGATGAAAATAAAATAAGAGAATTAGAAGGACAAATTCTTTTGAGAAAAGAAGAAAAAAGAAGATTAAATGAAGAAAATTTAGATACAACTTCTCAAATAACTTCTTTAGATATTAAAAATGCAGATAATGAAAAAACAAAGACAAAAATTACAAATGTAGAAATTTGTCCAACTTGTTTACAAGATGTTAGTCCTGTTTATAAGAGCAATGTAATAAATGAACTTGAATCAAATACATCTAAAAATGTATCTAGAATAAAAGATCTAAGGTTGGAAAAACAAAATATCTCAGAAAGAATTTTAAAAATATATCATGAGATTTCTTCAAATGAAAAAGAACTTCAAGAGTTAAACCTATTAAAGATTAAGTTTGAAGGAATTCAAGAAAAAAGCGACAGGATAAAAGAGTTAGAAGATTCAAATTTATCTATTAGAAAAGATTTAGAATTATTAAATCAACATATGGAATCTTTAGAAGAATCTATTTTTGAATTAAGAAAATTTGACAATGTTTTTCAGTTAAAACAAAATGAACTTGAAGAAGCCTTAAGACAGGAAAAATTAGCAGAAATAAAAGTAGCAGAATTAAAAAAAGAAATAGAGGTTTTCTCTAAGCAAATAGAGGAGCTAAAAGAAAATATAAAGAAGACAGAAGAAGTAAGAAAACAATTAGATTATTTAATTAAACTAGAAGATTGGCTATCTAAGAAATTTGCTCTTCTTATGGAAGTTATTGAGAAGAATGTTATGGTAAAACTTAAAACAGAGTTCTCAACTTTTTTTGCAGAATGGTTTGGTATGCTTGTCCCAGACACATTTAATGTTCAGCTTACAGATGATTTTACACCTGTTATAGAATATCAAGATTATGAAATAAGTTATGCTTATCTTTCAGGAGGAGAAAGAACAGCAATTGCTTTAGCATATAGACTTGCGCTAACTCAGGTGATAAATTCTTTATTAAGTAAAATAAAAACAAAAGATCTGATTATATTAGATGAACCTACAGATGGTTTTTCAGAGCAGCAGTTAGATAAAATGAGGGATGTTTTATTACAATTAGATGTTAAGCAGATGATAATTGTAAGCCATGAACAAAAAATAGAGGGTTTTGTAGAAAATGTCATAAAATTAAGAAAATCAGCAGGAATCTCAAAAATAGATCAATAATTAAAATGAAATTAAATGTCCCTTTTTATAAGCAAACAACTCCTCTTAATTGTGGTCCTTCAGCTTTACGTATGGTTCTTGCTTATCTAGATAAAGATTTAGGATTAGAGATTCTAGAAGAAAAAATAGGTGTAAAAGAGGGAAAAGGTGTTTCCACAATTAGATTAGCAATAGCTTCAGCATCTTTAGGATATAAAACAGATTTTTATTCTAAACACATTCTATTTAACGAGAAAAATGTCAATCTTGATTATTATAAGCAATATGGAGATATGAATTTAAGAGAATCAGAAATATTAATTAAAAAAGCAAAAGAAGAAGGAGTAAATATTCAGGAAAAAAGTTTATCTCTTGAAGAATTATTAGAAATGGTTAAAGAGAAAAGTGTTCCTATAATTTTGCTTGACTGGAATATAGTTCTTGGGAAAAAGGAAGAAGGTTATCAAGGGCATTTTGTTCCTATAGTTGGTCATGATAATGAAAATGTTTATGTACATAATCACGGATTCAAAAATACTAAGGCATTTTTTCCAATAGATAAGTCTCTTTTTGATAAAGCAAGAAGAGCAAAAGGAACAGATGAAGATATTGTAGTTATTTATGCTAAATAGAAAAATTTATAAAACA
>Ga0180009_10002954_pt1 | contig 19664 bp, 23 predicted proteins | sample OS_PC_MetaG_FD_123537 | JGI IMG/M metagenome (GOLD analysis project Ga0180009, IMG submission 123537) | Groundwater microbial communities from the Aspo Hard Rock Laboratory (HRL) deep subsurface site, Sweden - OS_PC_MetaG | ecosystem: Environmental > Aquatic > Deep subsurface > Groundwater...
ATGGCGAAGATGGACTCGAAGATCACCGAGCCGCCGATCAAGGCGGGCACCGACAGGCCCAGGATGGTTATCACCGGCATCAGGGCGTTGCGCAGGGCGTGGCTGTAGATCACCAGGCGCTCGGGCAGGCCCTTGGCCCGGGCGGTGGTTATGTAGTCCTGGCGTATCACCTCCAGCATGTTGCCCCGCATGTAGCGGCTCATGCCCGCCAGGGAGGTGAAGGCGCTAAGGAGCACCGGCAGGGCCAGATGGCGGGCGTAGTCCAAGAGTTGACCCGCCCAGGAGAGCTGGTCGTGGTTCAGGCTCTTGATGCCGCTGATGGGCAGCCAACCCAGGATCACTCCGAAAAGGATCATGCACAGCAGGGCCAGCCAGAAGGTGGGGGTGGCGAATCCCAGGAACACGAACACCGTGGTTGCCTGGTCGAAAAACGATCCCCTATGGGTGGCCGAATACACCCCTATGGGCACGGCGATCACCAAGACCAGGGCCAGGGATAGCAGGTTGATGGTCACGGTGATGGGCAAACGGTCGGCGATCTTGTTCAGCACCGGCTGGCCGTCCGGGGCGAAGGAGCGCCCGAAGTCCAAGACCGCCAAGCGCCCCAGCCAGTTCCAGTACTGCACGGGCAGGGGCTTGTCCAGGCCGTAGAGCTTGGTCAGGCGCTCTTTGGCGATCTCGCTCATCTTGGGGTTCAGGTCCGTGGCCAGGTCGGTGGGGCTGCCCGGGGCCAGGTGCATGATGAGAAAGCTGATGAAGGTGATGCCGATGAGTAGAGGCACCATCATGGCCAGGCGTTTGGCGAGGTAGGTGAGCATGGGTTCTTACCTGGTCAGGGCTGGGTGCTGGAGGGCCCTGGGCACCCACCAGTCAGTAAAATTGTAGCTGATGCCCGCCGGGGCGGGGGTGATGCCCTTGATGCGCGCGGCCAGGATGGGCAGGGCGTCGGCCACGTACAGGAAGGTGTAGGGTTGGTCCTCTGCCAAAATCTCCTGGAGCTTGAAGATCAGGGCCCGGCGCTTTTCCCGGTCAAAGATGCGGCGCTGCTCGGTCAAGATGCGGTCCACCTCCGGGTTTTGGTAATAGGTGAAGTTGAGTTGGCCGGGCTTGGCCTTGGTCGAGTGCCAGATGTCGAACTGGTCCGGGTCCGGGGAGATGGTCCAGCCCAACAGCACCGCCTCGAAACGGCCCTTGTTGATGAACTCCTTGATAAAGGCGGCCCACTCCACGGTCCTGAGTTTTACCCGCACCCCGATCTGGGAAAGCCGCTGCTGGATGATAACCCCGGTGTTGGCCCGGTAGGAGTTGCCCTGGTTGGTGAGGATGGTGAACTCGAAGGGCCGTCCGTCCTTGTCCAGCACTCCGTCGCCGTCGCGGTCTTTCCAGCCGGCGGCGGCCAAAAGCTCCTTGGCCTTGGCCGGGTCGTAGGGGTAGCGTTTGACTTTGGGGTTGTACCAATAGGTGCCCGGCTTGATGGGCCCGGTGCACTCCCGGCCCAGGCCCAATAGCACCCCCTTGATGATTTCTTTTTTGTCGATGGCGTAGCTCAGGGCTTGGCGCACCCGTTTGTCGGCGAAGCGGCGGTCCTTGAGATTGTAGCCCAAATAGGAGTAGCTGGAGGATAGGTAGCGGTACTTTACGAAGTTTTCGCGGAAAAAGGCGCTTTTGGTCTGGCGGCTGTATTGCAGGGCGGTCAGCCCCATCCAGTCCAGGCCCCCGGACTTCAACTCCAGAAACATGGTGGCCATGTCCGGGATCACCCGATAGGTCACCTGGTCCAGGTGGGCCCGGCCCATGAAGTAGTCTTGATAATAGCGCAGCACCACCCGGGCCCCCGGGTCCCAACGCACGAACTCATAGGGGCCGGTGCCCATGGGGTGGCGGTTCAGCTCCGAGGCCCGCACGTCCTGGCCTTCCAGCAAATGGCGGGGCATCTGGCTCAGGGTCCAGGAGGCCAGGCCCGGCGCGAAGGGCTCGTCGTAGTACACCACGAAAGTGTGGTCGTCCGGGGCCTCGGCCTTGGTCACCTTGAGGTAGTCGCCGGAATAGGCGGTGGGGGTCTTGGGGTCCACCATGAAGCGCCAGTTGAACAAGGCGTCCTGGGCGGTGTAGGGCTTGCCGTCTTGCCAGCGCACCCCCTTGCGGAGCTTGAAGGTGATCTTCAGGCCGTCGGGGCTCACGGTCCAGGATTGGGCCAGGTCGCCCACCAGGTTGAGATCCTTGTCGTATTTGAGCAAGCCGTTGTAGACCAGGCCGCTCATTTCGTGGCTGGCCGAGTCGCTGGTAATCATGGGGATCATGCTGGTGGCGTCGCCGATGGTGCCGATGACCACGGAGCCGCCGTTGTCAACCGCCGTCGCCTGCCCCGGGGCCAGGGCAAAAAAGAGGCAAAAAAACAGCGCGGCGGTTATTCTTGTCATGCGGCCTCCGGTAAAAGGGGGGCGCTTCGGTCCCGGCCCCGGCTGTCAGTCTAGCCGCAGCCCGCAGGGGGCGCAAGGGGGATTTGCCCGGCAGGCCGGGCGCTTGACGCCCATGAAGGGCCTTGTTACCATGCCGGTTAACAACGGAAGGAAGTTCACATGCAAGGCAATCAACTGCTTGATTTCATCAAGGACCGCCGCAGCGTGCGCCGTTTCAGCTCCGAGCCGGTGAGCGATGAGATGCTCAACATGGTCCTGGAGGCCGGGCGCTGGGCTCCCAGCGGCAACAACAACCAGCCCTGGCGCTTTGTGGTGGTGCATGACCCGGCGGTGCGGGCCAAGCTGGCCCCCTTCACCAAGTTCGGCGCGGTGCTCAAAAACGCCCCGGTGCTTATCTGCACCTTTATTCACCTTCCTTCCATGTACAATGACACCAAGGATCATCAGGCCGTGGGCGCTTGCCTTGAGAACATGCTCCTGATGGCCCACGGGCTGGGCCTGGGCGCGGTGTGGCTGGGCGAGATTCTCAAAAGCGCCGCCGAGGTCCGGGACGCCCTGGGCCAGCCCGAGGAGTTGGCGCTGATGGCGGTGATGGCCCTGGGTCACCCCGACGGAGGCACCAGCAAGCCCGAGCGCAAAGAAATGGACGAGCTGGTGGTGGCCCGGTTGTAATTTTTCGATGCCTGACCACGTCCTATTTTAAAAGGGGAGTCGCCATATTATGAGATTTGGCAAGATTACCTTGATGGCCCTGTTGGGCCTCAGCCTGCTTTGGGCCGGGGGATGCTCTATTTTTTCGGCCCAGCCGGTTGGCGCCGAATCGGGCAAGGCGAGCGTCCAGGGCCAAAGCGCGGGCAAGGCGGGCGCCACCGCTCCGGCCGCCGTGGGGCGCTATTATGACTTTGACGACATCCAGGTTCCCAACGCCCTGAAGCTGGACAAGAAACGCTCGCTTATCTTCCGGGCCGGCAAGTTCAAGGCCGGGGTGCTGGTGTTCACCGACAACCTGGAGGTCCAGAGCCTGATCAACTTCTTTATCGACTCCATGCAAAAGGACAACTGGGTGCTGCAGGGCTCTTACAAGTACCCGAGGGTGGTGCTGTTCTTCGCCAAGAAGGGCAAGACCGCGGTGGTCAACATCATGGAGGACACCTTCAGCACCGAGGTGACCATCTGGGTGGCCCCCACGGTGGACTGATGGAGCAAACCAATGACAAGCCCAGGGTGCTCCTGGGAATCCCCGGGGGCATAGCCGCCTATAAGGCCGCCGAACTGGCCAGCCGCCTGACCCAGGAAGGCTGCGCGGTGCGGGTGGTGATGACCGATCACGCCCGGCGCTTCGTGGGGCCGCTCACCTTTGCCGCCCTCACCGGCCACCCCGTCCCCGGCGATTGGTTCGAGCCGGGCCAGGAGGCGGCCATAGGCCACATCGACCTGGCCCGCTGGGCCCAGGTGGTGGCGGTGGCCCCGGCCACGGCCAACTTCATCGCCAAGGCGGCCCTGGGGCTGGCCGACGACCTGCTCTCGACTCTTATACTGGCCACCACCGCCCCCCTGCTGGTGGCGCCGGCCATGAATCCCCAGATGTACGCCCACCCCACGGTGGGGGAGAACCTGGCCCGCCTGAGGGCCAGGGGCGTGCGGCTGGTGGGCCCGGCCGCCGGGCACACCGCCTGCGGCGAAGAGGGGCCCGGGCGCATGGTGGAGCCGGCGCTCATCGCCGAGCACGTCTTGGACCTGTTGGCCGTACGCGACCTGGAGGGGGTGCCCGTCCTGGTGACCGCCGGGCCCACCCGCGAACACCTGGACCCGGTGCGCTACCTGTCCAACCCCAGCAGCGGGAGCATGGGCCTGGAGATAGCCCGCATGGCCCGGCGCCGGGGGGCCAGGGTCACTCTGGTTTTGGGCCCCACCCATTTGGAGCCGCCCTTCGGGGTGGAGGTGGTCACTGTCACTTCGGCTCAGGACATGGCCGAGGCGGTGGGCCGTCTGGCCCCAAAACAAAAGGTCATCGTCAAGGCGGCGGCGGTGGGCGATTTCCGCCCGGAACAATGCCATCCCCGCAAGGTCAAGAAGTCCGGGCAGGGCGAAACCTGCCAACTGGTGGCCACCACCGACATCCTGGCCGGCCTGGGCCGGGACAAGGGCGATCGCGTTCTGGTGGGCTTCGCCGCCGAGACCGACGAGGTGCTCGCCCATGCCGGGGCCAAGCTAAAGGCCAAGAACCTGGACCTCATGGTGGCCAACGACGTCAGCGCCGTTGACAGCGGCTTTGCCGTGGACACCAACCGGGTGCATTTTCTCACCCCGGCCGGCGAGGTGGAAACCCTGCCTCTTTTGAGCAAACAGGAGGTGGCCCAGCGCCTGCTGGACCGGGTGGCCCGCCTGCTGGGACAGGCCTAGGCAGATGGCCGATTCCCGCCACCTGGCGGATTTGGCGGGCAACCTGGCCTGCCGCTCCCGCCTGGGCCTGACCAAGGTGGCCGGCAGCCGGGGCGAGTTGGAGCAACTCATGGAGGCGGTGATGCCCGCCGCCCCCACCCCCCGCCTAACCAGTCTTGCCCAGGTGCGCCAATGGATGGGAGAATGTACCAGATGCCCCCTGCACCAGGGGCGAGGCAAAATAGTATTCGGCAGCGGCGCACAAGACGCCCGGATCATGTTCATCGGCGAGGGGCCGGGGGAGCAGGAGGACCGCCAGGGGCTTCCCTTCGTGGGCCCGGCGGGCAAGCTCTTGGATGCCATGCTGGCGGCGGTGGGTATGAAGCGGGAGCAGGTGTACATCGCCAACATCGTCAAATGCCGCCCCCCGCGCAACCGCGACCCCCAGGCCGGCGAAGTGGCCGCCTGCCGCCCCTTTTTACAGGCTCAGGTTAAGATAATCGCGCCACAGGCCATCTGCACCCTGGGCCGCCCTGCCGCCCATGCCCTGCTGAATAGCGACGCGCCCATGGGGCGTTTGCGGGGCAAATGGAGCCAGGCTTTGGGAGTGCCGGTGCTGCCCACTTATCATCCGGCCTATCTGCTGCGCACCCCGGAGGCCAAGGCCCTGGCCTACGCCGACTTGAAGGCCCTGGTAAAGGGGCCCAAACCCTAATCCCGGAGGGGCCATGCCCCGCTATTTCCCACTGCTGCTTCTGGCCTTGCTCCTGGCCCTGGCCCTGGCCATGCCCGGCTCGGCCCCGGCCCAGGGCGCCGAGGGGCAGGTGTGGGTCATCGAACTCAGCGACACCATCAACCCCGGCAGCTCCGAGTTCGTCTTGGCCGGCCTGGAAAAGGCGGCCGCCGCTTCGGCCAGCGTGGTGGTGATCCGTCTGGACACCCCCGGCGGCCTGGTGAGTTCCATGCGCGAGATGGTCAAGGCCATCCTGGCCTGCCCTGTGCCGGTGGTGGTCTACGTGGCCCCGGCCGGGGCCCGGGCCACCAGCGCGGGGGCTTTCCTACTGCTGGCCGCCCCGGTGGCGGCCATGGCTCCGGCCACCCACGTGGGCGCGGCCCACCCGGTGGGGGGCAGCGGCCAAGACATCAAGGGCGCCATGGGCGAGAAGGCGGTGAGCGATCTTAAGGCCCTGGCCGCGAGCCTGGCCAAGCGCCGGGGCCGCGATCCCAAGCTGGCCGAGGAGATGGTCACCAAGTCGGTTAGCTTTGATGCCGTCAAGGCCAAGGAACTGGGTCTGGCCGATGTGCTGGCCCGGGACCTGGGGGATCTGTTGCAAGCCCTGCAAGGCCGCAAGGTGGCCACCGCCGCCGGGGAAAAGACCATAGACACCAAGGGCCAGACCATTTATTTCCACCAGCCGGGCTGGCGGGAAAAGCTCCTTAGCCTGCTGGCCAGCCCCAACCTAGCCTACATCCTGCTCATGATCGGCCTGGCCGGCATCTACTTCGAGTTCAGCCACCCGGGAACCGTATTTCCGGGGGTGGTGGGCGGACTGGCCCTGATCCTGGCCTTTTTCGCCATGAGCGCCCTGCCGGTCAGCTACGCCGGGCTGGCCCTCATCGGCTTGGCCGTGCTGCTGTTTTTCGCCGAGATCAAAGTGACCAGCTACGGCCTGCTTTCCTTGGGCGGGGCGGTTTCGCTCATATTGGGCTCGGTGATGCTGTTCAAGTCCGGCGACGAGGTGCTGGCCGTGTCCCTGGCCGTCCTAGTGCCCACCGCCCTGGCCATGATCTTGTTTTTCGGTGGGGTTGCCTATGTGGCCGGCAAAGCCCAGTTGGCCAAGTCGGTCACCGGCCAAGAAGGCCTGGTGGGCTCGGTGGGGGTGGTGGTGGACGCCGGGCGGGTTCGCCTGCTGGGCGAGCTTTGGAGCTTCACCAGCCCCCAGCCCCTGGAGCCGGGGCAAAAAATCGAAGTGAGCGCGGTTCACGGCTTGGAAGTCGAGGTGCGGCCGCTGCCCAAGGACGGGCAAGGGGCCTAAAAGGAGGCGAGGCTAATGGGCATCGTATCGGCCATATTCTCCCTGTTGGGCGGCCTGCTGCCGGTTGTGATCTTGTTCATTCTTTTCCTGGCCGTGTCGCTGAGGGTGCTCAAGGAGTACGAGCGGGGAGTCATCTTTCGCCTGGGCCGGGTGATCAAGGCCAAGGGGCCGGGGTTGATCATCCTCATCCCCGTCATTGATCGCATGGTCAAGGTGAGCCTTCGGACCGTGGCCATGGACGTGCCGCCCCAGGACGTCATCACTAGAGACAACGTGTCGGTGAAGGTCAACGCGGTGTTGTATTTCAGGGTGATGGACCCCACCAACGCGGTGATCCAGGTGGAGGACTACCTCTTCGCCACCAGCCAGCTGGCCCAGACCACCTTGCGTAGCGTTTGCGGCCAGGTGGAAATGGACGAGCTGCTTTCGGAACGGGACAAGATCAACGGCGAGTTGCAGCAGATCCTGGACCAGCACACCGACGCCTGGGGTATCAAGGTGAGCACCGTGGAAGTCAAACACATCGACCTGCCCCAGGAAATGCAGCGGGCCATGGCCAAGCAGGCCGAGGCCGAGCGGGAGCGGCGGGCCAAGGTGATCAACGCCGAGGGCGAGTACCAGGCGGCCGAGAAGCTGGCCATGGCGGCGGAGATAATCAGCCACCATCCCCAGGCCCTGCAACTGCGCTATTTACAGACCCTCAGGGAGGTGGCCAGCGAGAACAACAGCACCACCTTGTTCCCCTTGCCCCTGGACCTGTTCACGCCTTTTCTTAAAATGGTTGAAAAAAGTGGCTCCAGCAAGTAAACTCCCCCATTCAGCGGTGGGGGACGTGAGCCCCTTTCGGCAAGCAAAATCAGGAGAATATACAAGACATGGCTGACGAGGAAACCCTGCAAGCCCAGACCAGTGAAGAGCCCGCCGCCGTGGCCCCCAAGGCCAAGGAGGAGCCCAAGGTACCCGAGCCCAAAAAGCCCTTGGAGAAAATGACCGCCAAGGAGCTTAGGGAATACGGCCTGGAGCTGGGCGACATCATGGGTGTGCACAGCATGAACAAGGAAGAGCTGCTAACGGCCATCAAAGAGGCCCTGGGCATCAGCGACGAGTCGGGCAGTAAGCTCTTTGCCAAGGAAATCGCCAAGGTCAAGGTTCAGATCAAAGAGCTGAAGAGCGGCCGCGTAACTGCCCGTGAGTCTGGCGACAAAAAGCAGGTGGAGATGTTGCGCAAGCGCATCGGCCGCCTAAAGAAAAAGACTCGCCGTTTGGCGGCGGCAGGCTAGACATGGATTACGCCGCCGGCCTGGAGCTTCTAAAGAGTCAGGTTGGCGACGAACGCATACGCATGCACAGCCTGGCCTCGGCCGCAGTTTTGCGCGCCCTGGCCCGCCGTTTGGACCAGGACGAGGAAACCTGGGCTTTGGCCGGGCTGTTGCACGATCTGGACTACGCCGAGACCGCCGATGATATGCACCGTCACGGCCTGGTGACCGCTGAGCTGTTGGCCGGCCGGGACGTGCCCGGCGAGGTTGTTTCGGCCATCAAGGCCCACAACGCCGAGAATCTGGGGCTCACCCGCACCACCCCCCTGGACTTGGCCCTCACCGCCGGCGAGACCATCACCGGCCTGGTGGTGGCCACCACCTTGGTCTATCCGGACAAAAAGCTGGCCAGCGTAAAGCCCAAGAGCGTGACCAAGCGCATGAAGGAAAAAGCCTTCGCCGCCAGCGTGAACCGGGACCACGTTCTGCTCTGCGAGCAGTTGGGCATACCCTTGCCCGAGTTCGCCGCCCTGGCCGTGGAGGCCATGCGCCAAATCAGCGACGAATTAGGCCTGTAATCTCCTAACAACCCGGCTTCGCCAGACAGCGCCATACGGCGTTGCCGGCTTCGCTCGCTTCCTCGGCGTATGGGGCAATACGTCTGCGGATCTCGCTCGCCGCCAGCGGGCCGCTGGCGGCAAAGCGGGTCGAGAAACCATTGGCCTTCACTAAGGCATTAGGCTCCCGCCGTGGCCTTTGGCAGCCCAAGCCTTGGGCCGCCTTGTCTGCCGCCGCCTGGCTGTGCCGTGGGGTATTCCGCAGATAAGATGTGCGCCGGTTTTCTTGTACAATAAAATAATATTAAACGATATGTTATGTTAATTTATTAACAAATTGGATTAAACAAAGAACAGGCTAAAAAACGGCCCGAAACTGGTTAAACCTGCTCCGGGCCGTTGTGTTTTCAGCGGGCCGCCGGGCGGCTCGGCAAGGCTTCTAGAAGCCCAGGTCGGCCAGGGTCTTGACCAGGCCGCGCACCGCGTCGGCGCTCTTGTCCAGGGCGGTTTTTTCGTCGGCGGTCAGTTTGATCTCGATGACCTCTTCGGCGCCGCCCACGCCCAGCTTCACCGGCACGCCGATGTACAGGTCGTTGTAGCCGTACTGGCCGGTGAGGTACACCGCGCAGGGGAGGATTTTCTTCTTGTCCTTCAATATGGCCTCGGCCATCTCCACCGCCGAGGAGGCCGGGGCGTAGTAGGCGCTGCCGGTTTTGAGCAGGCTGACGATCTCCGCGCCGCCCTGGGCGGTGCGCTGGCACATGGCCGCGATCTTGTCGGCGGGCAGCAGTTCGGTGATGGGAATGCCCGACACCGTGGAGAAGCGCGGCAGGGGCACCATGGTGTCGCCGTGGCCGCCCAACACGAAGGCGTGGGTGTTTTCCACGGATACGTTCAGGGCCTCGGCGATGAAGAAACGGAAGCGGGCCGAGTCCAGCACGCCGGCCATGCCGATCACCCGCTCGCTGGGGTAGCCGGAGGCCTTCAGGGCAACGTGGCACATGGCGTCCAAGGGGTTGCTCACGATGATCATAACCGCCTTGGGCGAGCGCTTGGCCGCCTCCCGGCAAACCTTGTCCACGATGCCGGCGTTGGTTTTGATCAGATCGTCGCGGCTCATGCCGGGCTTGCGGGCGATGCCGGCGGTTACGATGATGATGTCCGAGTCGGCGGTGGCGTCATAGTCGTTGGTTCCGGTTATCAGGGCGTCGTGCTTTTCCACCGGGGCGGCCTCGCAAAGATCCAGGCCCTTGCCCTGGGGCATGCCCTCAACCACGTCGACCAGAACCACATCGGCCAATTCTTTTTCGGCGGCCCGCTGGGCGCAGGTGGCCCCCACGTTTCCAGCGCCGATAACGGTAATCTTTTGGAGCATCTTACTTTCTCCTTGCTGAGCTTTGTGCTAGGTTTATGGGACGAAAAAAACATACTACCGTAGTTTATCCGGAGTCAACGGCACTTGCCGGAATTTTAACGTTTCGGCCTCAATGAGGAGAGTCATGAGTTCACTAGCGGTGCATGAGACCAATCTGGAGGGGGTGCCCCTGGTGGCCAGGGGCAAGGTGCGCGACATTTACGACCTGGGCGAGCACCTGCTCATCGTGGCCACCGACCGCTTGAGCGCCTTTGACGTGGTGCTCCCCGACCCCATCCCGGACAAGGGCAAGGTCCTGACCCAGATTTCCTTGTTCTGGTTCCAGCAGATGGCCGACATCACCCCCAACCATTTGGTTGCCTGGGAGGTGTCCGACTTCCCCAAGGGACTCCAAAAATACGGCGATGTGCTCCAGGGCCGATCCATGCTGGTCAAGAAAGCCAAGCCCCTGGCCATCGAAGTCATCGTGCGGGGATATCTTTCCGGCACCGGATGGAAAGACTACCAGGCCACCGGCCAGGTGTGCGGCTACACCCTGCCCCAGGGGCTCCAGGAGAGCGACAAGCTGCCCGAGCCGTTGTTCACCCCCAGCACCAAGGCCGAGATGGGCGAACACGATTTGAACATCGACCTGGCCCAGGCCGAGAAGATCGTGGGCAAGGATCTGACCCAGGAGGTGGCCAAGCGGGCCCTGGCCATATACGGGCGGGCCCGGGATTTTGCCGCCACCAAGGGCATCATCATCGCGGATACCAAGTTCGAGTTCGGCACCATCGGCGGCGAACTCATTCTTATCGACGAGGTGCTCACCCCGGACTCCAGCCGTTTCTGGCCGGCGGACAAGTATGCCCCCGGCCGGGGCCAGGAGAGCTATGACAAGCAGTTCGTGCGGGACTACTTGGAGAGCATCGGCTTCAACAAGAAGCCCCCGGCCCCCAAGCTGCCCGCCGAGGTGATCGAAGGCACCCGCCAGCGATATCTGGAGGCCCTCACTCGGCTGACCGGCCGCGGCCTGGCCTAAAGAACACCCAGCCGGGGCCCTGCCCGGCAAAACAGGGAGTAAATAACTTGAAAGAACAGGTTGAACTGGCCTTGGAGAAAATCCGGCCAGCCTTGCAGCGCGACGGCGGCAACGTGGAGTTGGTGGAGGTCACTGACGACGGCATAGTCAAGGTGAAGCTCACCGGCGCCTGCGGCGGCTGCCCCATGAGCCAGATGACCCTGAAAATGGGCATCGAAAAGGTGGTCAAACAGGCGATTCCCGAGATTAAGAGCGTGGAGTCGGTCTAAGGGGCCGCTGGGTCGCCTGGGCGTTGAATAATTAGCCAAGCAACCCCGCTCCCGGCGGAAATCGCCTGCCGGGAGCGGGCGTTGCATCATTCAAACCATACTGCCAAATTTGGTATCGCCGGGGGGCGGGACCGGGGGGGCGGCGGCATGGAGGGCATCGAGTTTTCCCAAACATTCAAGGTGGTGCTGGCCTCGGCCCAGGCGGAAGAGGTGGCGGGTATTAGCCGTTGCCTGCGGGCCCTGGGCCACGCCGTGGCCGGGGTGGCCGGCGACGGCCGAGCGGCCTGCCGCCTGCACCATGAGTTGCAGCCGGACCTGGCCATATTGGCCGCCCGCTTACCGGGCTTGGACGGAATGGAGGTGGCCCGGCGCATGCATGAGCGCCGCCCCCTGCCGGTGATCATCATCGCATCTCATGGCCAGACGCATCCTGCCGGTGCGGCGGGCCCGCTCCAGATAAGCGCCTACATCTCCCCGCCCTGGGAGCCCAGCCTCATCGGCCCGGCCATGGCCATGGCCTGGCAAAACCACCACCGCCTGCGCTGCCTGGAGGGCCGGGTGGAACAGTTGAGCCAAAACCTAAGCCAACGCAAGAGCATCGAGCGGGCCAAGGGGGTGATAATGGAGCAGCGGGGCCTCAGCCTGGCCCAGGCCCAGCAGTGCCTGGAGCAGGAGGCCCGCCGCCAGGGAGTCGGTTTGCTTCAGGTGGCCTTGGATGTGATAAGCGCCCAGGAGATGATGGCCAATAAAAATCAGGCCCGGTGATAGGGCATCCCGGCCAGGATGGTGCAGGCGCGGTAAAGCTGCTCGGCCGCCACCAGGGCGGCCAGCTCATGGGCCATGGTGGGCGGGCCGAAACTCACCAGCTGGTCGGCCCGCCGGGTGACCGCCGGGTCCAGCCCCAGGGCTCCGCCCACCACCAGCACCAGGCGGCTCTTGCCGCTCAGGCGGGCCTTTTCCAGGGCCCCCGCCCACTGCATACTGCTCCAGGCCTTGCCCTTTATCTCCAAAGCCCACACCAAATCGCGCTCGTCCAGGCGGGCCAGCAGGCGTTGGCCTTCCTCGGCCTTGGACAAGGCTTCGGGGGTCTTGGGCCCCAGCTTGGCCGGGCGCACCCCCGCCAGGGAGCCGCCCCCAAAGGGCTTCAGCCGGTCCAGGTAGTCGTCGATGCCTTGGGCCAGGTAGGCGGCCTTGGGCTTGCCCACGGTGAGCAGCAGATGCTTCACCGCTGGGCGTCCAGCCAGGGGGTGCCGTCCAGGGGCTTGCCGTCGGGCCCCAGCTTGATTATCCAGCGGGAGGTGGCCTCGGCCAAAAGGGCGCCGTCCCCGGCCAGGTACAGCTTGCCTTCGGCGGTGGCCATGCGGTTGCGCTGGCCGGTGACCAGGCCCACCGCCTTGAGGGGCGCCCCCAGGGGCACCGCCTTGCGGTAGGTGATTTCCATGCGGGTGGTCAGCCCCTGGCCCACGTAGTTGATCACCGCGTAGGCCATGATCTCGTCCAGCACCGTGGAGACCACGCCCCCGTGGGCGATGTTGTCCCAGCCCTGGTATTGCCGGCCCAGGTTCAGGCGGCACACCGCCGCCCCCTCCTCGTAGCCCACCCGCATGCGCAGGCCGTAGATGTTGCGGGCCCCGCAGGCAAAGCAGAAGCCGCTGGTGGTCAGATCGTTTTCCTTGAGAGCCCCCACTAGCGCTTCTCCAGGCCCAGGCGCTGGGCCACCTCCAGGGCGGTGGCCTTCACGAATTTATCAAAGGCCTGGCCGCTCAGGGGCCGCCCCGGGCCTGGCAACTCGCCCTCGGGCAGGGCGCGCACGTCCTCGGGCCGGTTTATCAACTCGGGACGGGGCTTCACCCCATAGTCCGGGGGGAACGCGTCGTCGAAGTACATCTGCTGGAAGCCCACGAACTTCAGGTGATGGGCCGTGGCATCGCATATGGCCTTTTCGCCGTCCTCCACGATGCCCGCCTTACGGGCTTGGATGAGCCCGGCCAGGGATTCGCCGCCTTGGGTGCATACCACGTGGCCGTGGCGGTTGGCCAGGATCATGTGGTCCATGATCTCCTGCTCGCTCACCCGCACCACGAACACCCGGGGGCCGCCCGCCTGCTCCTCGTAGCGCCGGGCCAGCTCCACCACCCGGGGCATGGACACCGGGTTGCCGATCATGGCCGCCTGGGCCACCGAGGCCTGCACGGTCACCGGCCGCCACACCCGCTTGCCCGGCTCCTTCTCCTGGTAGTAGCGGAAAACCGGGTCCGCGTGCTCGCTCTGCACCCCCACGACCTTGGGCAGATCTGCGATGATCTCCAGTTCCTTGAGCTTCATGAAGCCGCTCATTATGGCGCTGATGTTGCCCGCGTTGCCGATGGGCACCAGGATCACCCGGCCGCTCAGGTCCCAGTCCAGGTCCTGGGCCACCTCGTAGGCATAGGACTCCTGGCCCAGGATGCGCCAGGCGTTCTTGGAGTTTAAGAGGGCCACCTGGTAGTTGTCGGCCAGGTGCTCCACCACCTTCATGCAGTCGTCGAACACCCCGGGTATCTCCAACACCCGCGCTCCGGCTCCCAGGGGCTGGCTGAGTTGGGCAGGGGTCACCTTGCCCCGGGGCAGCAGCACCGCGCTTTTCACCTCCGGGGCCAGGTAGGAGGCATACAGCGCCGCCGCGGCCGAGGTGTCGCCGGTGGAGGCGCACACGCTGAGTATCTCGCCGGCCCCCTGGTGCTTGACCAGGTAATTGATGTAGCTCAGGGCCACGGCCATGCCCCGGTCCTTGAAGGAGGCCGAGGGGTTCTGGCCGTCGTTCTTGAAGCAGAACTCCGCGCCCAACTCTTCCTTGAGCAAGCCGCTGGCCTCCACCAGGGGTGTGTGGCCCTCGCCCAGGTAGAGCACGCTGTCCAGGGGGATCACCGGGGCCAAGAGCTCGGCGTAGCGGAAGATGCCCTTGAGGGCGGGCACGTTGAGCATGCGCCGCAAATCGAAGACCCGCCGCCACTGTTGGCCGGAGAGCTGCTTGAGCTGGCCGAAGGCCTTGTCTTCGATGAGCAGCACCGCCCCGCAGGAGGGGCAGGTGTAGAGCAACTCGGCGATGGAGTGCTCGGCACCGCAGTCCAGGCAGCGGTAGACCAACTCCCCGCCGGGCCGGGGCAACAGGAATTTTTGATCTTCGGGCGCGAATTCCTCGGGGCGCATTTCTTAGCCTCCCTGGCTGATTATGGGGCAAGCTTAAGCCAGGGGGCGGAAGGTGTCAAACCCGCGTGGGGGCCTGCCCTCAGCGGGGGATGCGCACCAGGTCGTCGTCGTACTGGCCCTGCTCGGCCGTGGGGTGGCAGGCCTTGCAGTTGCCCCGGGAGCCCACCGGCTTGCGCTCAAAGGCCCCCGGCGGGATGTCGTCGTCCTCGTGCTTGTGCAGGATGTAGGGGGTTTGGCTTATGCGCAGGGGGACGCCGCCTCGCAGGCTCTTTAGTATCTTGCGCGATATCTTGCAGCCGCAACTTTCCGCCGCGTTGGCGGCCATATACCCGCCCAGGGCGTCGCGGTCCTGGGAACTCAGGTCCACCTGCTCGCCGAAGTGCTCCGGCAGGTTGGCCAATATCTTGCTCCAGGAGGCGGCGGGCAATAGGGCGGGCTGATAGGCCATGTGACAGGCCCCGCATTGCTCTTGGTACAGGGGGTTGTTCACCGCCGGCACCTGATATTCCCCCAGCCCCCGGCGCTCCTTGTGGCGCTTGCGGCCGTTGTCGCCGTGGTCGGAGAAGGCCACGCCCACTCCCAGGCACAAGATCAACAGGATCGACAGAATTAGTATTATGCGCTGCATGACTTGGCCTCCCAGGGCAGCAGGGTTGGTTAGACCAATATGGCCGAAAGTTGAAGCCGACAGGTTCCCTTGGCCAAGCTTACAAAAAAGTATATCGATATGCTAGGTATTATGGGGCTCTTGACCGCCGGGCGGCAGCTTCCCGGCGGCCTGGCGCAGCCAGGCTTCGATTTGGCCATCTGGAGGGATGGAGCCCACCGCCTTGACCTGGCCCTGGATGACCAGCGCCGGGGTGCCCCGCACTCCCAAGGCGGCTATCTCCAGGTCGCCGCTCACCCGCTCCACCTCGCCGGCCAGGCCCAGGCGGGCCATGGCGTCGTACACCGCCTGAATCAGTCGGTCGCCCCCGGCGCAGCCCCCGCAGGCCACCTGGATGCTCAGGCCGCCGCTTGCCTGGGTCAGGGGAGCCAGGCCCGCCGCCTGGCGCAGCAGGTCCCGCAGGGCTGCGGCGTAGGCCTGCCCGGCCGGGCCGGGGATGTAGTTCTCCCGCCGGACCCGCTCCAGCAACCGGGCGGCCAGCTCGTCCTCGCGCTCGGGGGCGTAGCCCGGGGCCAACTCCTCCAGGGCCTGGTCCAGGCCGCGCAGGCCCACCTGGTGACCGTTCACCTTGATTTGCTTGACATCCTTCATGGGCGGTTCTCCTGTGCTTGCCTATAGCCCGGCTGGGGATTTTTGGCAAGAGAGGCTTGCGCTAACAAGATGCGATGTTATATTTGAACAAATGCTCAGATAAGGAGCCGGCCCATGGTGGCGCGTAAAAGCAAGCTGATCGACGAAGAGGGATGCCAGGTGAAGATGGTGCACCTGAACCGGGTGCGCCAGGCCCGCCGTGACGAGCCCCCGGCTGCGGAACTGAACCGCCTGGCCGAGTTGTACAAGGCCATGGGCGACCCCAACCGTTTGCGCATACTGCTGGCCCTGAGGGGCGGGGAGATGTGCGTGTGCGATCTGGCCGCCCTCACCGGGGTCAGCGATTCGGCGGTTAGCCACGCCCTGCGCCGGCTCAAGGACCTGGCCCTGGTCAACAACCGCCGCGACGGCCAGATGCTCTACTACTCCCTGGACGACCACCATGTAAGCCAACTGCTGGCCGCCAGCCTGGACCACATGAATCACTGACAACTTGCGAGGCCAACCGTGAACATCATCTTGCAAATTATGACCGAATGCTGGCGTCTGCTGGCCGAGGCCTCCGTTTACATAATATTCGGGCTGTTGGTGGCGGGCCTGCTCAAGGCTTTTTTGAGCCCCAACTTTGTCAGCCGCAACCTGGGGCAGGGCAAGGTGGGGCCGGTGTTCAAGGCCGCCCTGCTGGGCCTGCCCCTGCCTTTGTGCAGTTGCGGGGTCTTGCCCGCGGCGGCCTCCCTCAAGCGCCAGGGCGCGGGCCGGGGCGCGGTGGCCTCCTTCTTGGTTTCCACCCCCGAGACCGGAGTGGACTCCATCGCCCTGACCTACGCCCTTTTGGGCCCGGTCATGGCCATTGCCCGGCCTCTGGCCGCTTTGGCCACCGCCATGGTCACCGGCCTGGGCATGGGCTTGCTCAATGAACAAAAGCCTGGCCAACCCTCCGCCCCGCCGGATCTGGCCTGCCCGGTGGACGGCTGCTGTGACGGCGTGGACTGCGCGCCCGCAGAGCACTGCCACCACCACAGCCTGTTGCAGCGTTTCATGGCCGGGCTGGCCTATGCCCGGGGCGAGCTTTGGGAGGATTTGGCCGCCTGGTTCTGGTTGGGCATAATCTTGGCGGGGATCATCGCGGCCCTGGTGCCGGCCGAGTTCTTGACCCGCTACCTTGGCGGGGGCGTGAGCTCCATGCTCATCATGCTGGCCGTGGGCATACCCCTGTACATCTGCGCCAGCGCCTCCACCCCCATCGCCGCCGCCTTGATCCTCAAGGGTGTCAGCCCTGGCGCGGCCCTGGTGTTTCTTCTGGCCGGGCCGGCCACCAACGTCACCTCCCTCACCGTGCTGGTGGGGGTGCTGGGCAAGCGGGGCACGGCCCTGTATCTGGCGGGCATCGCCCTGGGCGCGGTGGCCTCGGGCCTGCTCTTGGATCAGTTCTTTGCCCTGAGCGGCATTAGCCCCCTGGCCGTGGCCGGCGCGGCGGGCGAACTGCTGCCCGGCTGGCTGCGCCAAGCCGGAGCGGGGGCACTGGTGCTCTTGTCCATCGCCCCCCTGTGGCGGCTGACCCTGCGCAAGCTGTCACGGCGTCCGGCGGTGCAGAGCTTGGACAGCCTGGCGCCGGCATCTTCCTGCGGTTCGAGTTCCTGCGGCTGCGGGCATCAACATTAGGCGTCCGGCTTCGCCAGACGACGGGGGGCGGCGTTGGCGGCATCGCTTTGACCTCGATGTAGCTTAAGCTACACCTCCGGTCATCGCTCGTCGCCGCCTTGCCCGCCGCCGCCTGGCTGTGCCGGAGGCGTTAGGTTCATGGGAAAAACGCTTTAGTGGCTGTGCTCTCCATGCCCATGCTCCTGCCCGGGAGTGTGGCCGCCGGCGGCCACGTAGTGGGCCTCGGCCTCGCCTTCGCAAAAGGCCTCCCAGGTCTCCTCTCCCTGTAGGTGGATGGCCTGGCCGGGGCGCAGCAGCAGCTCGCCGTCCGGGCCTTCCAAACGGATGGTTCCGCCCACGGCCAGGATGATCTCCTCGTGGCCCTCGCCGGGCTTGAGTATGCGGGCGTGGCCGCCGGGGTCCAGCACGCCGAAGATGAGGTAGCAGGCGTGGGTGCCCAGGTCCTTGAGCCCCAGTATGGTCTCGCCGCCATCACGGCGCACTCGTCCTTCCAGATCGTATACCTCTTTCATGCTTTCTCCTTTGGCACAATTCCGTAGGCGGCGCACATCACCGGGTCCGGTCCCAGGGGATCGGGAGCCCGGAAGCGGCAACCGCCCCCGCAGTCATCGGCCGCCTCGCAATCCCGGCAGCCGTTCAGATCGTTCAGAGAAACCGTCTTGCGCCGGTCCCAGCATGTCCACAGGCCCTCCTCGGCCCGGCCCAGGGGTTGGTCCAGGTAAAAACCGCACTGGGCCACCTTGCCGTCGGCGGCCACGGTGGCCAGGTGCAGGCCGCAGGCCGCGCCCCCGCCTCCGCCGTGGAAGGCCCCGCCATAGGCCAGGGCCATGGCCTGGGCCGCCTGCTCCGGGCTCACGGCCAGCTCGGGGTTTTCCCCCAAACGGCCGCTCAGACAGGGGGCGTCGATGCCCCACTCGCCGGCCCCCAGCTGGCGCACCAGTTCCTCCAGCCCTGCCATCTCTTCCAAGTTGTGGGCGTGGACCATGGTGGCGATGGACAAGTCACGGCCCGAGTCCTTGACCGCCTGAGCAGCGGCCACCGCCTTTGCGAAACTGCCCTTGCCCCGCAGGCGCTCGTGGCCCGCTTCCAGGCCGTCCAGGCTTATCTGAACCTCGTCGCAGTTGAGCCCCTCCAGGGCTCCCTCCAGCAGCAGGCCGTTGGATAGCAGCACTCGCCTGAGGGGCAGCGCGGCCAACAGGGCGTTGATCTCATTCCACTGGGGGTGCATCAGTGGCTCGCCGCCCGATAGCATCACTCGAAGCCCGCCCATGGCCTCGAACTCCCGCAGCAGGGCGGCCACCCGCTCCACGGGCAGGTCCACCCCACGGGCCGCTCCCAGGTAGCAGTGGGCGCAGGCCAGGTTGCAGCGCCAGGTGATTTGCAGCTCCAGATAGCGCAGCGAGGGTGTGGGCGCGGGCCCCAGGGCCAGGGGAATGGGCCAGGGGGTGGGGTTCAACTCCAGCAGGCCCTCCTCCAGACACAAACCGGCGAACTCCTCCTCCAGGCCCACCTGCTCCATGGTCAGGTGGCCTCGGCACTTTTGGAGTGCCTCCAGGCCTTCCTGGTTCAGTTCGTATAGCTCGTCGGCCCGGCGGTCGTAGAGGCAGGGCTCCTCCAGCAGGCGCAGGCACACGTGCCCGGCCAGGCGCAAATAATGGTCCGGGTTGGGCGGCGTCACAGCTTCAGCTCCGGGTCCTTGCTCAACAGCCCGGCCACGGTTCGCAGCCCGCCGCAGGGTGAGCAGTCTTCCCGAGGCATCTCGGGGTCGCGAAAGTCGCAGCCGTCCACGCGGAAATCGCAGGCCTCGCACACCGCCAGCAGGCGGGGGTCGTCGCCGTCCAGGCCGAACAGGGCGTCGTCGTTGGGCGAGGGCAGGGCTTCCAGCCGGCCGGCCAGGTCTGGGCGGCGCTTGAGCGTCTCCACCCCGCCGCAGCCGGGGTCTTCGCGCTTGTTTGGCTTGTAGTATCGGCACAGGCCGGCGCAGGCCACCCGGCGCAACAGCTCCTGGTGGGGGTCACTTGGTTTCATGGCCGCCCTCTTGGTTCAACATGCGGGCCAACTCCGGCGGCAGTTCCGCGCCCGCCGCGCTGATGCGCACCTTCTGCCCCGGCCGCACCCCCTTGGCCTGGGACCAGCCGGCGGGCACCTCCAGGACCATCTGCACCGGGCGATCGGCGCGCAGAGTCAGCGTGGCCCCCGCCGCGGGCACCCGGGCCGATATCTGGCTCACCCGGCC
>Ga0180009_10002955_pt1 | contig 19660 bp, 15 predicted proteins | sample OS_PC_MetaG_FD_123537 | JGI IMG/M metagenome (GOLD analysis project Ga0180009, IMG submission 123537) | Groundwater microbial communities from the Aspo Hard Rock Laboratory (HRL) deep subsurface site, Sweden - OS_PC_MetaG | ecosystem: Environmental > Aquatic > Deep subsurface > Groundwater...
ACGTCGTTTGCTTTGTCCCACTCGACAGGTCGTGGAGCTCGTTCGCACCAGCCCCGACGAGCAGCAACTCACCCGTTGGTAGGAGCGTCGCGGAGAAAGCCCCCGAAATCTGGGTCCGAGCGTTGGAGGCGGACCCCAGCAGGGAAAAAGTGTTGGTCACGGAGTCGTAGATCTCAGCGCTATTCCAGACCTCGCGAACGACGTCGTCCGGGGTCGAGCCGACGTTGTTCTTTCCGCCAACGACGAGCACGCGGCCGTCGTGCAGCTTGGTGGCGGTGTGGTCCAGTCGGGCTCGGACCATCGAGCCGGTCGGGGAGAAGACACGATTGACCGGATCGTAGGTTTCGGCCTCCGCGACCGCATAGGAGGTCGAGTAGACCAGCCCGCCCATCAACAAGGCCCGTCCATCATCCAAGCGAGCGGCGCTCTGCAGATGGCGGATCAGGGTCGACTCCGGCCCAATCGAAAACGTGTCGGTGATCGGATCGAAGAGCGCGCTGGTGTGGGTCGGGTTTGGGCGACCCACACACAGCACATCCCCAGCCTGCAAGAGCGTGCAAGTGTGGAAGCCCAACAACGGCATATCGTCGGGGGCATTGAACGAATCGGTCGTCGGATCAAACACCTCGGCCCGAGGGTTTCCGCCACCGGTGATGAGGACTCTGCCGTCCGCCAACGCAGTCGCCCGCGCGCCAAAGCGAGGTTGTGTCGCTGGCGTCACGGTCGTGAACGAACCGGACGCGGGATCATAGACCTCGGCAGCGAGCAACAGGCTCGATGCATCAAATGTCCCATCGATCGAGCCACCTTGGATGAGGACGCGCCCCGCGGGTAGCTCGGCCGCCACGTGGAACACACGAGCCATGGTCATCTTTGGTCCGGCCCGAAACTCATTCGTTTCCGGATCGTAGATCTCGGTGAACGGAAGGACTTTCCCCGCGACATCTTTGCCGCCCGCGATGAGCACTTCCCCGTTCGGAAGCGCCGAGGCCGTGCTGCCCTGACGCGGCGTTTGCATTGGACCCGTCAACGTGAAGGCGTCGACGGAAGGATCGAACAACTCTCCACGCGTTGCCAGCCCCGTCGTCGTTGTTCCGCCCGAGATGAGCACTTTGCCCGACGGCTCCAGCAGGGTGGCGCTGTGAGCGGACCGCGGTTCGTGCAACGTGCGCGAGCGCGTCTCTCCGCTACTCGTCCAAAGCTCGGCCGAATCGAGGATGACCCCGTCGACGTCGAACCCACCCGCGGCCAGGACTTTACCCGTCGGCAGCAGCGTCACCCCGGCCGCCCAGCGAGCTTCGAACAGAGGCCAGGCTGCCTGGACCTGAACCGTGAGCGGGTCGAAGGCTTCGACGCTCTTCAAAGGCTCTTCGAGGTTCGCCAAGCCGCCCACGAACACCACCTCACCGGAGGGCAACAGGGAGGATCCATGCCAGGCGCGAGGCGCCGCGAGCGAACCGACGGACGAGATCTTGCCTGATCCTTCGTCGAAGACCTCGAGGCTCCCGGTCGGCGAGTCGCATACGGGAGCGGGCGCCATCTGGTCGACCTGGGTACAACCGCCCGCGAGCAGGACCTCGCCCGAGGGCAGCAGCGTGGCCGAGTGAGCGAACCGTGGCGCCCCCATCTGCTTCGTGATGATGCCCGTGTTCGGATCGAAGATGTCGACGGACGTGAGTGCAATCGCGTTCTGGGTGGACCCCCCGGCGAGCAGAACGCGGCCCGAAGGCAGGAGGGTGGCGGTGTGAGCCAGGCGCGGGGCACTCATCGACGAGGAAGGTGAAAACGACTTGGTGAGCGGATCGAAGAGCTCCAGCACGATGCTGCCCGAGGCATCGCCTGCAACAAGCACCTTTCCGGAGGGAAGTAGCGTGGCCGTGTGGAGGTAGCGAGGCGCTTGCATCACCCCCGCCGGCTCGAACTGTTCGGTCGCGGGATCATAGAGCTCAGCGTCTCTAAAGGCCTGGCCCGCGGCCTGATTGCCGCCGCCAACCAAGAGCACTTCGCCTGTCGCCAGCAGGGTCGCGGTGTGGCTCGTGCGTGGTTGCAGCATGGTCCCCGTGGTGGCGAACGTGGACGTGAGTGGGTCGAACAGCTCGCAAGAGCCGACTGGGGACTCCTCGCCCCCCGAAACCAGAACGCGACCATCGGTGAGCCGGGTCATTCGTGGCAATCGTCGTGCCACAAGCATCGTGTCGGTCCCCAGCCATTCCGGATCCAGCGCGACCGGCCACGAGCGAGCTTCTCCGAGCGTCAACCGAATGGAATCGCCCTCGATCTGGACGGAGAACGGAACGGAACGCCCCTCCGCATCCCAAGCCCCGCGCCCACATGCGAAGACGCGACGCACCCCGCCCATCACGAACCTCGACGAGCCCGTCGACACCATCGGGCGCGTGCAACCTCCACGAGGGTGGCAACGCAAGCTCATAGCCGAGCACCACGTCAGGTCGATGAACGATCAGCAGGTCTTCCACACCACGCCGCGTGGACATCATCAGAGCGTCCGCCCCGTCAATCGCGTCCTCGTAAGCAAGCATGCCGTCCTGCTCACGCGCCACGGCAGGCTTTGCGCCCGAGCGACGGATGAAGAGCTCCCCGCCCCCGGTGGTCGCCATGCGGATCGGATCGTTCGCGGCGCTCGGAAGTGTCGCGCCTGCAAACGTCGATGACATGGGCGCGACGCGGTATCCGCCCGCCACCTTGCGAACCGGACGCTGGTGCCCCTGGCGAATCAATTGCGTCACTGCAGGCACGCCACGAATGAGCGCAAGGCAATCACGGCCGCCGGAAACGGTCGACGAGTTGCCAGCATCCACGGTGCACGCGGCAATCAGGAGTGACAACGCAAGGCCCAAGCGCGGCGACACGGTCCCCATTGGAAGCAGATACTACCAGTCGGGCGGGCCGCCGCGAATCGCTCAATCGCCTAATTGCAGCGAATCAGCACTCACATCCAGCCGCATTGCAGGTCAGCTTCACCTGGAACACGTAGTCACCCTCGTCATCGAACGCGCTGCTCCCGTCCACGATGATGTAGAACCAACCGTCGTGCGGTGCGACGTAGGTCGTGCTGTGCTGGTACTCCTGATCGAGACAGAACAACCGCGATCCCTTGGTCGTGCTCTGGCAATCACCACTCGCATCGTAGATGGAGAGGGTCATGTTCCAGCTGCTCCAGTCGAAAGGACAATCCCACCCGCTGTCCACGTAGAGGTTGAGCGTCTCGGACGCCCGGAGGTAGATGCGATAGGCGTGGTCGGCATTGGCATCCCAACAACCGCCGGATTCGTCGAAACGGTCGTTCGCACTGCAAGTATCATCGCTGATCTGGTAACCCGCCGTCGTCGCTGCCGTGGTGCGGCCGATCGTCCTCGCGTTGTTCCACCCATCCCGACTCTGGGCGCCGGTCGTACACGCAACCGCCGGAACGGCACACGGATCGACGCACGTGTGGGAGCTTTGATCGCAAGTGAAGGGCGCCGTGCACTGGGTGTCATTCAGACACGCCACGCAGGTCGACGTCGTCCCCTGCACGTAACAATATGGCGCGGCCCCCTGGCACGCAGTGCAGTTCGGCCCGCAGGTGGAGTTGGTGTTGCAGAAAGCGCAGGAGCCGCCCGCACACAAGTAGTGAGGACCACAGGACGTCGAGGTGCACCGGCACTGGAACCCTTCGCAGTTCGGCTGCGTGGGACCACACGCGCTGCAGCTCGCGCCACAGTGGTCCACCGTGTCGCACGTCGTACAAACGTTGTTGCTGCACCACTCGCCTGACGCGCAATCACCGTCCACGTTGCAGTCGACACACGCCGTGGACCCCGCGTTGCATACGTCGCCGGTGGCTGTGCAATCCGCGCAACTCGGTCCGCAGTGCACGTTCTCGTCGCAGGGCTTGCATGAACCATCATCGCACCAGAGCCCGCCGCTGCAGTCCGTGTCGATGGAGCATTCGCGGCACACGCCTTGCTCGCAACCGTGGGAACAGAAGGTGTCGACCGCGGGGTAGGTACAGTTGCCCTCCGAACAGGACCCGCTGGAACCGTACTCGTGCAGCGTGTCCCCTGCGGAACAGTAGTCCGCTGGTGGGGAGCTGCAGGTCACTCCCAGGCACGGGTCTCCACTGCAGGCTCCACCCGTACACCCGAACTCGCAGAACTGCTCGTGCGACGAATACGAACAGGTCCCCGCATCACAGGTGCCCGTCGTGCTGTAGATGACCAACTGCTCAGGAGACGTGCAGTAGTTGGCAGGGGGGCTGGCGCACGAAACCCCAACGCAAGGATCGCCGTCGCAGACCCCGTTCTCGCAACCGAATTCGCAATACTGGTTGTGCGTGTCGTAACCGCAGGTTCCATCACTGCACGAGCCAGGTACGTCGTAGACTGCAAGGTGGGAAGCGTCGGCACAAACGTTGGCCGGGGGCGTGTTGCAGCTCACGCCGATACAGGGGTCGCCGATGCACGCATTGCCATCGCAGCCGTGCGGACAGTCCACGAGCTGGTCGTTATAGCTGCAGTTGCCGGCATCGCAGGAACCATTGGTCGCGTACACCCGCAGGCGGTTCTCGTCCTCGCACGTGTTGGGCGGAGGCGTCGTGCAAGACACGCCCTCGCACGGGTTGGGCTGGGCGTCTTGCGTGCTGGCGTCACCAGCGACCCCACCGCTGCCGCCCCCATCCGTCTGCGCTGCGCCCGAGCCTCCCGCGCCTCCCGCGCCACCGCTGCCCGCCTCGGCGTAGGACCGGTCGGACGACGGAGTGGCCGAACAGCCGCTCCAGACGATCAGGGGAAGGCCCAGGAATACCGCTGCCCGAAGAGCTCGCACCACCAACCTCCTCGACCCGCTGGCGCCACGAACGCACGACGAGTCGCATAGACTTTACCCGAAGCGAATGGGGTGAGCCAGCGATGCAGGAGGAGCGGATGTGTGTGGTGCCAGTTTACGGGCAGGCGCCAGAGCAGGTAGAGGTCAGGCAGCCGTCGAGCGCGGCGAATGCATCCACGACGTCGGGCGAGGCTTGCTCGCACGCGGAGACGCAATCGGCGTCACTGCCGCAGCTCTGTACGCAGCCCTGCAGCTTCTGGCAGGCGGGATCCAACAGGCACGTGAGCGAGGCATCGCAGCAATTGTCGCTGACGCACGTACTGCATGCCGGGCCGTAGAACCCACCGCAGGTGGCGGCTGGCTGCACGCTGCACCCGTCGGCGCAGTGGGTGCCAAGGCACCCGATGAAGGCCATGTAGTAGTCCCGCCCGTCCGGGTTCCCGGCCGAACAGGCATCGAAGCATGCCGCGTCGGTGCAGGGAGCCACGCAGTCTTGGTAGGCCCAAAACGACGGCTGGGTGTTGGAGACCCAACCGACCTCGCAGCACATGCTCTGCGCACACTCGTTGCAACTGGCGGGAGGCAGCTGAAAGCCACATTCCGCGCCGGTGCTTTCGAAGCACTCAACGCCGCACCAACGCATGCGACAGGCAGCAAGCACCCTGTTGTCCGCCGCACCTTCTGGGTTCGCGTCACTACACGCGTCCGCACAAGGTTTGTCATCAGCGGGACATGCCGCCAGACATCCACGCAATGCGACACAGGCCGCGTTGTCAGCGCAGGCCTCGCCCGCACTGCAGCAGTGGTCGTCGGCGCAGGTGGCGCATGCCTCGGAGGCGACGGGGATGCTTCCGCATTCCATCGTTCCCTGCAGCGCACCGCCCTCGGTCGGAGCGTCCGAGCCCGATTCCGTTGAACCGGCGTCGACGGTGGAGGGAAGCTCCCCTTCGCTTGTGCACGAAGCGAGGCCGAGAACTACCAGCCACGCGCCCTTCTTTGCCCAATGAAGTGTCAGCATGCGTCCAACCACTGTAGCACCGGATCAGGTGCCTGGCTGGTTCGCCGCGTCGGAGTCTGAGCATCGCGTGACGAACTCGGCGCGAAGGACCTTCGATCGCGGCTCCCGCCGGCGTCAACGCGTGATAGCGCCGTTCACGGCGTGATTGGTTTTGTCTCCAGAGGAAGGTCCTCTTCGTGCCACCGGAAGTCGTCCAACAGTACGGTGGAGTCCAGAACCTCGTCCCCCGCGTCCCAGATCGCGAATCGGAGGGTGAACGATTTCCCGGGATCAATCGGAACCGTCGTCCGCAGCCAGCCGGTGGATCCGTGGTCCTCGAACCCTGTACCCGAGAGTGCTCCGGTGCCCAGGGGACAGGCGAAGTCCATTCCGCCATGTTGGCCTGGATTACAGACACTTATGAGCGTGGTGTTCACCGAAAGCGCGTCGCCGAGTTCCGTGATCACCGCGTTGTTGTCTGGCGGCATGCCCGGAACGTTGACAAGTGCCACAAACGTATCCGCGTATTCGGTGCAAACGTAGAGTGGATACTCCCAGGAGAAGAAGTTGAAAGCGAACGAGAACGCGTTGGCGTTGGTCGGCGGACGGATCGTCAACTCCAGCGCAATCGGGTCGTTTGCCCTGGGCGTGGTGTCGATCATCAGGCCCGGGCAGGCAGCGACGGCCCCCTTGGGAAAGCCTGGGGGAGTTGCGCTTGCCGTACACATCGATGCTCCGCCAGGGGAGTCACCCAGCACGCCGGGACGAGCGACACCCGTCGACAACGCGACCAGCGCGGCTCCGGCGATCGGATTGACGCTTGGCCCGAACGCGGCAAGCACGCCGTGGGACATCGGATTGGGCGGAGCACTCTCGCCGCCGGTCCCGGTGCACGAACCGAACAAGATGTCCGGCGGCAGCGATGCCAAGGAACCATCCGCGAATACGTACGCGGCGGAGAACACCCCCCAAGGTCCCGGTTCGCCCGGAACACCGGATGCCGTTCCGCAGAACCCCAAGGCCTTTGCCGCGTTGGCCGCATCGGTCAAGTCATCCGGCGCAGACTCCGGCAGCCCGTCATCGCAAAGGATCGTAGGGTCGTCAAGCGCGCCGCTGCAGTCGTCGTCCAGATTGTTCGTCGGAAAGTCGTAGGCGCCCGGGTTCACCGCCGGGTTGCATTCGTCGCAATCGCCCTCCCCAGCCGTCCAACCATCGCCGTCGACGTCGATGTTGGGGGGAGGATTGGCGCAACCGCTGGTCCCCGTACCACCCGTCGCCGTGCCGCCGGTTCCGACCGTACCGCTCGACCCCCCTGTGCCGCCGGAACCGCCCGTGCCGCCTGTGCCGCCGGTGCCTCCCGTGCCGCCGCAATCGCACGGCTCGTACGTGCCGTCGTCCACACAGGTCTGCGTGCCCTGCGTGCCGCCCGGACAAGCGCACGCGCTTACCTGACCCGGCGTGCACGTCGATGGCTTGTCGAGCGCATTCGTCGACTCTCCGCCACAAGCGCAGGGCGCGAGGCACACGAATGCCAAAGCCCAAGATCGAAGCTTCCCGAACCCCATGGTAATCCTCCGCCGCAGACCGACGCGAGTCTGCCGGGCGAAATCTTAGCAGGACTCGGCTGCCGCGTCCGCTACGCTTCCACGCCGCCTCCAAGGCCGCGCGAAGAGCGATGAAGTGCTCCGGGGGAAGGACGTTGATGGCGCAGCGCTGGTTCGTGATGGGCAATCTCAGGAGGGCTCCGAGGCTGGGATTGCTACAGTCGCGAACCACGTTGTCGTGGATGCGCGGTCGCGTGGGGACATTCGTCGGCTTGTGGGGTCGTGGTAGGTCCAATCGAGAACGACGCGGTCATGGCGCGGATGGGACCCACATCTTGTTCAACGGAATCTCGATGTCGGCAAACGGCTCGGCGCGCACGCGCTCCTCGTCGCCGAAGGCTTGTACCACGGTCCACAGCGAGCCCTCGAGCCGACGCACCTCGAGCGTGTGGTCACGAGGATCGACGACCCAGAGCCAAGGCACGCCAATGCGGGCGTAGAAGGGGAACTTCTTCGTGCGATCGTAGAGCGCGTTGGACGGGGAGAGGACTTCGCACACCCAGTCCGGCACCAGCCGTATCGGCGCGTCCTTCGGCGGGTCGGGCATGCGTTCGCGGCGCCACCCCGCGAGATCCGGCGAGACTTCCGGCGCATCGGGCAGCTCGATACCGGGTTCGGAGATGATCCACCAGCCTCCGGGCCCGTCGTCGTCGAAGTCGTATCCGCCTCCGACGTGGTGCCCCAGAAACGTATTGACGCGACCGTGGGCGAAGCGCGGCCTCGGCTGCACGAAAAGCTCCCCGTCGATAATCTCGCCCTTCTCGAGCGGACCCAGAGCCTCCAGCCGCGCCCAGAGCTCTTCGATCGGCGAATTCGCAGATTGCACCATGGCTGCCTCAAGGATAGCAGCTCGAGAGATGCCGGTCCCGACGATGCGGCTCGAACGCGGAGCGCACGTCCGCTCGCCCACTCAATCACTCGACCGCGCCCACCCCAAACTTCCTGGGATCCCCCGCCGCCTGCATGCCGTCGGCCTTCGGACCAAGCTGCATCCGAATCAGTTGCACCGCCGCCGGGAAGCTCGACGTCTGAATCAACTCGCCTCGCGCCGACAGATCGCGCACCTCTCGCTCGCCCAACCACCCCGGCTCCACCACCAGCTCCGTCGATCGCACACCAATGGAGAACCGTGGTGACGACACCGCATCCCTGGCCGAAGCGTCGAACGCGAGAACCCGGGTGGTTGCCTGCGTCACATTGGGGGCGATCATCATGCCGCCAGACCCGCCGAGCGCCAGGTAGGGCTTGCCATCCCGAAACACGATCGTCGGGCTCATGCTCGAGACCGGACGCGCACCCGCACGCGGTGCGTTCGGGCCGACTCCTTGCACGCCAAAAGACGGAAGCAACGATGGCGGCGTGAAGTCGTCCAACTCGTCGTTGAGCACCACCCCGCTCGACGGCGCCACGATCTTTGAGCCAAACGCTCGGTTCACGGTCGTGGTCAGCGAGACGACGTTACGCTGCTGGTCGACCACGACCAGGTGCGTCGTCCCATGCTCCGGCAGGTCGAAATTCTGGGGAGCATGGGAGCGATTCGACTCGATCCGCTCGCGACGCTTTTTCAAATGCGACGCCGAGAGCATCGTGCCCATCGGAACGTTGGTATCCCTGGGATCGCCGACGGCCCGAACCCGGTCGGCGATCGACCCGCGAAAGGTCTCGGCCATCACGTGGACGAGCTCGGGGGTTCCGTCGCCCATTTGGGTCATCGAGCGCTTGTCGTGCATGAGCAAGGTTTGGGCGAGCAGCAGCCCCCCTGCGGACGGCGGCGGCATGGTGTGGATGTCGTACGAATCCCAACGCACGTGCAACGTCTTGCGCTCGACGACGGTGTAGGAGGTCAAGTCCTGCTGGTCGAGGGAACCACCGAGTTGTTGGACGGCGGAGACGATGTCCGCGGCGACGGGCCCCGCATAAAACGCGCTCGGACCGCGGGTCGCGATCCCCCGCAGCGTGGCTGCAAGCTTTGGGTTGCGCACCCGTGCGCCAGCCGACAGGGGTGATCCGTGCGGATAGAACAACGACGCGATGGGTCCGGAGCGGGAGAGCGTGTCCAGTTCCGAGCTCAGGGTCCGCGCCATGTGTCGCTCCAGGACGAACCCCTGCTCCGCCGAGCGGATCGCCGCTCTCGCGTCCGCCGCAAAGGTCTTTCGTCCCCATCGCCTGTGCATCTCCGACAGGCCGGCGACCTCACCTGGTACGCCCACGAGCACACCACGCTTCGCTTCGGGCACAGGCCGCGTGTCGAGAGACTTGGGTTCAATTCCTCGTGGGGCGGTTTCGCGAAAGTCCAGCACCACGGGCTCGGATGCCTTGTTGTCCCAGACGAGCGCGAACCCTCCACCCCCGATGCCGCTCGATGTCGGGTTCACGACACCGAGAACCAGGGCCGCGGAGATGGCCGCATCCACCGCGTGACCTCCATCGCGTAACGTTTGCATGGCCGCTTGGGTGGCCTGTTCGCTCTCGGTTGCCACCGCGAATCGAGTCCCTGTGGGTTCCTGCCCGTCCGCGCGCGAGACCTGCGGTATCGCGCCAACGATGGAGAGGGCAAGGACGGCTGGCGTCCACCACGTGCGTACGACCCTCGTTGACTGCATCCGGTGGGCTGGACTTCGTCCTCTTCGCGTCATGGGCTCCGATGATCTCACGCCCTTCGGGGAGAAACGCAAGTGCAGTCGTCGACATCCGAGTGCTATCTTCCCGCGCTTGGAGATATCGAAATGCGCTTCTTGTACGTGATGGACCCGCTCGAAACGATGCACCCCGAGAAGGACACGACGTTCGCATTCATGCGGGCGGCCCAAAAGCTCGGCCACACCAACCTGCATTGCTTGATGAGCGACCTGTCGGTGGAGGGAGGCAAGGCTTACGCCAGCTCGCGCGTCGCCACCGTCGAGGCTTCCCCGCCCTTCGCCACCTACGGTCTGAAGCAAGAGGTGGGGCTGTCCGAGGTCGACGCGATCCTCATCCGCAAGGACCCGCCGTTCGAGACGGAGTACCTGCAGGCGTCGCAGATCATCGACCTCGCCCGAGACGACACGTTCATCATGAACGATCCTCGCGGATTGCGGGACGCGAACGAGAAGCTCTATGCACTGCGCTTCGACGAATGGATGCCGCGCACCTACGTCACGGCCGACCAGGTACGCATACGCGCCTTTGTTGATGCCTGCGGCGGCCAGGCAGTGATCAAGCCGATCGGCGGCAAGGGCGGCTATGGCGTGATGAAGTTGTCGGCCGACGACATGAACACCCCGGCCATCATCGAGCTGCTCACCGAAGAAGGACGCAAGACCGTGATGGTCCAGGAGTACCTGCCCGCAAGTCGCGAAGGCGACAAGCGAGTCATTCTGCTGGACGGAAAGCTCGTTGGGGCGATCCTCCGCGTACCGCGCAAGGACGATCTACGGGCAAACATCCACGTGGGAGGTCGCGTCAAGGCCTGCGAGATTACGGATCGCGAGAAGGAGTTGATCGCGAGCGTGGGGCCACGATTGCGTAACGCGGGGCTGTACTTCGTCGGACTCGACGTCATCGGAGAGCGAATGACGGAGATCAACGTGACGAGCCCGACCGGGATTCAGGAGCTCGGGCGCTTGTCCGGAACCTCGCCGGAAGACGACGTGATCCGGTGGCTCGAGGAAAAGGTTCGTCAGTTCTCAAAGTAGTTGCCCGGCGGAAGTCTCAATCCGCCTGATTTGCGATGATCGGTAGCCGGTGCCCATGGCGACGGTCTGAATTGCCCGACCGCGCCGCATAGCGCCGCGCTACCGATGAACGGTCCATCACACTTCACCACTTGCGACGAGCACATCTACTACCCCGTCAGGCGCCGCCACGGCTCGTCCCCAGAACCATGGCCCCACCGATCAAGTGCGCCAGCCGAAGCGCCTCCGGGTAGCGTTCGTAGGGAGACGAGATCTCCAGAATGCGGCGCGCAAGACCCGCAGATGCGCCCGCGACCTGGAAGAACATGCCGTCCGCCTCGTGGATGGCACCGGCCCGCTGCATCAGCGTCCATCGACGCTCCGCGTGACGCGTCTTGTTCAGCGCACGACGGATCGAGGTCAGATTCGGCCGCCGACGCATGACCGCGACGACTGGAACGTTCAGGGATGCCGACAAGGTCGGCAGATCGATGACGTTGAAGCCGCCGACAGCGACTCCGTCGACGACCACGGCTTGCGCTTGGTTCGCCAATCGCCCGGTCGAGAGCATGCGAAGAATCGACGATGTCGCGCGCATGCCATCACGCACGACGTGGCTCGTCATGACGCCTTCGACGCGTTGGCCACCTCGCATCATCACGCCGACCACGAGCACCTTCGAACCGGGCTTCGGTCCGAAGGGGCCGTCGTCGATACCAACGATCCTGCTTCTTGGTCCGATGGTCATGGACACCGCATATCCGTCGTAGGGGCGGGTTTCAAACCCGCCCGTTGCACCGCGAAACCACGCGGGCGGGTCACAGACCCGCCCCTACAGCAGACGACGAAACGCCACCCATTTTTCGGCGACGCCCACCATCAAGCATCCGGTGCCACGAAGGGCAGCAGCATCTTGGCGACAGTTCTCCGGTGACCGACGAAGAAATGATCCGCGCCGTCGATCACGTGCAGTTGAGCACCGAGGTAGCGAGCGAGATTTCGCGCGGCGTGGACCGCCACGAATTCGTCGCGATCGCCGACGACCACCTCGGTTGGCAAGGGGCGACGGCACTCCTGGCCCTCCCCGTAGCGAAAAATGCGGACCGCTGGAGCAACGAGGGCGACGCGTTCGACCTCGGGATGCTCCCACGCCGCGCGCAGTCCGACCCAGGAACCAAACGAGTAACCCACGATGGAGACGTCCGCGTTGGGCATCTCGTTTCGGAGTCCGTCGACGGCAGCGATCACGTCCAGCTTCTCGCCGGAACCGGCCGTGTAGCGACCCGATGATCCCTCGACGCCTCGGAAGTTGAACCGGAGCGTCCCGACGTCGTCATCGCTGACCTCAGCGAGCGCCTTGGCCATGGCCACGATGATCGCATTGTGCATCGTGCCGCCATACAGCGGGTGTGGGTGACAGAGCACCACGACACGGCGCGTATTCGAAGGCAGGCGGCCCAGGGCCTCGAGCGATTCGCCGTCGGCCGTTTCGAGACGTAGGGCGACCTCCCCTGCAATGCTGGTGTGGGGAGGCCGAACGGGATGCTCGGGGGGCGGGGGCAACGGTGAGGCTTCCATGACCGCGTACCCAGTCGCGCTCTATCGCTGGATGTCGGAGCAACCGACCAAGATGTCGACGCGGCCGTTCTCGTCGTTCTGAAGCATGTCGCAAGTGCCTGAGCACATGACGATTTTGCTGGGGTTGTCGTTGTCGTCGTAGAACCAACCCTGGCCACCGACGCAATCGCCGATGCCATCTACGTGCTCGATCGGGTCAGGCTCGGTCGCCCCGCCCGGGGTGTACGTGACCTGCACGAGTTTTGGATTGATGATCCCCGCATCGGTCTCCGGCATCTTGTACTCGCACGAGAGCATGCTGCCGCGAATGTCGTTGAGGGCGTCGATGAACGACTGCTGCCCCGAAGTAGCGTCGTAAGCGGATCCCGTCGCACCATCGTGCGCGATCGCCGTCATCACTTCGGAAGCCACATCCGCAACGTAGATCGCGAAGGTCTTGATGGCCGGCGTGCCGTTGGCGTACTGGGCCGCGAGCTGTCCGAGCTGACCGGGATCCTCGACGCAATCGCCGCAGCAAGGTTCGCCGTCGCTGACGATGACGGCCGCGACGACGTGAAGCGGTTCGGCGACCTGACGTTGGTAAGCGCCTTTGAGCACGCCGTTGAGGGCTTCTTGTGTCGGCGTGAAGCAACCATCGGGATAGGTGCCGTTCACGGCGGCGGACAGCGTGTTCGCATGACCTGGCAGCTCACCCCAGGGAACCAGCGGATTGGTGTAGGCGTTGCCACTGCAGGAGCCGTCCTGCGGGTAGCAGCTGTCGTCGAGCGGGAAGAAACGAAGCGCGGCGAACAGTCCGTTGCTTTGCGGATCGTGGAAGAACGCATTCAACGCGGCGGTCAGGTTCTGCCAGCGGGTCGGGTTTTCGAAGTTGTCCATCGAAGCGGAGCGGTCCGCCATGATGTACAGGTCCAAAGGAAGCACCTCTGCCTCCACGACCGTCGCTGCGCAGGCTGAGTCTGAGTTGATGCTGCCATCGCCGAGACTCGCCTCCACGAAGATGCCGCTGTCGTCCCCGTTCGCTCCCGCCCCGGCTTTCCCGGCGGAAGCGTCGACTCCGCTTCCGCCGCCTGAGCCGCCCGTACCCGAACCGTTGCCAAACGTGTTGGTCCCAGATTCGGTACCACTACAAGCGTAGAGAGCCGCGATCGTCCCAAGGGCGGTGATCCCGCCAAGCCACTTGCGCCATGTATTCATGCCGTGCCTCCAGACAAGACCTTCTACAAGGTGTAACACCACGGTTTGGGAATTGCATGGGAGAAGGCGCAATAGGCCGAGGAGACTGCGCGGGGAGGGCGGCGGGAATCAGCCCAAGGACGCCTTACCGACCACACCTTTGACCCACGAGCGCAGCGCGGGAGCCGGCAACGCACCGACCTGCTTGTCCACGGCCTCCCCGTCGGCGAACCCAAGCAGCATCGGAATGCTCTTGACCTGGAACTTGGAGGCGATCTGCGGGTTCTCGTCGACGTTGAGCTTCCCAATGAGCACGTCGTGGGACATGTCTTCGGCGATCTTCTCGAGGGCGGGACCGATCATGCGGCAGGGACCGCACCATGGCGCCCAGAAGTCCACCACCACCGGAACGGGTGAAGTGGCGATCGTGGTCTCGAAGTTGGCGTCGGTGAGCGTGATGGGCCCACCTCCAAGCGGCAGCTTCGTCCCGCACTTGCCGCACTTCGGCCCCTTCTTCAGCCGCGCCAGCGGAACACGGTTCATCGCTTCGCAGTTCTCGCACTCGATCGTCGTGGTCGGTTCTTCAGCCATGGTCGTTCTCGCTAGGGATGGGACCCGGGAGCTCCGGGTCACTCATTGGAGTCGTGTCGCAAAAGAAGGATTCGCCTCGGCCTTGGGGACCGACACGAAAATAGCTGGTCCACCGAGTTTGGACCTGGGTGGCACGGCCAAGCAAGAGTGCAATCACCGCGAAGGGCGCTTGAGCTTCGCGGTGCCCTTCGCCGCCCACGGCCAAGCTGAAGCTTGGAGGCATTCAGAGGCTTGCTTGGCCGTGCCACCCGTTCTTCGACGCCGTGTGGACCAGGCTATTTGTCGGAGGTCCCTTGGTGCTCGTCATCACCGTCGAGGCGATCACCGCGCTCGGTGTACACGGTCAAAGGTCCCTGCAGCCCCGACAAGCCTTCGTCGGGCATCCGAACCCCCCGCTCCGAAAACGCGAGCTGACTGTCTTGGGCATCGGCGCGCCTCCGGGCAAGAAACAGGATGGGCTCTCCGGCGCGGCTGTAGCCGAGCTGGACCAACGCCCCCTTGGGCCAAGCGCCTCCCTCGAATTGGAAGGTGGCGTTGAGGACATAGTACCCCTGGGCGGGTAACCGCCGCAGGGTCTCCGCCCACGACAACGCGCGAAAGTGCACGCCTTCACCGTGAAAATGCCAGCGATTGCACGAAATGTGTTCGGGCACGATCACCCGAGGGAGGCCCAGTTCCGAATGATTGTGGAAGTAGACCAGCCGCTTCGCCGGCACCTGCTGCTCGTTCCCAGGCAGCGGCTTCGTCGTCCGATAGAGCCCACACCGGGGAAGACGACGATTCAGCAGATCGGCCATGACCCTCAGTCGTTGTTGCCCCGCGGCTCCGATGCAGGCACGGATGGCGGAGGCACGCTCTCGTCGGAGTCAATGAACTCCATACCCACCACAGACCCGTCCGGCTCGTCCTGCGACCACACCACGCGGGCCCGACGGGGCGGCGCGTCCATGTCATTGGGATCCCAACCTTCGACCACCAGCACCTGACCGAGATGGATACGGCCCTCGATCACCACGCGGATCCCGCCGCGACTGATGTTCAGTGCCCAGCCGTCGTACTCTTCCGTCCCACTCCGGATCGTGAGGTGAGACGAGATCTCACGGCGAGCACCTCCTGAGCCGCGTCGTTGGGCCAGGATCCCTGGGGTGCCTTCGGGAGGTGTGAGATTGCGTCGGTTCAAGAAAAGCTCCTGCATGAATGGTACCCCCTCCACCCCGGCGAAGCGAGTGGCGAGCCACCATGTGCGCCTGCCCGGGCTCTTACACCCGAGGAGGCCGCCGTCAAGCGTGACTTGCCTTCGGCTCGGATCACGCCCAAGAGAGATAGGGTGATCCGAATCAGCCGGGCCATTGACGCAAAGCTGCCAGTTTGAGAGAGTCATATGCCGTTCACATTTATACAAAAAGCGAACTACCAAGAATGAGTGCGAGCACCGCTGCGGAAATCAAGAAGCTTCTCACCGGGAACGGGTGGATGATCTACCGCACCTTGGGTGACTCCGTGCTGCTCGCCGAGCTGGTGCGTGACAACCTCATCATGGAGGCGAACGTAAGCGTGGAGCTCGGGGCTTCTGTTCGCGTTCGATTTGCTACCCGCGCCCAACGCTCCGACTTCCCCTCTTCCTCCGAGACCGATGTCTCCTTGCTCGATCGCGCCCGAAGCATGGGCCAACCCGCCCTCGAGGCCGGGTTCAAGGAGCTGCGCACCCTCGTCGAGCCTATCCCCGATCCCATGGACCCCAAGGAGCACTTGGACACCTGGTACCAGGTCCTCTTCGAAAAGCCCGTCGACTCCGACGAAGCCCTCGTCGAGGCTGTCCGCTCGGCGATGAGCCTCGAAAAAGTAGCCCCGCGTTGACCCCCCGCACCAATTAGCCCCCCCCACGTCGGCTCGCATGGACCTTTCGCAACCCGCGTGGTATGCGGCCTGCCCTACCAATCCGCGAGGTTGACGGTCCGTATGTTCGGTGGTGGAAGCGCTCAAAAGGGAATCATGTCGGTCGTGTATGGCGGAATCGTCTTCGCGATCGCGATGGTGTTCGTCGTTCAATTCCGACCAGGATCCGGTCAACAGACCGCATCCCTATCCAAGCAGTGTGCGGTCACCGTCCGTGATCGTTGCGTCACGCCCAAGGAGTTTCTCGCTTCTTTGGGCCTGGCGGCACCGCGAGGGGCGGACGAAAACCGGTTGAGCGCCATGGGCATCCGCCGGCAGGTCATCGAGGGCGTGGTCGAACGCACCTTGCTGGTCCAGGACGCGAAGCGCCTGCACCTGACGGTGTCCGACGACGAGATCAATGCGGACTTGGTGCGCGGACGGTTCCGGATCTCCATTCCGTACGCTCGACGCGACCTGGCCTTCATGTTGCGCTTGACGGACGACGGCGTGCGCTTGCTGGACGTGACGAACGCGGAGACCAAGAAGTTCGACTACAAGGTGTACACCCGCGTGGTCCGGCTGACGACGAACCGCAGCCCGGGCGAGTTCAAGGAGATGCAGCGCGAAGAGGTCATCGCTGATCGCATGCGCAAGCTGATCGCTTCGCGCGCGAGCGTGACGGATGCTGAGGCGTTCGACACCTACAAGCGAGAGAAGAGCAGCGCCAAGCTCGAGGTCGTGCGTCTGAGCCGCGACTACTTCGCGACCAAGTACATCGACACCTCGCCCAAGGCTGTCGAGGCGTGGACCAAGGAACACGAGAAGGACGTCAACGATTCGTGGACGGCGCGCAAGGCGTCTTTCCCGCCTGGCTGCGTCCAGGCTCGCCACATCCTTCTGCCGATCCAGTCCGCGACCGCCCCGCAGGGTCACCCGCGCGAGGAAGCCCAGGCCCTGGTCGAGAAGGCACGCGCCCGCATCGCCAAGGGCGAGACCTTCGCGGCCGTCGCCGCGGAGATGAGCGAGGACCCCTCCAGCGCCCCCAAGGGCGGCGACCTCGGCTGCTTCAAGCAGGGCAAGTTCCCCAAAGAGTTCGACGAAGCCGTCTTCAGCCAGAAGAAAACCGGCCTCATCGACACCGTCGTGGAAACCGGCATCGGCTTCCACCTCATCGACGTCGAGCTCATCGTCAGCGAAGACGAGAAGAAGGCGGAAGCCCAGGGGCGCGCGGCCATCGCCAAAGAGCTCATGCTCGCGATGGAAACCGAAAAGCTGATCGCCGAGACCGGCAAACGCATCCAGGAAGCCGCGCAGAAGGGCAAGACCTTCGCGCAAGCCATCGACGAAGTGCTCGCCTCGCTCGACGAGGAACGAGGAATCGCCAAGCCCAAGAAGCCGGCCGCCGCGGAGACGAAGCCCGAAGGTGAAGAGCCCGTGGCCGCGCCCGACGAGCCCGGTCGCCCCGCCGTGGAAACCACTGCCTCCTTCACCATGGTCGACAACAACCCCATCGACGGCGTGGCGCAAGGTCAGAACGTCGTCGAGATGGCGTTCAAGCTCACCAAGCCCGGCGAAGTGGCATCGGATCTCGTGCGGCTCGACAACGGCTACGCCGTCATTCGTCTGAAGGAACGCAAGTCCGTGACGCGCGAAGACTTCGACAAGGACCGCGACGAGTACCTCACCCGCATGCTCTACGTGAAGCAGCACGACATGGTCGTCAGCTACATCGCGCAGCTCCGCGATGCCGCGCAAAAGGAGATCAACATCTCCGAGAAGTGGGCGCAGGAGCCCAAGCGCAAGAACGCCGACGACGACGACTCCGAGTAGCGTTCGCCTTTCATGGTCCCAGCCGATCTTCGCGTCCATCACGCGACCCTCGACAACGGCTTGCGAGTCGTGCGGGTCGAGCAGCCGCAGCTTCATGGCATCTGCGTTTCCCTGCACCTGAACGTCGGCTCCCGGTTCGAGAGCACGGCAACCAACGGGCGCTCGCACATGCTCGAACACATGCTCTTTCGGGGTACGCCGACGTATCCGAACGCGCATGCGCAGGCGCGCGCTGTCGAGCGGCTTGGCGGAACGCTGTATGCCGCCACCCATACGGACAGAGGACACATGAGTGTGACTCTGCCGCCCGAGAACTTTGACGAGGGCGTGGCGCTGTTCGGCGAGGTGGTCACCCATCCTTTGTTCGCGGACATCGAGGTGGAACGGGGGATCATCCGGGAAGAGATCCTCGAAGACCTCGATGAAGACGGAAATTCCGTGGACCCCGACAACCTAGCCCGGGCGCTGATCTATCCGTCGCACCCGCTCGGCATGTCGATCACGGGCTCGCTGGCCTCGGTGGATGCCATCGACGAAGCGGGACTGCGCGCCCACCACCTCGAGTTCTACACGGGCGACAACGCGGTGCTGTGCTTTGCGGGACCCATCGATGTCGAGCGGTGCGCTGACCTCGCCGCGCGGCACTTCTCGGCGCTGCCTCGGGGAAACGTCCCGACCACGTCGCCTCCCCCCGCCCAGCAGCAGCCCCGGTTCCAGTACACGGACAACCAGGGAAGCCAGACCGACTTGCGACTCGCCTTCCGAGCGCCAGGGCTCAACGACCCTGACGAGCCTGCCACGGAGCTGATCGTCCGGTTGCTCGACGACGGCATGTCGACCCGGCTGTACGCGAAGATATGCGACGAAAAGGGGCTCTGCTACGACGTCTCGGCCGAGTACGAGCCCTACGCCGACGACGGGGTGCTCGATCTGGCGGCCGCCGTGCGCCACGAGCGGGCGCCGTTGGTCATGCGCGAGTTGGCAGAGATCGTGGCGTCGCTTTCACGCGAAGGCCCCACCGAGGAAGAGCTTCGAATCTGCAAGAATCGTCATCGCTGGGAGCTGCAGGCGTTGCTGGATCACACGGAGGGTCTCGCCGACTATCACGGCGTGGCCCAGCTCCAACAACATGGCGACCCCCTGCAAGCACGACAGCAACGGATCGAAGCCGTTTCACGCGACCAGATCGTCCACACCGCCAGGCGGATCTTCGCGCCGAAGAACCTCAGCGCCGTCGCCGTGGGCATGTTGCGCCGCAACCAACGCAAGGAGCTCGAACAGATCGTGACTTCGTTCCGTGCTGCGTGACGGTGGCACCTCAGCCTCGGGTGGCACGGCCAAGCAAGTCGTGTCCCACCGTGACCCGGTGCTTGGCCGTGCGTGCACCTGCCCACGGCCAAACCGTCACTACACGACGAATCGAGGCTTGCTTGGCCGTGCCACCCCGCCTCGACCTTGACTGTCGAGGCTTGCTTGGCCGTGCCACCCCGCCTCGACCTTGACTGTCGAGGCTTGCTTGGCCGTGCCAC
>Ga0180009_10002956_pt1 | contig 19660 bp, 19 predicted proteins | sample OS_PC_MetaG_FD_123537 | JGI IMG/M metagenome (GOLD analysis project Ga0180009, IMG submission 123537) | Groundwater microbial communities from the Aspo Hard Rock Laboratory (HRL) deep subsurface site, Sweden - OS_PC_MetaG | ecosystem: Environmental > Aquatic > Deep subsurface > Groundwater...
GAGCTCTCTGGGGGAAATACCCGAAGGAACAGCGCGAAACTGGCGTAGGCCATCACCGGCAGTGTCAATGCCAGCAGTGGCAACAGCAGAATAGAGATGACAATGGTGCAGGTCAGCAGCAATCCCCAGGTAATGGCTATAAGGAAATTGCTAATGACCACGCAGACACTGGTATAGATGGCGTGGATCAGGGTGGTGCGGCGCTGATATAGTAATGGCACTGAAAACGCGGAAAGGGCGAACACGAGGAACGCCAGCACCGAGCCCATGAGCATACTCAGCAAGCTGAAGCTGACAACGTCTTCCTGAAACTGATTTAGCCACAGAGGCTGCTGTGTCGCATCAAACTTACCGATCATGAAGCTGTAGAGGATTCCTGCATCGGTGAGCCAAATCATGAACAGAAAGGCGCACAGCAGGGCAACCACCCATAATCCCATCGGCGCTTGTCGAAAGCCGGCGAGGGCGTCGCGTATACCGGGCCGATGCCCCGCCGTTTGCAACTCCGCGAGCCGAAAGAAACCGGCCAGCAAGATCGGGCCGAGCAGCATGAAGCCACTGGCGAGCGGTAGAGCCAAAGCCGACAGGCCAATGCGGTAGAGACCCATCAATATCACCAAACCGATTGCGGCAGTGACCGCGCCAAGCGTCAAGCTGACCATCGGCAGCGCCCGAAAAGTCATCCATCCGCTGCGCAGGGAAAGCAGGATGTCGTTGAAGTTGAAACGCCGCCTGGCGGGCGCTGAAGTCGAGGGCACGGCACTGCTCCTGCTTGGACCTAAGTGCCATCTTAACAGGGACGCAGAGTCGCACCTAAAGGCAGCGCCGAACAAGTGTGGCATAAGTCAAAATACAGCGGATCAAATCGAGTTTATCGCAATGACGGTTTCTATGAATAAATCAGAGCTTCCTTAAGCCTATCCCTAGCTGATGTAGGGCGGGTTAGGCGCGTTGTCTGTGCCGTAACCCGCCACGCATGCCGTCAGGCACACCGTTACAAAGGCGCTGTGTTGCTGTGCAACGCTTGTCGGGTTACGCAAACGGCGCTAACCCGACCTACATGTCCCTAGCCGATGTAGGGCGGGTTAGGTGCGTTGTCTGCGCCGTAACCCGCCACGCATGCCGTCAGGCACACCTTTACAAAGGCGCTGTGTTGCTGTGCAACGCCTGTCGGGTTACGCAAACGGCGCTAACCTGTCCTACATTGAATGTAAGTAAGTGTCATCCGGCACGGCCACTTTACCTCGCTCTGACCCCATTGCTACCATTGCTGCATTGAAACTGGTCTCCGTTGGTAAAGAACATCGCAATCGACGCAATTGAGGTCAGACACAGTTTTCGCTGATGTTAACTGCAATTGTATTTTGACTCCGGTTTGTGATTGATCAATAGATAAGGAGGTCGATCTTATGTCTGACATGATTCTGCTTGGTACCCGCAAGGGCATCGTCATCTTCGAACGTTCAAATTCCAGCTGGCGCCCGCGACCCATCGAGCATGCGGGCATTCCTGCGTGTTACGCGGCGCGCGATCCGCGTGACGGTACCTTGTGGACATCACTCGATCATGGGCACTGGGGACCGAAGCTCTCGCGTTCGCGTGACGATGGTGCGACCTGGGAAGATGTGTCGTCGTTGAAATACCCGGAGGGTGCGCGTTACATCGTCAAATACCTGCCGACGCCGGATTTCGATCCGGACGCGCCGGTCGGTCAGCCGGAGTACAAGGACGCCACGGTGTTCAAGATCTGGAATATCGCCTTCGGTCATGCCGATCAACCCGGCAGACTGTATGCCGGTACGATTCCCGGTGGATTGTTCGTCAGTGACGATGGTGGCGACAACTGGGAACTCAACCGACCGCTGTGGAATCACGACAGTCGCGGGGGCGATCTGTTCGCCGGTGCCGCGACCAGCGAGAACCTCTGGAACGGTACGCCGGCGAGTATCGATTACGGTGTGTTCGAGCCGGGGATTCATTCGATTGTTGTCGACCCGCGCGATGCGCGGCACATGCACATCGCGGTGTCTTCCGCCGGGGTGCTGGAAACCACCGACGCTGGTGAGACCTGGGAAGGTCGCAATCGCGGTGTGACTAACGACTATATGCCCAATCCGGAAGCGGAGTGGGGCCATGATCCGCATTTCGTGACCGGCTGTCCCGAACAGCCGGAGCATCTCTGGCAACAGAACCACTGCGGTGTGTTCTACAGCGCTGACAGCGCGCGGAATTGGAAAAAGGTGAGCGTGCCCGATGCCGGTGTGCATTTCGGTTTCCCGATTGCGGTCGACGCGCGCGATGGACGGACCGCCTGGGTCGTGCCCGCGCGCGCGGATTCGGCGCGAATGGCGATCGACGGCGGATTGTACGTGGCGCGCACCACGGACGGCGGGCAATCCTGGCAAGCGTTGCGCAGCGGCCTCCCGCAGGAGAATGCCTACGACATCGTGCTGCGGCACGGTCTCGATGTGGCGGGCGATCGTCTGTGCTTCGGCAGCACCACCGGCAACGTCTATTTATCGGAGGATCGCGGCGACACCTGGCACTGCCTGGGCAGCAATCTCCCGCCGGTGTATTCGGTGCGATTCGGTTGACCGACATGGTCAAGGTAGAGATGACAAGTCATCTGTTCCGGTTCTTTCCGACGCTCGAGAACCGCAGCATCAGCGTGCCGTCTGGCTCGGTCGCTGACGTGCTGCGCGCGGTCAACGCGATCGCGCCCGGTTTCACCGATTACGTGCTCGACGAACGCGGCGCGCTGCGTCGGCATGTCAAACTCAGTATCAATGACACCTTGGTGGTCGATCGGCAAAGCCTCTCGGATCGCGTACCGGAGGGCGGGACCCTGTACATCTTTCAGGCGCTGAGCGGGGGGTAGGTACAAAGGTAGAGCTGCGTTTACGTGACTGAGTCTGCAAACGTCCCGCAAGGATATCAGCCGCAAACCCTCGGATCCTGGATTGACGAATATCATCGTGGACCCCTGTATCCGGTGGCGATCCGCCTGGTCCGGTATCGCGATGTTCTCATGCCGGCCGGGCAGGCGTAATCTGGGAACGAGTCCATCCGCTTAAGGGCTGTGACCTTCCTCAGAAACAGGAGACACACGCATGAAAGATCTGGTGTGGGACAAGGTGCTGAGCGTCGGGATTGACGCGATCGACGAGGATCACCACAGGCTGGTGGACCTTTTCAATATGCTCAACCAGTCCGTCTCGGAAGGGGCTGCGCCGGACTATCTGACCGCGCTCCTGGAGGAACTCATCAACTGCACGGTCTGGCACTTCAGTCACGAGGAGCGGTTGATGCTGCAGCACCGTTACGCAGGCTATGCTGAGCACAAGTCCGAGCATCAGGATCTGATCAAGAGCGTCAGGCAGCTTCAGAAAAAAATCATCGAAAGCGGCGGATTCGATGCCGATGCAGATCTTGAATTTCTGGAGAGCTGGCTGACAATGCACATTCTTTCCAACGATATGAAGCTGGGTTCCTATCTCGCCGAGGTGATCTAGGTGCCGTTCGCAGCGCGGGAATGACTGGCGCCCCGCCACGCAAAAACCTGGATCACGAAAATATAATTATCTCCGTCATTGCGAGGCGCGTAGCGCCGTGGCAATCTCGTTTTTATGCGAGTAAAGTGCGCTGACCACCTATATTCATACCGCAGAATAGGAGAGCAGGTCTTGAGTAGCGTTTCATCTGAGGAACTTAAGAAAATTCTGGATGTGGTCGAAGTCGCACTGTTCAACCATTCCAAGTGGTACGAAGACTTGATGCGCAGACTCCTTTGTCGTTTACCTTTACCCGATGCAGTAATCGCCAAGGACGCGCATCGACAATGCGCCTTCGGTACCTGGTTCTATAAAATAGGTGAAACCTACGTCGAAGATTTGCCCGCATTCAAGAAGATCGGCGAGATGCACCGGGTCATGCACGAAAATGCTCGAGAGGTTTCGCAGATCATCAAGGCCAACGGCTATGCCACCGAAATGGAATATGATTCTTTCCATCGCAAGCTGATGCAATTCCGGGGTGAACTGGGTAATTTGCGGGACAAGATCTGTCGCACGCTCGCGCACACGGATACCAACGTGCAAACGCAGGAAGCAGTAGCTAAAGAGGAAAATGGATTGGACTGAGCTATCGCGCAGATATTATTGGCCAGAGTAATGAAACACGACATATAGCCGGGTAGGCGTGATGGAGTGTTGCAAGTAGCGCAATAGTTTTTTACTCTGCCTCAACTACCACAAGGAGCCAAAGCCATGAAACTCAAGTCACGATTCAATTCGCAAATGCTGGCAAGTGTGTTGCTTGCCGTGCCCTTGACCGCTTCTGCCGAGTGGGCGGGCAGTGCGAATGTCGCCTTGACCAGCGATTATGTGTTTCGCGGTGTCAGCCAGACCGACGAGGATCCGGCCATCCAAGGCGGTCTCGATCTTGGCCACGATTCCGGGTTGTACATCGGCGCCTGGGCCTCGAATGTCGATTTCAACGAGGAAGACAGCACCGATCCCGCGGCCGACGATGCCGCCAACATGGAGCTGGATGTGTATCTGGGCTATGCGAACGAGATTGGCGACATCAGCTACGATGTCAGTTTCCTGCGCTATATCTATCCTGGCGCCGACGCCGACCTCGATTACAACGAGCTGATCGTTACGCTTGGCTACAGTGACTTCACCGGTACGCTCGCCTATTCAAACGATGTGTTCAACACCGACGAGACCAGCATCTATTACAACCTGTCCTATGCACACGAGTTCATGGACGCGTTCACGGTTACGGCCGGCGCCGGATACTACGACTTCGACGAGAATGTGAGCGGAGCGGGTGCCCCCGACAGCTATGTCGACTACCACCTGGGCGTAGGCAAATCCCTCGTCGGCTTCGACTTCGACCTGTCCTGGTACGACACCAACAGCGATGGCAGCGATCTTTATGGTGATATCGCCGACAGCCGGGTGGTGCTGACGATCTCGAAAGAGCTGTAGAACCGTGTTAAATGTTAAAAGTTAAAAGGGACGGAGGGAATAAAGTTTATTCCCTCCGTCCCCTTTAACGAGACATCAAGCAGGCTCGCGTCTATCTTGCCGACTACGAACAGAGGGTGAAGCCATGAGCAAGAAAACAGCAAGCGCGGCATACGAAGAGATTCTGCTGGAGGACCTGAAAGATCCCGCGGAAGCGGCTGCCTATCTGCAAGCCGCGCTCGAAGATGAAGAGCCTGCCGTGTTTCTGCTCGCGTTGCGACAAGTAGCGCAGGCGCAAGGCACATGTGGGCCGCGAAAGCCTTTACAAAACACTTTCTGAAAACGGCAACCCGGAACTGCGCACTATCAACAGCCTGCTGCATGCGATGGGACTGCGATTGTCAGTGACGGCAGGGTGAATATTTCTATCCCTATTAGTTAAGCAACGTCTGATTAATGCCTAACCCGTCATTCCGGCGAATGCCGGAATCCATTTTACGTGCTTGACGAGCGCGGCGTGCTGCGTGGATTAAAGGGGACGGAGGAAATAAGTTTATTCTCTCCGTCCCCTTTAACTTCTTTTATTTGTGAACAGCACTCGCATGTAATTGCACACCCAGCGCTCGCACCAGCTTTAGCACTGTGTCATAGCGCGGCTTCGCGCCCGGCGCCAATGCCTTGTAAAGACTTTCGCGGCCGAGGCCGGTGTCTTTTGCGAGTTGTGACATACCGCGTTCCTTGGTGACATCGGCAATCGCGATGAGGAAAACATTGGGGTTTGGATCTTCGAGTGCCGCATTCAGATACTCGGCGATGACTTCATCATTATCGAGATAATCGGCGGCATCGAAAGGCGCGGGTTATTTCATGTTTCAGCGCTCCAGCTTCTTGAACAATGCAATCGCCTGCTTGATGTCACGCCGTTGCGTGGACTTGTTCCCAGCGCAGAGCAACAAAAACACGCATTCGACCATGCATCCGTAATACACCAAAATCCCTTTAACCACGTATCGAAGATAGGTGATTGCTCGGGTATTGAGCGCAGCTTATCGAGGTGTTTGCTCGGCACATTCTCTACCGACCTACTAGACATTACGGTTTGACCGGCCGCTTGCACGATTTTCGCAGGGCCTTCAGCCGCGGTCGGCAGTAGGCGAACTTGCAAGCGCCCATGTCGAATTCAGCGTTTTGACATAAATCAATATACCGGAAATACTCCGGCCACTCTTAATTCGGTTGCTTGCGCGGGAGCGTTGCATAGACAACAGATAGAACAGTGTGCAATGCATGCGGACCGTACGAAGGGTGTCCACGGGGTCTGGATAGTCATAACACTTAACAAGGAGAATTGAATGAAATCGATATACAAACTCTTCGTAGTCCTGGCGGCAATACTTTCCTTAACAACATTCAGCGCGCATGCAGCAATTGATCCCGGAGCCTCATCCGTCCTGCTACGCACCTCCTGCGACGACGGCGCTGGCGGCACGCTGAATAACTGCTTCAACGCTCCTGGCACGCTCATGAACTGGATCAAGAACACGCGCCAACCCAGCGCGACGAGCACGTTGGTGGTGGATATCGGACCGGGCACCTATCAGCGTATCGAATGGCTCTGCGCGCCGGGGCAAGGGCATGTATCCTTCCGTGGCGCTGGGCGAGGCCGCACCGTGTTCACCAATGATTTCGTGCTGGGCAATGCCATGACGTTTCAAAATTGCGAGAACCTCACGTTCGACAGTATGACCATCAACGCGAAGTTCATCAGTGTGGTCTGGGCGGGAAAAGGCAATGCGACCTGGACGGATGTCGAACTCGTCGCGGGTTATGCGACATGGTATGAAACACCCGAAAACCAGTTGTCGACCGGTTCAGTGTGTCCAAGCGGTGTCAACAACGAGCATAAATTTTTCTCCAGCTCGCTTATCCTGAAGAATCCCACGATCGGCGCGCTCATCTATCTCAATAACTGCGGTATCACCTGGTTCTTCGGTTCGGAGCTGGTGCTCGATGTTCCTTCCACGACATGGGGCGGCGTTGCGATGGGCGTGAAATCTTCAGGCGCCGGGCATGAAGTGCACCTGTACGGTTCCAATATCCGCCTCTTCAGCGGCGATAACAGTGCTGCTACGGGGCTGGTCGCGCTTAACGCTAATACCAGTGGCCAGATACATATACATGGCACGGGTATCGATGTGATATCGACCAAAGACATCCCGGTGACTGCCTTGCAGGCCACTACCAGTGGCGGTATCCATGCCGATGAGTCTGCCTATGTAATGAGGACCGGCCCCGGCGGAACGGTGACGCGTATCAGCAACAATGGCGGTCATGTCCACGGTGTTTATACATGGATGCACGTCCCCGATACGGATGGCAATTCGGCGACTGTCGATACCAACTACTTCTCGGTTAATGGCGCCGACCAGACGTTCGTCAAAGTCGGTACCAGTGACGGTCATCCGCATCCCGCGATTTACAGCGATGCATGCACTGCCGCTGCCCGTTGGTATGACACGGTAGACAAAGTCTGCAGAGGCCAATAATAGTACAAACCCCTCGCTATCCGGTTCCGTTTGGCGCGTTGGCTCAGAGAGCCAACGCGCCATTTTTTTCGCAGGTATACTCAAAGGCGAGAAAGATGGCTCGGAGTGCATTTTAGACAATCCAAGGAGGAGACATGATCTTCAAGCAACTATTCGAACCGGTCTCCAGCACCTATACCTATCTCCTCGGTTGTGAGGAGACCGGACAGGCGATACTGATCGACGCAGTACTGCCCGCTTGGCAGCGCGACCTCGCGGAGCTCAACAAGCTTGGCATGAAGCTCGTTTATACGCTCGACACCCACATCCATGCCGACCACATTACTGCCGCGCGCAAACTCAAACTGGAAGCCGGCAGCCGCATCGCGCACCCGGCGGTCGATCAGCTTGCCTGCGTGGACATGCCGCTGGAAGAAGGCAAGCTGTTGGACCTCGGCAGCATCCGCTTGGCGCCGTTGTTCACGCCGGGTCACACCGACGGTCATCATGCCTACCGGGTCGGCGACCGCGTGTTCACCGGTGATGCGCTGCTGATCGACGCCTGCGGGCGCACCGACTTCCAGAACGGTGATGCCCCCACGCTCTATCGCAGTGTGCACGACAAGCTGTTCTCGCTGCCGGAAGACACGCTGGTGTACCCGGCGCACGATTACCAGGGTCGGCGCGTGTCCAGTATCGGCCAGGAGAAGATGCGCAATCCGCGCCTCGGTGGTGACAAGCCCCTCGCGGAGTTCGTGAAAATCATGGAGGAGATGGATCTCGCCTATCCGAAATTCATCGACTACGCGCTTCCGGGCAACCGCGAATGCGGCGTCTGTCCTACCGGCGTGCCGGATGACCTGCAACAGTATTGCACGCAGATCGAAGCGAGCGTGCAGGGCTGAAAATAAGTAGGACTCGACTCACTGCTGTCCCAGTAACTCCCTCTTGATATCGCAAAATGCGACATCAAGAGGCCGAAAAAAGGGAATAGGGGACACCCATTAGTCGCTCGTCCCCTTAGTCTGATGGTGGTCACCCAGGAAGTTGTTCTGATTTTTTACATAAAATTACTAGGTTTTTGTTCCTCGCCAGTGGTCACGTAAGAGTCATTTTCAGGAATTACAGAATCCTAGACGAACATCGTGATTCGTCTGTACCGCCAGCGTGTGTCGGCGCTGCTTACATGTATTCAGAACATCAATTCGCACCACAGATATAACCATCTGATTTTCAGGCAAGGTGTATTTGGTGGAATGGATATTGCTGATTAGATCACACACCCCGAATCACGAGGCCTGATCATGAATCACAAGGCAAACCTTCTCACTCGGTTGGGCATGACTACCCTCACTGCGGTATCAGCGGTGATGGAGCGTTCGCCACGCAGGATGGCCGCGATGCGGTTGTGCGGGACGGCGATGGCGTCGGCCAGCGCACGCGCCGAGAGGCCGAGCGCGTCCATGTCTTCCTGCAGCAGTTCACCGGGATGAATGAGAGGTAGCTTGTTGACGGGGCGGGCCATGTCACGCTCCAGTTCAGTGGTAGTCTACGATATCGACGTCTTCAATCACTTATGCGCAGCGCTCGCATGCAGTTGCACACCCAGCGCGCGGACCAGCTTCAATACCGTGTCATAACGTGGTTTCGCGCCAGGCGCCAATGCCTTGTAAAGACTTTCGCGGCCGAGGCCGGTGTCTTTCGCCAGTTGTGACATACCGCGTGCTTTGGCGACATCGGCAATCGCGATGAGGAAAACATCGGGGTTTGGGTCTTCGAGTGCCGCATTCAGATACTCGGCGATGACTTCATCATTGTCGAGGTAATCGGCGGCATCGAAAGGTGCAGTCTTCTTCATGCTTCAACGCTCCAACGTCTTGAACAGCGCAATCGCCTGCTTGATGTCACGCCGTTGCGTGGACTTGTTTCCAGCGCAGAGCAACAAATACACGCGTTCACCTAGGCGCCCGTAATACACCCGATAACCAGGGCCGGCGTGAATCCGCATCTCCGAGACGCCTGCACCGACAGGTGCGCAGTCGCCGTTGTTCCTTGTTCGGCCGAGCGGACGCGGGCAAGGATGCGGGCTTTCCCGATGGGGTCGCGTAATTCCTTCAGCCACGCATCGAACTCTACGGTGCGTATGAATCCATTCGTGGACTGATCGTATCCAAACGGATACGATAATGTCAATGCGTCCTGGTCAGGCAAGTACTCAGGGGCTAAGCGCTACCCGTGCTCAATCAGGAAGTGCTGCTATCTGTCGCCCATCGATGGCTGATTTTATCGGGGTCTCGGAGTGCAGATCATCGAGATTGAGCCACTCCTGATTTTCCGGACACCCAGGCAAGGCGCGGTTGCCCGTCAGGACGATTTGCTATAAATAGGTCGGAAGAACAAGAGGGCTTCGAGCCCTGTACAGGGAGGGGTGTGTGGTCTGTCCCCTGGAAATAACAATACCAAAGGAGGAACAACCGATGCAGACACGTTCGGCAATCGCATTTTCAGTGCTCATGGGCATGGCGTGCAACGCACAGGCGGCAATCGTCTATCTTTCCGATGACCGCTACATCGACCACACCATGAACGGCGCAGGTCCCATCACGCCGTCTCCGGCCTATTCGGATTTCAATGTGAACTGGTGGGCCTGGGAGGCCGGCGCCTTTCAGAACACGACATTGACGAGCGGCACCATGTCGGGCAACGGATCGACGTATGCCGGATACGATGCTCAATCCTACGGCGCCGAGGCGACCAGCGTATTCTCGGTAACCTTTTCCGTGGATCAACTCACTGATTTCTCGCTCACCGGCTTCCTGGACACCAATTGGTATTTTGGCAGTCAGCTGTATATGAATCTAAGCGAGAACGGCACATCCATGTATGGCTACACCGATTCGGATGCCCTGAATCTTGGCATTAACCCCTTCAGCTTCGACGGCCAGTTCGCGCAGGGCAACATCTACCAGCTGTATCTGTATTCGTTCTCATCTGAGTCAGACTATTACTATGAGACCTGGGATTTCGATCTGACCACCAGTCCGGCCGTGCCAGTTCCGGCTGCGGCGTGGTTGTTCGTCTCCGGCTTGGCGGGCTTGATCGGCGTTGCGAAACGCAGAGCAGGTTAAACCGGCGACAAGCTGTTTCAAGTACTCTGATCCCTTGTGAACTGGAAAAGGTGACGGAGGGAATAAAGTTTATTCCCTCCGTCACCTTTAAGGAAATAATTAGGACAGAGTAAATACGACTGTTTGCCGTGATTCTGGTTTCACTCTGATTCCAAATGTCCAAATAACTCTGTCCCGGTCTCTGATGGCATGCCTGTTATCGGTACCCGAACAATAACGATAAAACGAACAACAAAAAGGGGGCATTCATGAATCGCTTGAGATCCCGGCGTCTGTACAGGGGCGTTGTTGCCTGTGCAGCGCGCGCGGCACGAGTAATGCGTGATCTCTACGCTGTCTCGGGATGGGGGACGGCAATCGTGCCAACGCCAAGGACCTTCGTCGCTCTGTGCTTCCTGTGTTCTGCGGCCATGCTGTCCGGCGGTTGTGCCACCAACGCGGTGACCGGCGAGCAGGATTTCATGCTCGTCAGCTCCGAAGAGGAGATCGATGCCGCTAAGCAGGTGCACAAGCAGCTGCTCGGCTCCCCGGGGCTGTATTCGGATGACGCGCTGCAGGCCTACGTGGAACGCGTCGGCAGGAAGGTCGCCGCCAGCAGCGACCGGCCGGAAGTGAACTACCAGTTCTTCGTGCTGAATCAGCCGGAAGTCAATGCGCTGGCTCTGCCGAACGGCCACATCTACGTGACGCGCGGCCTGCTGGCGTTCCTCGACAGCGAAGCCGAACTTGCGGCCGTGCTCGCACACGAAGTGGCCCACATCGCGGCTCGCCACAGCGCCCAGCTCATGAGCAGCGCGAAGGTGGCCGGAACGGCATCGACCGTCCTCGGCGTGATCGCGGGTGCCGTCGTGGGCGCGGCTACCGGAGACTACAATCTCGCGATGTCATCCATGGACGCAGCCTCCGGTATCAGCGGGCTCGCCGGCCTGCAGGTGCTCAGCGACTACAGCCGCGTGCATGAACTGGAGGCGGACCGCTTCGGACTGACCTATCTCGCTCACGCCGGATATCCCGCACAGGCGATGACCGGCGTGTTCGATGCCTTGCAGGCAGTCGAGCAGTTTGAGCAGACACAGGCCGAGAGTAGCGACAAGGCGAGCTTTTATCATTTTGCCACCCATCCGGAGCTGAAGGATCGCATCGACAAGGTGGGTTCGATTGCCCCGGCCGGCGCCCCGGATAGCGCAGCCTGGCAGGCGGATTACCGCACGCACATCGACGGCATGATTTTCGAGCCGTTCGATCAAACCGCGCCGCAGGAAAATCACAAGGATCGCTGGGTGAACAAGGAGGCGCTGTTCCGGGTGAATCTGCCTTACGGGTGGAAAATCGTCAGCAGCGATAAGGAAGTCGTCGTTCTGGAAAAGCCCGACGACAAGATACGCAATACGCTTCGCCTGTTGCCGCCGCAGCAAGCCGGGGATGCGGCAAGCTTCTTCGCCGGCGAACCGTTGAAAGCCAAGGGTGTGCATGAGATACGTGAACTGCAGCACATCTATCACAAGGTTCCGGGCTACTCCGCCCTGGCCGAGATCGACACCGAGACCGGAACCCGGCCAGCGTATGTCGCGGTCCTGTTCCATCCGGCGCACACCATCCTGCTGATTGGCCTTCCCGAGGACCCGGAACGGCTGGAGAAGCAGCGCTTCATATTCGAGGCCCAGGCCAACACGACCCAGCTGCTGACCCAGGAAGAGTATGACCGGACGCGCAAGAAACGCATTCAAACCGCGATGGTGCAACCCGGCGACACATACGCGAAACTCGCCGCAGATGCGCGGCTGGGCAAAACGGGCGAGAGCTATCTGCGCCTGCTCAACCGTCAGTACCCGCAGGGCGAACCGGATACGGGGCGTGCGTTGAAGCTGGTAGTGATCGAGCCTTGAGTTTGACGCCAACGAAAAGGGGACGGAGGGAATAAAGTTTATTCCCTCCGTCCCCTTTAATTAATTTTTGCGTCGGTATGGGGGTAATGCAATTTTTAGATTACGAACACAGGCCCGCTCATTCTGAATGGGCGGATGAAAGATTTAGCTTCTGAGAAAATAAATCTGTCCCGGTTTCACCCCGGTTTCACCGCCGGTTTCACCCGCAAGGAGAACGGCGAGATCGCTGGCATCCGATGTTGCTGGAACCTAAGTTCAATGGGGGCCAGACCCGATTGATTATTGCATCCCCCTCAATCTTCCCTCGCTGCGCCTTCACACTAGCCACCAGATTCTTCGACCGGTGCCTTGTTCACAAAACGGCTGTTGGCGTGTTTGGCTTCGGTGCGAGCGAGGAGCTCGATCTACTGCTTGTTAGTGGTCAGGCGTTCGTGATCTAGTGCATAAGCGTTTTTCAGCAGCATGGGCAATGGTTGTCTGCTACGATCAAGGTGTAAGGGTGCGTGAAAGACTGCATCGCCTTTTGAAGAACGTTGACTCGAAATGGTATCTTTTAACGGGCATCACTCATTATTTACCGTTACGTCATTGGGCTGGGCATGGTTTGAAGTGCTCCGCCAATTTGGCCGGATGAAAGTTAACAACAATCAATAATGGAGATAGTGCCGTGATCGGAGCTGGCAGATTTTTACTCAATCGCATCAGCGAACGACTCTGGGTAAAACCGTTATTCATGTGCCTGTTGTCAATTGCAGCCGCCTTCCTGGCGAGCGCCGCTGATCTCACGCAGATAGGCAGATTCATACCAAACATTGAATCTAAATCGATTGTGACCTTACTCACAATCATTTCTTCGAGCATGCTAGTGATCGCCACATTCGCGGTCGGCTCAATGGTTTCAGCCTATGCATCCGCCAGCAGCACAGCAACACCGCGTTCTTTTCCGCTGGTTATAGCCGATGATATTTCCCAGAATGCCCTGTCAGCATTTATTGGCTCATTCATTTTCAGTATTGTGGCGTTGATTGCCTTGGAAAATGGCTATTACGAGAAGGCTGGTCGGTTCACATTATTCATAATGACGCTGGCTATTTTTGCTATCGTCATCGCAACATTCGTGCGTTGGGTGGATCGGGTGGCCCGACTCGGCCGCATGGGAAGTACCATTGACAAGGTTGAAGCGGCGACAGCAAGGTCATTGAGGCAACGTCGCTGCGTACCTAATCTGGGCGGATCTGCCAAGGTAACCCATCATGGTGAGATCAAGCCGCTGTATACAGAATGCATAGGCTATGTACAAAGGATTGATGCCATGAGATTGCAGGAATGCGCTGAGGCATTACAGTTACAGGTCGAAGTGGCGGTCTTGCCGGGTGCCTTCATCGCACCCGGCAGCGTACTCGCCTATGTGTCGGCTGATATGGGCAGTCTGACTGATATAACCATGGATAAGGTTGTCGCAGCATTTACGATTTCCGATGACAGAACCTTTGACGAAGATCCCAGATTCGGTCTCATTGTGCTTTCCGAAATCGCCAGTCGGGCATTGTCTCCAGGGATCAACGACCCTGGCACCTCCATTGGTGTTATTGGCACGCTGGTACGTATATTCGCCATCTGGACCAGCCCTGTTAAAGAGGAAGATATGCATCACAGCGACTGTGACCGCATTTCCATTCCTGGTTTATCACTCGATGATCTGTTCGACGACGCCTTTACCCCCATTGCGCGTGATGGTGCCAGTACCATTGAAGTGGTGGTGCGCCTGCAGAAGGCCTTCAAGTCGCTCGGAACACTACCTGACGAACAGATGCGGAAGGTGGCGCATCAGCATGCCCGCATGGCGCTGGCGCGCGCGGAGCTGGCATTGAATTTTCCCAAGGATATAGAGGATGCGCGCAAGGCCGCAGCATATTCTGCCACTGCATAGGCGAATAGTTAGCAGGTACTGATCAGCGATGATAGGTGCTCATTTCTTGGCGATTATCCAGACGGCATGAACGATACCGGGAATATAACCAAGGATGGTCAGGAGGATGTTAATCCAAAACTGTTTGCCGATCCCCACCTGCAGGAATACACCCAGAGGTGGAAGAAGAATAGCTATGATGATGCGTATTAAATCCATGGCAGCTTCCTTTGCGTAATGAGATTTTTCGAGATCAACATAACCTTTATCAAACCTGGACATGATGACTTGTCACACAAAACAACCCGGCTAAGCTAACAGTCATATAAACGACAATCAAACTTATTAATAACAGAGGCATCCCTATGCCGACACGAACTCAACTTAGGCTACCGGTTATGCACGACAATACTTACCCGCAACTGCTGCGCTCTGCACTGGGTCACTTATGAGTCAGCAATGGGTAAGGCAGCGGCTGCGGGATCTGTTTGCAATTTTCACAGCAACCAACAGCTCAGCCACAACGTATCAGCCTATGCGGCGCTGCCGAGGCAGCGTCGTTAAACTCATCATGCTCGGTCTGCTCTGCTCGGTTGCGACCATGCCTCAGGCCGAACCGACAGATACACCTGCGCAGCCGCAAGGCAGAATCCAGTTAGGCGAACAACAGGCCAATGATGCGGCGATTACCGCGCGCATCAATACTATCCTGCGCGAAATTCCCGCATTCAGGAATGTGAGTGTATCGGTGCAGTCTGGTGTAGTACGACTCACTGGCACGAGCAGCGACTTCATGGCCGCGCAGCGCGCGGAAGACCTCATCAGCCGCATCGATGGTGTGGTGACCATTGAAAATTCCATCGAACGTGATGTATCTCTGAACAGTCAATTAACGCCGGCACTCGATGACGCCAAGACTATCCTGAATGACACCATCGCTCTGCTGCCGTTACTGACGTTGGCACTCCTGCTGTTTATTGCCATTGTCTGGACGGGTAGTTTTCTGGCGCGCAGAGTCAATTTCTGGCAACACATCACACCGAACGCGTTCATTGCAGAACTGGCATCAACCACAGTGCGTATTATCTTTTTCATCTTGGCTCTGGTGTTGATGCTTAACTTGCTGGGCTCCACGGCCTTGCTGAGCGCTGTGCTGGGTTCCGCCGGCGTGATCGGACTCGCCGTCGGTTTCGCCGTGCGCGATACGATTGAAAATTATGTAGCCAGCATCATGCTCAGTCTGCGGCAACCATTCCGACCGAATGATCATGTGGTGATCAATAAGAATGAAGGTCGCATTATCCGTCTCACCTCGCGCGCCACGGTATTGATGACCATCGATGGCAATCATCTGCGCATTCCAAATGCCGAGGTCTTCAAGTCGACTATCCTGAATTACACCAGCAACCCGGAACGTCGCTTTGATTTTGAATTGGGCGTGGATGCCAATGATGACCCGTTAGCCGCGATAAAGACGGGGATACAGGCCATGCGCGCGCTGGATTTTGTCCTGCCGGAACCGCCACCACTCGGCTTGATAAAGCAGGTCGGCGATTCCAATATCGTGATTTTCTACGCCGCCTGGATCAATCAACGCGATGCGGATTTCGGCAAATCCCGCTCCGTTGCGCTGGCCAGTGTCAAAAACGCCTTGGAAGCTGCCGGCTTCGGTTTGCCGGAGCCCATCTATCGATTGCGTCTGGATCCTTCAGCGGCAGGTCTGCTGAATATGCAGCAACACCCTATGCCTGAGCATGAACTCGCACCCTCAGTGACGCAAAAGAAACCCGCGCAGGAGGAGTCACTGGATATCGCACCCGATCATCACCTGGTTGAAAAAGTCGAGGAAGAACGTCGCGTCTCGGCAGAGAATGATCTGCTTAACGCCGCCGCGCCTGCGGAATAGAGTTAACGTTCAATCGCACAATTGTCATGGGCTATAGAGTTCCCTGAGTACTATCAGCCCACAGAGATCTGTTAATAGATTTAGGGTTACAAAAGGTACTAAAGGGGACTGAGTCACTGCTGTCCCAGTAACTCCCTCTCCCTCCTGGGAGAGGGTTGGGGAGAGGGTGTCAAAATAGAAAACTGCTTGAATATTAATTCCCTTTTCCTGGCCTTCTCCCAGGAGGGAGAAGGGATTATTCTTTTCTCGACGACAGCGACTCCCATGTCCTCCGTCGTCGTTAAATGGGTTTTCACCCGCAATTCTCAGTGCCACCTAAGCTCGATCAATATTATGTGGGACAGCAGTGGGACTGAGTGATTAAATTATAATTCCTCCGTCTACTTTTTCTCCTTTTGCTCCATTTGTTATTTACGGCCAGTTAACCGGCTTGTCTTTGATTATGATTTATGCCCTAATGTTGTGACGCAAATATTTCTGTACTTTATATCGAAGGTTTCTTCTCGATCATGAACTGGCGGCTCCTACTCATCATTCGTCCCTGCCTCGCCACGCGCTAGTCGCGGGGCGCGCACACGCCTGCGCCCCCGTTATTCCCAACCCTCTGTATTACACAACTCCCCTCTATATAAGGAGTACGGGAATGCTGCGCTATTTTCCGCTCAGTCTGCGTTTGACCGACGCAGATGAAATATTTCAACTGCGTTTCGCGCTCGATGCGGCCGCATGCCTGAAAACATCAAACTTACTCTCGGACGTCGATTTTGAGACGTCAGGCGAAGGATTGACGCTGTTCGCCGATACCGAGGAGGCGTTCGCGCCGATTGTCGCCTACCTGAAGGAACGGCACTTCGAGAGTTTGGAGATAAGCCCGGTCCGGGTGCGCTATCGCTGGCATCCGATGTTGCTGGAACCGGTGATGGCCGTAAGAGTTAGGCTCTCGGAGCACCATTTTCACCTCGTGACCTGTCATTTGCTGGCGCGCGGTGCAGACATCATGACTTGCCCGGACGAGACGTCTGCCTATGACATCTATGCTCAGGCGCCGCTCGCGCGACTATTGGGCATTCGGGGTGAACTGAAGGCCCTCTGTGGTGGTGCCTGCTACACGGAACTACAGCTGTTTGGTTATTTTTCGCCGAGCCCGCGTCGGGACCCTATGACTATGCCGGATGAAACGACCGCATTTACGTTGGAGATAACTATGAACAATACCAATGCCTACATAACGCAGCATGATCTGGATCGGTTGGAATCGCTTATCGCGATGGCGCGCAGGAATCACGCCGTCGACCTGAGCTACCTCGACAGTCTCGAGGACGCCATGCTGGCGAAGATCAACATCGATTCACGGCGCGTCCCGGCAAACGTTATCACCATGAACAGTCGCGCGAGATTCAGCGACCCGTTACTGGGTTTGCCACTGATTTACACGCTGGTCTTTCCCACGGCCGCGGATGCAGACACCGGAATGATTTCAGTGCTCGCGCCGCTGGGTCAGGCAATGCTCGGCGCAATTCCCGGACAGGTCATCGAGTGGACTTCCGGTGGCCGAACCCGACAGCTTCGCGTCGATGAAATTCTCTACCAGCCCGAGGCTGCGGGTGAGTACCATCTGTAGTCGCCGCCACTGGGGATGTCCGTCTGGTTGAAGAATTCTTCTGTGGCCGGTATGCCATGGCGAACGACGGGTTCGGCACCGAGACGCAGAATATCGGCCGGGCAAGTTTGCCTGATTAACAATGTTTGGGGGACAGAGTGAAACCTGTGAGTAACAGCCAGACGTTTTGCTCTGATCCCGATTATCCAGTCGGCTGGAAAATATTGACCGGTACACCCGCCCGCAGTATGGTCTCTCGAAACCCGGTGGTCGAAGGATGCAGTGCCATCGAACAAGAGCGCATAGACGCCTTACACAAGGGAATGACTATAAGAATGGCGATCCCCGACTACCAACCCCTGATGCTGCCAGTCTTGAAACTGGCCTCCGATGGTGAAGAGCATAAATTCAGCAAGGCTGTTGAAGAGCTGGCGGCTGAAACCGTGGTTTGTCTACTATTTGTGAGGTGTGGTCGTGCCCGGATCTGAATCACGATCATTACACCTACATACTCTTGATTCTCTAATTGCCGACCTTGTTAGTGGCCGATCGATTGAGACAGCCGCAGGGACCACCTTTGTTTTGCCGAACGATCGGACACGTAGTGCGCTCGAATGGTACCGCAAGAAGGGGGTCACTTTATGGGCCGCCAATGTAAGTGCAGTGAACGGCGAAGATCTAGTCAATGCCATTCTTCTTATGCCACCCGAATTGCCGGCGCTACCCGCGAGATCAGCGAGAGCCGAGAAGAGGCGCTTGAAGTTGAAGAAGCTGGAAGCGCACAGATTCGCCGGCCTCCATAAATTCGGAACACCTGACACAGCGCCTGCTAATTATATCCACGATTTCACAACGCCGCTCACGCTCTTCGAAGGTAGAAACGGCTCGGGCAAAACTTCACTGCTCAATGCGATCATTTGGACTCTGACAGGAGAGATGTTGCGCCCCCAGCGTGAACCCGAAACTGCGGAAGACTTCGAGTGTTGGGTCGCGGCGGAAAGTGTGGGTGGTGAACGTACCGCGCACAAGTTATCACCGCTTACTCCCATGCCCAATGTGGATCAGTACCGCCCTGATAAAGTGTGGGTGCCTGTCGACACATGGGTGGAATTAACGCTTGTCGACGAGACCGGTGTGGAATTGCCGGTGATCCGGCGCAGCCAAGTCCGGTCGCCGCAGGGCAAGCTAAAGGAAACGCCTCCCGATCTCACTATTCTTGACATCGACCCGATCGCGGTGCGCATCGGTACCATCATGCCGGGACTTCTTCCGCTAATAAAAGTCGGATCGGAATCTGAATTGGGCCGAGCAGTTTCGCAGCTCACGGGTCTATCTGCACTTGTCGACCTTGCCGAACATGTGCGGCGTGCTAAGACCAAAATCGTCAAAGAATTCGTAAAAGCTAAGATAACTGATCGCGACCGGGCGGACCGCGACTACGGAACTGCGAAAGACGATCTCGAAAAGATCGCGCTTGCGAACCCAAGCTTGGCGCCGACGCTGGCCGTGCCATCCCCGTCAGATGATAGGGGGATTGAACAAATCCTCGAAGACATAACAAAGCACTTCGAAGGTGCGAAAGCCGCCGCGTTCGAATCCGCGCGCGATATTTTGGGCGAAGACTTCGACCCCACAAATCCCTCACTGCTTTCCGATCTCGAGAAGAACGTTGGTCGTGCACTTGAGCGCGCCAGCCAACCACAAAGCCTGATATCCGCGGCTCGACTTGGTGC
>Ga0180009_10002957_pt1 | contig 19660 bp, 15 predicted proteins | sample OS_PC_MetaG_FD_123537 | JGI IMG/M metagenome (GOLD analysis project Ga0180009, IMG submission 123537) | Groundwater microbial communities from the Aspo Hard Rock Laboratory (HRL) deep subsurface site, Sweden - OS_PC_MetaG | ecosystem: Environmental > Aquatic > Deep subsurface > Groundwater...
ACGGGCCGGCGTGCGAGAGGATGAAAAACCGACAGTGCCGGTGACCGCGTCCAATCAAACCGCAACGATTCATTCCGTGTGGAGCCTCGAGAAGTCCCTTGCTGGGTATGCGCCCAGGCAGCTGTCACACTCTAGGGCGCGGGCCTGGCATACCCGAACGTCCGCCCGGCGATTTCGCCCATCCGCCCAGCGTACGCGAACGCCCGCACGGCGATTTCGTCCAAGCGCCCGCCATGCCGGAATCCCCGATTGGCGATTTCACTCAAGCGTGCGCCGCACCGGGATCCCCGCCTGGCGATCTCACCCAAGCGCCCGCCGCGCCGGGATCCCCGCCTGGCGATCTCACCCACGCGCCCGCCGCACCGGGATCCCCGATTGGCGATCTCGCCCAAGCGCGCGCCGTGCCGGAGCTCCCGCACGACGATCTCACCCATGCGCGCACCGTGCCGGAGCTCCCGCACGACGATCTCACCCATGCGCGCACCGCCCGGGGGACGCCGGGCGCCGTGGCGACCTGGGCACGCCCCCGAGCCGGGCCGTCAACTCGTTGTTCTGTAGAGAAAATCGGCCAGCAGGTCTACACGGTGGGCTTCTTCTTTTTCTGCTTCGTCGTCTTCTTGAAGTAGGTGTTGGCCTTCTTCTTGCCGACCAGGGCCACCAGCTCGCCGAAGGTCTTCTCGTACATCCGGATCCACTCGGCCCGCGCCTTGAGCACCCTGGACCAGGCCGTCGCCACCTGCTCCACGGACGCGGCGAACATATCCACCACTTCCTTGAGCGTCGCGGCCTTCTCCCGAATCGGCGCAGCGCCTGCGGCCACGGCCTCGGAACCGTCGGCCTCCAGCCGCGTCGCCAGCACCCGCATCCCGCTCGGCTGCTCCGAAACCGTTCCCTTGATCAGCGGCGTCAACCCGCCCGGATACAGCTCCCCGAGCTTCTTGCTCGTCGCCCCGTACACCCCCTGCGCCGTCCGGAACTGCGCTCGAACGAAGTCGTCCACCTGCACGTCCACCCGGTCCCGCAACGCCAGGGCCGCCACCATGGCGTCCACCTGCGCCTCATGGTTATCCGCCGCAGCCTTCAGGTCGCCCCAAACCGCTTCCACGGGCGCCACCATCGGCCGCGTCTCGGCGTCCGGCTTCAACTGCGCCGTCAGGTACACCGTCAGGGTCCGAAAAGTCTCGTCCGCGGTATTCAAGCTAGGTGATTCCATGCTGTCTCTCCTTCAGCAGCTCCGTGCAGCAATATCCAACCCAGGACGCCCCCTCAAGTGGCGTCCATAAATCACTGCAACTGGTTGATATCAGGCTTAATGCCGAACAAAAACCTACCGACAACGCCACCGTACTGCAAGCATAAAGATCACAAAACACACATTCGGCTCACTCGCCGCCATCCCCACCGTCGCGGGGACGCTCCTTCAGACCCTGTTGTGTGAGTTCCCAGAACCACGGTTCATCCCCACGTGCGTGGGGAACGCCCTCGCCGCGCCGAGCAGCGCGCAAGCGGCTGGCGGTTCATCCCCACGTGCGTGGGGAACGCTGTTGCTCGTAGCCGTCGGAGATCGCGCGGTACACGGTTCATCCCCACGTGCGTGGGGAACGCGCAGCACCGGCCCAGAAACTCGACGCGTTAGGCGGGTTCATCCCCACGTGCGTGGGGAACGCGGTACATCGGCGCAGTGAAGGCTGGCAAGGTGCCCGGTTCATCCCCACGTGCGTGGGGAACGCGTACGCTTGCAGCTGACACGATCAGCGCAACTGCCGGTTCATCCCCACGTGCGTGGGGAACGCGCACAATACGCAAGTAAACGAAAGTATATTACTCGGTTCATCCCCACGTGCGTGGGGAACGCGCCCGTTTTTCGAGTTTAAGCAATGGGCTCAAATGCGGTTCATCCCCACGTGCGTGGGGAACGCGATTTACGATGCGCTTGCCGCTGGCGAGCACATTAACGGTTCATCCCCACGTGCGTGGGGAACGCCTCCGCCCGCTGTGCGTCTGTGATGGCGCCACCGGTTCATCCCCACGTGCGTGGGGAACGCGCCAGGCCTATCGTCCAGGGTTGCGGCGGCGGGTCGGTTCATCCCCACGTGCGTGGGGAACGCGTCACGGGGCCGGGGGCGTGCCCAGAACGGAGAAACGGTTCATCCCCACGTGCGTGGGGAACGCGGTAAGACGTGGGCTCTCGTGTGGTGGTGTTTCGGTTCATCCCCACGTGCGTGGGGAACGCTTACCACAAGACCTTTAACCCTAGGTCTTTGTTCCGGTTCATCCCCACGTGCGTGGGGAACGCGATGTCGAGCTACGAGGTCTACCGCCGAGTACACGGTTCATCCCCACGTGCGTGGGGAACGCGGATGGGGAACCTGAAAGCTGATTATGACGTACTCGGTTCATCCCTACGTGCGTGGGGAACGCATCCTGATGCGGCTGATGGTGAAGACGCGGGACGGTTCATCCCCACGTGCGTGGGGAACGCGTCAAGGACATTGAATATTTCCAGGACCCTTGACGGTTCATCCCCACGTGCGTGGGGAACGCGCACCCACGCGATTGGTGCTACCCTTGCCGCGCGGTTCATCCCCACGTGCGTGGGGAACGCTGGTACTACCAGGTTCAGCGTCAAAGAGAATGGCCGGTTCATCCCCACGTGCGTGGGGAACGCTTGAACCCCTTGAGGCCCGGGTGGCGCGCCAGCTCGGTTCATCCCCACGTGCGTGGGGAACGCTCAGGACGCTGATGTGGGATGAGTTGCACGCGCGGTTCATCCCCACGTGCGTGGGGAACGCCGCCTTGGTTGCCGCCTTCAGTGCGTCCGGATCGCGGTTCATCCCCACGTGCGTGGGGAACGCTCTCCGAGCTTGCCACGAAGGTGGATCCCATCGGTTCATCCCCACGTGCGTGGGGAACGCGACCGCACGGGCCGACTGCCCGCACTGTTACCCGGTTCATCCCCACGTGCGTGGGGAACGCGTCAAAACGATCAGCCCTGCACAAGGCATGATCACGGTTCATCCCCACGTGCGTGGGGAACGCGGAAGGGCCATCAGGGTCCGCCGCGCTTCAAGCCCGGTTCATCCCCACGTGCGTGGGGAACGCGTCCATGGGCTCACACCTGGCAAAGTATCGCAGCGGTTCATCCCCACGTGCGTGGGGAACGCGGGCCAGGTCCATGATGGATCTAGCCAACGTCCGGTTCATCCCCACGTGCGTGGGGAACGCGCCACGGGCGCAAGGTTCTTTGAGTCTGGTACGTCGGTTCATCCCCACGTGCGTGGGGAACGCATACATCAGGCGGATTTGCTGGAAGGGTTGGCGCGGTTCATCCCCACGTGCGTGGGGAACGCGTCTTTGCCGATGATGAACGGCTCGAAACTAACCGGTTCATCCCCACGTGCGTGGGGAACGCGAGCACAACAAGATAAACAACGCGCTTGGCGAACGGTTCATCCCCACGTGCGTGGGGAACGCGTTGCGAGTCTGTTGATAGCCGCCGATGATGCTCGGTTCATCCCCACGTGCGTGGGGAACGCGATTCGTGGTTCCGGCCCCGGGGAAGGCATAGACGGTTCATCCCCACGTGCGTGGGGAACGCGTGTATTCCTTGGTATCTAGAGGCGATTCGAGAATCGGTTCATCCCCACGTGCGTGGGGAACGCGTCTGCCAGGGATTTGTTAGCCGCCTCGATAGCGGCGGTTCATCCCCACGTGCGTGGGGAACGCGCGATAGGTTCGGGTCGCGCGCAGGACTCGCGGGCGGTTCATCCCCACGTGCGTGGGGAACGCACCATGCGCCAACGCGGGACGATGACAGAGGCGCGGTTCATCCCCACGTGCGTGGGGAACGCGGTAAATGGGGATGTTGGGCGCGGTGGGCATAGACCGGTTCATCCCCACGTGCGTGGGGAACGCGAAGTCCAGCATCCTTGATAGCGTCCTCTTGCTCGGTTCATCCCCACGTGCGTGGGGAACGCGAATAGCGCCTCTTCTTGTTCGGCTTCCTTTGTCGGTTCATCCCCACGTGCGTGGGGAACGCGTTACGGTGGATGACCTGGGGGGTGGTGTGGTTGACGGTTCATCCCCACGTGCGTGGGGAACGCGGATGATTCGACGGTGGCGGATGCCCTCTTCGGACGGTTCATCCCCACGTGCGTGGGGAACGCGTTGCACGAACCCTGACGCCTCTTTGGCCAGTGCGGTTCATCCCCACGTGCGTGGGGAACGCGAGAGTGATCGAAACCTATGATGGCACACATCGACGGTTCATCCCCACGTGCGTGGGGAACGCCGCTGTCCTTGGGTGTTGGAAACACACTCGTCTCGGTTCATCCCCACGTGCGTGGGGAACGCGCGCTCAGGTTGAGGGCTTTGGCCGGGACTATCACCGGTTCATCCCCACGTGCGTGGGGAACGCTATCGGCAACGCTGCGAGTAAGCCGATCCAGCTGGTTCATCCCCACGTGCGTGGGGAACGCCGCCTCTTTGCGTAGAATCTGGTTGATATACGCCGGTTCATCCCCACGTGCGTGGGGAACGCATCTCCGCCATCAACTTGGTGCATTCAATTATCGTCGGTTCATCCCCACGTGCGTGGGGAACGCGACTCACGGTGTAGTGGGTGTTCGCCACACACTCGGTTCATCCCCACGTGCGTGGGGAACGCGCATCGTTCGGCGGCCTCATCGAGCTCGGTCCACGGTTCATCCCCACGTGCGTGGGGAACGCCTGAGAACACGACGAACCGAGACACGTTGAAGGCGGTTCATCCCCACGTGCGTGGGGAACGCGTCTTCTACAAAAGACTAACGTCAAGTGTCATGACGGTTCATCCCCACGTGCGTGGGGAACGCGCCGCAACGCTAGCCTTGCACTTGCGATACTTGCGGTTCATCCCCACGTGCGTGGGGAACGCTGTAATGGGTCGGGTTGTGCGTGTTCCACTCGGACGGTTCATCCCCACGTGCGTGGGGAACGCGAGAACTTTCGCTTTTCAGCGGAGCCGGTGGGGGCGGTTCATCCCCACGTGCGTGGGGAACGCATGAATCGGCAGACTGTGATGCGCTCCGAGGGGCGGTTCATCCCCACGTGCGTGGGGAACGCAATATGTGTCCAAGGAAAAAGACCCAGGATTGCGGTTCATCCCCACGTGCGTGGGGAACGCGCGCTGGCGGTTGAGGTTGTCCTGTTGCACGCCGGTTCATCCCCACGTGCGTGGGGAACGCGGAGCTGTTGAGCGAAGTGCGCGGCAACGGCGGCCGGTTCATCCCCACGTGCGTGGGGAACGCGGTCGTACCCCGCTGGCACGAGCCGCACCCAGATCGGTTCATCCCCACGTGCGTGGGGAACGCGATCGTGCCGCCGTCGAGGGCCTCGATCGTCGTGACGGTTCATCCCCACGTGCGTGGGGAACGCTTGTCTATACTCGCAGGATGGCACGTACATCTATCGGTTCATCCCCACGTGCGTGGGGAACGCGCATCATCGGTGCCCAGTTCGGCCTCTTCATACGCGGTTCATCCCCACGTGCGTGGGGAACGCGTGTTTACTACAGCTACAACGCTGCCCACTCGGTCGGTTCATCCCCACGTGCGTGGGGAACGCGCCGATGGTTTGGCCAATCACCGGCACGTTGTCGGTTCATCCCCACGTGCGTGGGGAACGCGAATGTCGTTACGCTCACCCTTTGGCGCGTCTCGGTTCATCCCCACGTGCGTGGGGAACGCGTGAAGCCCTGGCGCTGGCTAGGGACTTCCTGAGCGGTTCATCCCCACGTGCGTGGGGAACGCCCATTTTTCTGCCCACTCCTCCGGGGTTCTGTCGGTTCATCCCCACGTGCGTGGGGAACGCGCCACCTATCGCGCGCGCGCTAGACTTGCTCTCGGTTCATCCCCACGTGCGTGGGGAACGCCTCATAGTTATCCGATAGGTTGATCGCGTTGTCCGGTTCATCCCCACGTGCGTGGGGAACGCGGCTGTCGGCACCTATCAAGAGGAGCCGCGCAACGGTTCATCCCCACGTGCGTGGGGAACGCGGATGCCCACCATACCCGCGCGGTCCCCCTCCGGCGGTTCATCCCCACGTGCGTGGGGAACGCGCTGCCGGTGCACTGGCGGCACGGGCTCGACAACGGTTCATCCCCACGTGCGTGGGGAACGCGCGCCCGATCGCCTGGAGCAGTCGCCCGCTCCACGGTTCATCCCCACGTGCGTGGGGAACGCTCAATTCCAGGGATGAACTGGTGGGCTACTTCACGGTTCATCCCCACGTGCGTGGGGAACGCGAGCAGAACAAAGAGTAATAAACGACCGTTTACGGTTCATCCCCACGTGCGTGGGGAACGCGCTGTTCGGCGTGTAGCTCTGCGTCGGACTTGTCCGGTTCATCCCCACGTGCGTGGGGAACGCGTGTCTCCGCTGGCGTCTAAGGTGGGTCGCTAGCGGTTCATCCCCACGTGCGTGGGGAACGCGGCCCGGATGGCACAAGGTCAAGCAGTGATCGGCGGTTCATCCCCACGTGCGTGGGGAACGCTTCCGAAAGAAGGCCAACGACACCGGCTGTTACCGGTTCATCCCCACGTGCGTGGGGAACGCTCTTGGATTTTATACGAAAAAGTGCCGATTGAAGGCGCTATGTGTCGGTGGTGTCCTTCGCGGCCTTTGGGAGGGTGAACCCTTTGATTGGGCGGCGCAGCAGGTAGAGGCCGTCGTGGTCTACGAGCTCGCGGGAGAGGTTGCCTGCGGAGCGGACGGTGAAGCCTTGCTCTGTCGGAGCGTTGTGAATGAGTAGGCAACCGCCGTCGCGCAGGCCGGAGTTGCAACGCTCCCAGAGGGACTCGCGGACGATTGCGGAGACGCGGCCGAGGAAGACACCGGCTTTGATCTCCATGAGCCAGCGGGAGAGCTCACCTTTGAGGCTTGCGGGGACGTTCTCAAGGATTATCAGAACCATAGTTCTTGCCTCCTTCGACCTCGCAGTCGGGTGAGTCCCAGAGCCCGCCAGGTGGGTCGTCGTCGCCGTCGAGGAAACAGGTGGCGCGCTCGATGTCCTCTGGAGAGATGTCGAATAGGCGGTCCATGTCCGCTACGAGGCGGTCGAGAATGCGGTGCTGGTGGAAGGCGTCACGGCAAGCGGCGCGGATGCTCGCGCTCATCCCACGGGCATGTTCGACGTGACGGTAGTCGGCGCAAATCTCGAAGGCGATGGGGACAATGACGTCGATTCGGTAGAGGTCGGCAATGTCGTAAACGAACGAGAGCATCTTGCCGGTGTGGATGAATCCGAGGGCGGGCGAGTAGCCCGCTGAGACGATGCCACAGTGGCAGATACCGTACAGGCATGAGGCGGCGGTGGAGAGTGCGCGGTTGATCCGGTCGGTCCCATACCAAGTGCCCCTGTCGTAGCGGCGGCCGTGCCATGGGACACCGGTGGCCTTGCTCGCCCGTGCGTACGCCGTGCGGACCCGCACACCCTCCCGACCGCGTACTTGCTCGATCTTGAGCCCGCCGGGGAGCGGATCCTCGAAGCGCAGCTCGTACATCTTCATCACTACGGCGGCCCGGGTGGCGGTGTCGGCATGACAGGCAGCCTGACGTAGCAGTCGTCTGGAGCTGCGGGTCTCGCCGTGGCCTTGCGCGTAGTAGTGGGTTCCGCCGTCACCAACCCAAAGAATCACGCAACCGCAATCTGTGAGAGTCTTCACGGCGGAGTGGGTGATGACCGTGCCCGGCCCGAGCATGATCACTCCGAGAGCGGCGGCAGGGACGTGGGTCTCACCGTGCTCGTCTCTTACGCTGACCGCCTTGTTAGTCTGCTCAACGCGTGCGTGCTCCAAATAGACGTATGACAGGCTGTCGCGCAGCTTTGGTAGATCCCGCAGGTTCTTCATGACTCCTCCATTGGTAGCCCCCGTCGGTCACGCCGACGGGGGCTACCACCAATGCCATAAGCTGGTTTCACATCGTTTGCTATTCTGCTGTCAAAGATCCAAGCGTGGCTGTCTACTCATAATCTGGCGAGGCTGAGCATCCCGAACCCGAAGGCCTTTCCAGGGCCCAGACCAGCGCCGATTGCCGCGACAGCGTCAGAAGTTGATTCGACCCGCAATACGCCCTCGAAGCGTGAAGATCTGAAGGTCATCACGTATGGTCGAACGCCGGATCGCCGTGCGGACTTTCGGCCGGTCAAGTGGCCCTCGTCGTGGACCGTGCAATCCAGCAGCTTGCAGCCGCTGGCTGCGAGCTTGCGCTGCAGCCAATCAAGCTGGTCCTTCTCGCCTATGACGCCAAGCCGTCGTCCTTCGCGCTTGACGGTGGGATTGGCGCGGATGCGGAACCGAAAAAGACTGCCCGGCGCGAGCTCCGGATCGAACACCTTTGTGTGTTGAGCAGTGATGGAGAGCTGACTCCCCACCTCGATGCGTCCCCATTGCGGTTGCATCTCGCTTTGGACGAGCAACCTGACGTTAGGCTCTGTGCCACCGGATGGCTCCAATCGGTAGAGGAGTCGACCGCCGGACTGATGAGCCTCTCTGGGGAATGCCGCCAGAAGCACCTGGTGAAGCAGGTAGACGTCATGAAGTGTACGCTGCGTTTTTTTGTCGGTCGGTGACAAATGCAACTGGCTCAAGTACATGTTTCGACCTCCTGAGATGAAACGGTGGCCGGACGCGGGATGTAGCCTGTTCGCACCTTTCGAGGCGCGTAGCGACGGTCCTCGGAAACGAAGCTCATCGGGACGTCAAGGCGAACGTCGCCCTCCTGGTCGAAGCCGACCTCCATGACGGTTCTGGTGCTAGACCCGTCGTCCGGATGGGGCTCCGCGATGGGGGAATGCTGCGCGAGCGCCTCCTCGAGGGCCACTTCCTCCACCAACCCGCCCCGCAAGTGGACGGGTAGACCGGGCACGAAAGCCTTGCGCCCCAGGAAGAGCGGCCAGCGTGGCGACTGAAGCGCGGCGTCGATGTCGCGGAGCAACTCGGGATCGGCAGACTCCAGTCCCACAAGGAAGGCGGCATCGCTCAGATAGTAGCGGTTCGACAGAACCGTTTGGGGCATGGCTTTGGGGTCTGCCTTTCGGACCTTCAGGGCGGTCTGGTAGTCACGTCGGACGATGCCCTCGCGATCGATCCTAACGCCCATCCGAAGTTGGGCCAGGTCTTCGAGCGGCGCGTCACGCTGGCGACCCAAGGCAGCGGCGATAAGGCCGATGACCCCGCTCTTGGTAGGCTCTCGCTCCGTGTCGCGCTCGGTGAACCGGCTGCGCGTGCCCCAGGACTGCATCGGCGCCACGCATTGGAGTAGCAGCGTGTGGCGGCTCATGGCGCCTCCTTTGCGCCACGATCAATAGCGGCCCCGATGGCCTCGATGAGGGCCGGCACGGACGGTCCGTCTCCTTTGTTGAGCACGCTGCTGATGTTCTCCAGGAAGCCGTCCGTACCGTACATTCGCTCAAGCTGGGTCTGGTAGACTTCGATGGCATCTACGGAAAGCTCAGTGAGACTACGCTCAGATCCACGGGGCGGGCGCACGGGATTGACGAACGCGTTGGCCATGTTCCACGCCATTCCACCCTCACGTACGGTGACCCGGACGTAGTGAGGCGGGTTGTGAGCGGCCATGGAGTTCTGCTTGCCCGTGGGCACTGCTTCCACGGAGGCCTTAATGAAGGCCAGCGTCGTTTCGCGAGCCAGGTCGCGGTCCTGCTGGAGGTTCTTCACGAGCTTGTCGACGTCCACCAGGGCGTAGCGGTAAAAGCAGGAGCTGTTGAACTCCACCACGCCTATCATGTCCGCGCCCTGCGTATCGTCGGGCTTCAGGTCGTCAACAGCCGTGTAGAAATCGATCTCCATGGAGACCTCGTTCGTGCTGATGGCGTGCGCCACCTGGCACGCGGCGTCGATGTTCTTGTCCACCATGTCCGCAAGCATCCGGCCAAAGAGGGCCAGGTCGGCCGCCTTGGGCGCACCGAAAAGCTCTTTCATCTCCTTGCGCACAGTGTCGGGCACTAGGTCCTTGGCAGCCTTCTTCTTTTTTTTGCCACCCTTCTTTTTGGTCTTTGCGCCATCGCCATCGTCTTCGTCCGCCTCCGCCTGTGACTTGACGACCTCGGCGAGCTCATCCCAGTGCTTCTCGCACAGCGCCACGAGCCGGGCGATCTCCAGCGAGCCGAGATAGAGGAGGTACTGTGTCTTGCCGTCTTCTTTAACGGCCAACTCGACACCTGCAAGCGCTAGCGTGACCACGCTGGCGGCAAGTTCCTTGTTGCGGTCATTCTCCGTGAGCCGCGAGGCCACCTCCTCTACGATACGCTTCGTCCGAACAGCGAGGTTTTCCGCGGGCACGAGCTTCGCCTGTTTGAAGTAGCTGCGCGCGGCCCGTTTGAGGCATTGGCTGGATATCCGTGCCCGGCGGAAGCCTCCGAAGACACAATCCTTGGGCGAGCCCGTGTCGTCACGGTTGAGGTTGGACGGTGAAAAGTTCTGCAGAATGTGAAGCTCGATGAACATGCGATTCCTCCCTATTCCTCGTCGCCACTGTTGGCGATTGGGTTTTCGTTGTTCTTCCGCGGTTTGGTTTCTCGCTCGCTGCGCCAGTAGCTCCGAGCCCAGGCGAGCTGGACATAGCGCTCCGGATGAGTCCAGCCGAGCACGTCCTTGAGTAGCTGCCGGTAGTTCACGGGAACCTGCTCTGCCTTTGCCATGGCGATCCCTCGTCTCAAGTGGTCACCCAGCTCATCCTCGTGTGAGTCCAGCAGGGCCGTGAAGCGTTTCTGGGCGCTTTCGTGATTGCCGAGCTTGCGGTAGACATGGCCAAAGTTACCGGTGCTCGCAGACTCCGGGTGCAGCGCGAACAGGGAGCCGACCAGGAAGTAGGCCGTTTGGCTCCGTGTGCGCTCGGGCAAGTAGGGGACCACGAAGGGAAGCAGGTCGACCACCGTCCCCGGTTGCTTGCCGAGCCCGCGCCTGAGCTTGGCCAGGGCGGCACGGTCCTCGCGTCGGGCGAGCGATTCGAGGTGTTTGATGTAGGTATCGACGTCACTCATTGTGCACCTCCGTTGGGATCATTTGTCTTCGCGAGCAATGGGTCACAGGCGAGCTTGGTGAGCAGGAGTTGCTCACCGGCGACTCGACCCTCGAGCTCGCGAGCGCTGCGTGCCAGGGCGTTGTCGGCAGCCAAATCGAAGGCCTTCAAGGCGGCTTGCCTAACGGTTATGGCCCACCAGGAGGCAGCCTCGTCCGGGTCCTCGCCGAGCAGCTCAAGAAACCGGGGAAATGACAGCTCAAGGCGGGGCCAGTACGAGCGCATCGCTCGTTCCCGGATCACCAGGACCCCTTTCTTGAAGAAGTTTGTCATCTCCTTGAGCGCCTCGCGGATGTACTTCGCAGCACTCTCTGCCGACTGCAAGGCGGAGCGAAGTGTACGGGCTCCCTCGGCATCGTTCAAGACCGCCGCGGGCACCGGAAGACCCTCCATCCGCCACATAAGCACCTTGGCCGCCATGGTTGGGTGTGTGCCGAGACCGATGGCAAAGCAGCGAAGCGCGTGCTCCCTGGTCAGCGTACCGTTGGCGAAAAAGCGTGCGGCTTGGGCAACAGCCAGCGGTCTGGTGTCCTGACGCTCCGCCTTGTCGGCAGCGGCGAACAGGGCCGAGCAGTCGCGCCACAGGGCGCGGTCGACCCGCACTCCGACCGACGTCGCACCTTTTTGGGGATCAAGGCGATACGCCCACTCAGGCCGATGCGTGTCACGAGGGAGAGCACAACCCTGTGTGAAGAACATCCGTTTCACGCAGAGCGAGCCGGCCTCGTTGCTGTCGGGCAGCAGGCGTGCGGCACGCGCGGGCCAGGTAAGCACTTCGAGCAGGCCCGCGGGTGTCCTGGGCTGCGGTAGGAATGGCTCGTCATGCTCCCAGATAGGCCGGTCGTCCGGCGAGGAAGTGACGCGTCCCTCGTCCTCGAGAACCAGTAGGTTGAGCGTGAGCGTCTCGAACAGGTTCGCGCCGACAAGAAAGACCGCCGTGCCACCGATCATCGGAGCATGCGTGAGGTTGGGATGCTTTCCGAAGAGATTGCTGGTGCTCCCGACTCCCCCTCCAACGGCGAATGCCTGGCTGGTGATTAGCCCGCGCGCCGCCTCGGATGGAGAGATCTCTTTGTCCTGCTCCTCGAAGGTGTGGTCGAAGAGCGTGTCGTTGTTTCCGGAGGCCAGCTCCTGCCACATCTTCAACACGGACGTTGATCTATCGTCCGTGGGCTTCTTTCCTGGGATCTCGAAGCCCGCTACCTGATAGAAGGGATGCTCGGCGTCGAAGAGATCGAGCCGATGTCTCCACTTTGAGAGATAGTCCTGGACCCTGGACGCGTCGAACGATCGACCGCGCCAGATTTTGTCCCATTCACTGGCAGAACGGGGGCCGTCTAGCGCGGCGTACAGGATGGCAAGCATGAGTCGGTGAAGTGCTGCGGTGACGAGCGGCGACTGGTCTCTGATGGCCGTGAGTTTGTGCGCGTCGACAAGCACGTCGGTGATGCTCCGATCGACGGTGGTCCCTTGCCTATCAAGGCAGGGGATCCACGGCTCATCGACGAGGTTGTAATGTGGTTTCAAGGCACCTCCTCCTGTTTCTTGTGTGGTGAGTTGATTTCGATCCCGAGGGACTTCGAGAGCCGAAGCGATGCGCCAGACTCGACGTCACGGTAGACTTCGTCGTGGAAGACGCAGAGGCGGCAGCCCATCAGGGCGCCAATGCCCTCCCATGGCTCGGGTGCAGGCATCGCGTTAAGTCGGCTAACCCAACCGCGGCGCTGGATCGAGACAGACGAGAGGCGCAGGTCGCGCAAGACAGATGGGTTGGGCCGCGCGTCGGGGTCGAAGCGAACACCGTTGGCGAGCTGGATTTGCCCGTCCACGGACCGAGCACAGACAATGGTCACCGACGGCTGAGTGATCCGCGTCTGCGCCCGGAGCGTGTGGTGCAGATCGGGCTTGTCCTCCTCCAGATATCGAGGGCCGGGGTAAAGAAATCCATCTGCGCGGCTCGGGAAGGCAAGGACCACCTCGCGGGCCTTCCTATCCATGTCCTCCTGCTTGCTCCGAAAATCTGCTCGTGCCTCTTCGTAGGCCTCTCGAAGACCGTCTGGTACGCGCGGCTCCTCGCTGCCATACACCTGCTCGACGAGCGGGCTCACATCCATTGGGATCCTGATCTCTTTTATTGTACGGAGCACGAGCCAGGTTCGGAGCAGCACGTATGGATGATAAACGTATCGGCTGACGCCAAAGTCGGGGGCGTCGTCTGGCCCACCTGGCGCGAGCCAGTGGAGCGAAGGACGCCTGAAATCGGGAGGGCGCTCACACTCACCGACGCCACGGCGGTGCCGGTGGAGCCTGCCGGCACGCTGGAGCATCAGATCTACCGGGGCGAGATCGGTGATCATGAGATCGAAGTCCAGATCCAGGCTCTGCTCGACGACCTGCGTCGCCACCAGAATGGATCTGCACGGCCGACGTTCGCCGCTCTTGCCGAACTTGCCCAGGATGTCCGTTTCAAGCTCCAACCGTTGGTACACCGGGTAGCGCGCGTGAAGCAGGTGGATCTCGGTGTCGGTGCCGGAGAACGTTGTACGGAGCAGAGCGAAGGCGCTCTGCGCTTCGGCCACGGTGTTCCGGATCCAGGCCACGCAGCCACCGTCGCGCAACTTTGCCTGCAGTTGCCCTACGACCGAATTCTCAGCAGAATCGCCCGTATCTTCAGGGACAAGGTGGATCGTCTGATCCTCCTTCGGAAACGCAGAAGGCGACGCGCTGGCTACAGCACCGTCTCTGGAGACTCCTGACACGAGAGGATATTGGTGAGAAGCGATAGACGTCTCGGCACCCGCGTACGCAGCGAGCAGCGCCTCCCTCCGGACTCTCGGGAGGGTAGCAGACAGCACGATTACGGAGCTGCCCAGCGCCCCTAGCCACGCGACAAGCCGGTCCAATAGCTTGGACATGTAGGTGTCGTAGGCGTGCACCTCGTCGAATACGACAACCTTGCCTGTGAGACCGAACAATCTCACGAACATGTGGCGCACAGTGAGCACCCCGAGCAGTGACTGGTCAATAGTCCCCACGCCGAAGGGTGCGAGCAGACCGCGCTTGCGCGCGCAGAACCACGTCGACGCACGAGCCGTCGCGCGCGCGCTTCCGGTCGCGGAGGATTGGCCCACGGCTACGAGGCGGAGCTCGCGATAGCGCTCATTCAGGTCGGAGAGTTGGTGTAGAAGGTGTAGGTCTACCTGAAGGCCCTTGTACCGCTGCTCGAGGAACTCCCGCACGCGCCCGAACATCTGATTGCTCGTGGCCTGCGTAGGCAGCGCGTAATACATGCCGCTGAGGCCGTACTCATGAATGCGCTGCTCGGCGATGGCCAGGGAGGCCTCCGTTTTGCCAATGCCCATCGGTGCCTCGATGATGACCATGGATGGACCGCGGAGTTGCGCTGAAACCTCCAGCGCAGCGGCTTGCACTGGATACGGTGTATTCCCAGGGAAGAGCGACTTGAAGTCCCTCGACGCATCAAGCGGTGCCCACCCCAAGAACGCGAGATGGTCGAGCGCGCGCTTTGCCCGGTCGCGAGCGTCTGCGGTGTATGCCTCCAGATTGGAATGGACTCGTTCGTACGGGAAAAGCTCAATCGCGGAGCCAATCCAGTCGCAGACCGCAACCAGCCCGGCAAACGCTATCAACCAGCCGTTCGGCGGGTTTTCCAACGTGGACAACGCAGATAGTGGCGCGTTGAACAGCTCCGCCAAGCGGGTGACTGCAGCGGTTCGCGCCTCTTTCCAGCGACCGGCGCCGGCACCAGCCGTTCCGTCCAGGCTCGGAGGATGGAAGGTTCCATGATGGGCTCCGAGCACCTCGGCGATGTGTCTGGCGATGGTGCGCGACATACCAGTGACTTCTGGAAGGAGTTCCGCGAGAGTCTCCAGCGTTGTTCGGCCGTGATCGGTGACTGGGTTTCGGGGGAATTTGTAGCCCGCCTGGCGCAGAGGCTCGGTCAGGTCGCCACGCTTGGCCTGGAAACCCGGTGAAATCTTACCGAGGTCGTGGAAGGCGGCGAGCGTCGCCAAGAGATTGAGCGCAGCATGCGACTCCTTCCCGAATGGCGCGCAAAGATGAGATCGAAGAGCTGCATAGGCCGCTCCGGAGAGAAGCTCGGACGCGACCTGGCCCACATCGATCATGTGACCGATTGCCGGGAGAGGGACAGAACCTGTGCCCGCCTTTCCCCAGAAATGTAGTAGCTCCTCGTCCGTCAAATAGCGCCTCCTGGCTGCGATATTCGACGACCATCATACTCCCCACTCCTGATCACTACGCGATCACACCTCGAAGAATTACGAGAAAGTTGGGTGTTCATGTGTTCAGCTTTCTGGTCATGGCGGCCATGGCGGCTATCTCGGCGTGGATGCGAGCGGCGAGAGCGGGTGGGGCGAGGACCTGGCAGGCGGCGCCGTAGGAGAGGATGCGGCGTTGGACCTCGGCGAAGCCGCGGACGGGGAAGGTGCGGGTGAGGGCGCCGTCAGAGTCGGTGGTGTCGTGCTGATCGGGATGCCAGACCTCGATGATGGCGCGGGTGGCGGCGGGGGGCGTGAGGCGGAGAGTGACGTTCTGCAGGTCTTCGCCGATGAGGAGGCCGTAGGCGTCGATGACCTGGTCGACCTGGAACGGGGGGTCGGGGATGGAGTTGGGCTCGGGCAGGACGGTGGCGACGGCGGTGGCGCTGAGGTGGAAGAGGCGAATGGCGCCGTGGCGCAGGAGGCAGTGGGCGGCGAGGTAGAAGCTGCCTTCGTATAAGAGGAGATGACGGGGCTCGACGATGCGCTCGGTGATCTCGTCGGTCCAGGGGCTGCTGTACAGGAGGCCGAGGCGGCGATCGAGGGCGAGCGCACGGAGGACGGACTCCATGACGTCGGGGCCGACCCGGGTCCAGACCGGAGCGCGGGCGCTGACGGCGTGGGTGAAGCCGGCGCCGGCCGGGGACTGCTGGGCGAGGTCCAGGGAGAACTTGCTCCAGAAACTCTCCATGGCGTCGGAGAGGCCCGGGGCGGTGATGTGGGAGATGAGGCTGCGCGCGAGGGCCAGGGCGGTGAGCTCGTCCGGAGAGAGCGGGATGCGCGGGAGGTCCCAGTACGGGCCGGTGAAGTGCCAGGTGCGGCGCTGGCGGTCGAACTCGATGGGGGCGCCAAAGTCGTTGCGCAGCGCGTCGATGGTCCGGCGGGCGGACGGGACGGAGTACTCGAACTGCGTGGCGAGGTCCGATGCGGTGACGCGGCGACGGCCAGGGCGAGGGCGAGGGCGACTGCGAGGGCCGTCGTCATGGTGCTGAGGGTCGTCGCTGCGCGCGACCATGCGGAGCTGGTCGAGGAACCAGGTCGCACGTAGCCAGAACAGCCGTCCGTCGGTCTTCATCGGCGATCTCCCCGACGATGAGTGTGATTACGGGCAAACGAGCAATGCGGTACTTAGTGGAGCCAAGAGTGTAGGATATTTGTCGCGGGCGCAATTGGTATCTAGTATCAGCGGTGGGTGAGGCGTTGTGGATCGAAGACCTGCGTTGCTGTCAGCGTTGCTTGACCGATGGGCTGCGTTGGCTGATACTGGCGGCCGAATAAGCGATGGACAAGATGATCCACAAAGCACCTGTACAGCCAGACATCCGAAAATCCCGCTATGACGTCATCGTGGTGGGGGCGGGTTTGGGAGGACTTTCGGCGGCGACCTCCCTCGCCCGAAGTGGCCGCTCGGTGTTGCTCCTGGAGCGGCACAATCTGCCGGGAGGGGTTGCCACGAGCTTTGTCCGGGGGAGGTTCGAGTTCGAGGTTTCGTTGCACGAGCTTTCTGGGATTGGACAGCCGGAGCACCAGTTGGCGCTCTATCGGTATCTCCAGGAGTTGGGAGTCGCCCAGCGCATCGGGTTTACGCCCATCCCGGAAATGTTCCGGGCGGTGTTCCCGGATCTGGACCTGGTGCTGCCCGTGGGCGTGGAGGCCTACGAGGCCACCGTGTGCGCGGCCTTCCCGCACGAGGCGGAGGGGATTCGACGGTTCCTGGGACGGGTGCGTGATACGATGGCCGAGGCGTGGGAGGCGGAGCGCCTCGACAGCGTGCCGCGCATGCTCAGAAAGCTCCCGAGCTTTCACAATCTGCTGCGGTACATTACCGCCACCTGGGGAACTGTCCTGAACCGCGACGTCCAGGATCCCAAGGCCCGGGCCGTGCTGAGTCAGTACTGGGGATACCTCGGGAACGCCGTGTCCCGGGCACCTTTTTTGTACATGTCCGGCGTGCTCATGTCCTACATGAGGTACGGGCCGGTGTACATCAAAGGACGGTCCCAGGCCCTGAGCAACGCCTTTGTGGCCGCCTTCGAGGGGTTCGGGGGCGAGCTTCGCCTGTCGACGGGGGTCGCCACCATCACCACGACCCGGGGGCGCGTGGATGGGGTCGTCACGGAGCGCGGAGAGCGCATCGCGGCGGACGTGGTGATCTCAAACGGCGATCCGATCACGACCTGCAACCAGCTCATCGGCACCGAGAACGTGCCGGCGGGGTTTTTCCGTTCCCTGAGGCCGCGCACGGTGGGACCCTCGTCGATCAATGTGTATCTGGGCCTCGCTTGCCCTCCGGAGGAGGTCGGTCTGACGTCCTATGCGAACTTCGTCTCGGAGGACTATGACCAGGAAAACCACTGGGAGGGCATGAATGAGGTCGTGCCGCCCAAGGCCATCGCCGTGACCGTGTACAACGTGGAGGAGCCTGCCATCTCGCCGCCGGGCACCACCGCCCTGACCTTGACGGCGCTGTCTTACGGAGAGCCTTGGACCCGCATCCTCCCCGAGGACTACGTCGCCACCAAGACGAGGATCGCCCAGTCCATGATCTCCCTGGCCGAGCGGATCGCCCCGAACCTGCGCGAGCACATCGAGGTCGTTGAGATCGCCACCCCCATTACGAACATGCGCTACGCAGGCGCCCAGGGCGGCAGCATCTACGGCTTTGACAATCACGCCTTTGACCACACCGTGCTGCGCATGAGCCCCGTGGGGCCGTTGGGGGGGCTGTACTTTGTGGGCGGCTGGACGCAGCCGGGCTGTGGGTTCGAGCCCTGCATGATGTCGGGCAAGCTGGTCGCGCGCGAGATCATGCGCCGTTCTGAGAGGAAATAGTCCATGTCCGGGGTTCCCAAACAGCTGTTACACCTGCTCGAGGACGCCGCCCAGGCCGCGAAGGTCGGTTACACCCTCCTGGTGGAGCCGCATTTCCGCGAAGGGAATGACTACTCCTCAGAGGCCTATCGCGACTCCGCCCAGTCCGTGGTGAAACGTTTTCACACCGCGAAGATGGCTCTCCGGGTGACCGAGATCATCGTGGACACGGCCACCACCAAGACCCTGCGCCTCGAGCGCACCGATGGCGTCCTGCCGCACTTCGAGGCGGGTCAGTACATCAATCTCTTCGTCGAGATCGACGGCGTCAAAACCAGCCGTCCCTTCACTCCGTCCTCACGACCCGGGTGCGGCTATCTCGACGTAACGGTCAAGGAGAGCCCGGGCGGCTTTGTCTCGACGTATCTGCTCGAGCGCACCCGCGTGGGCGACCGCTTCGAGAGCACCGGCGCGGATGGGCATTTTCACCTCGACGAAATCACGGACCGTCAGGAGCTCGTGTTCCTTGCGGGCGGGAGCGGCATCACGCCCTTTATGAGCATCCTGCGCGACCTGGTCCACCGCGGCTGGAACAAGCGGGTTCACCTGCTCTACGGCTGCCGCGTGCCTGACGACGTCATTTTCGGTGCTGAGCTGGCCCAATTGGCCCGGGATCGCCCGGATCAGTTCCGGTATTCGCTGGTGGTCTCCGAGCCCCCCGCGGGCTACGCGGGATTGACGGGGTTGCTGGACGCTGCGTTGGTTCGCCGGCAGGTCGGAGCGCCCGAGGCATCCGGCTCGCCCGGCGACCGGAGCTACTACGTGTGTGGCTCGCGGCTCATGGCAGACTACTGTCGCGGCGAGCTGCTGGACCTGGGTGTCCCCCGGCACCGCATCAAGCTGGATCTGCTCGGTCCGCCGGTGGACGTCACCCACGAGCCCGATTGGCCGGTGGAAGTGGCGGGCGATTCGGAGCGGGAGCTGGACGTGCCGGGCCGCGGCCGCTACCGGGTTCGGGTCGGAGAGCCGCTCATGAGCTCCCTGGAGCGAAACGGGGTTGTGACCCCCGCCCGCTGCCGCTCCGGATCCTGTGGCGTGTGTCGCGCGCAGGTCCTGTCAGGCCAGGTGTTCATGCCGGCCGACACCGGCATTCGGGAGTCGGACAAGGCCCACGGGTACATCCACGCGTGCGTGGCCTATCCGCTCACGGATCTCGTGCTCAAAATCCCCGATTGAGGCGGTTTTGTGGGGCTAACTGGCGCGGGCGGTGAGGCGGATGAAGTCGTAGACGTCCATGAGGTCGTGGGGCTCGGTGCCCGAGGCCACGAGCTTGGCTTGCACGTTCTTGGCCATGGCGAGCCAGCCGGCATAGCTCCGACCGTTGGGCACCGAGGAGATCCTCAGATGCGGCGCGAGCAGTCGGGCCTGGGTGCCGAAGTTGCTCGGACGCACACACACATACTCCG
>Ga0180009_10002958_pt1 | contig 19659 bp, 11 predicted proteins | sample OS_PC_MetaG_FD_123537 | JGI IMG/M metagenome (GOLD analysis project Ga0180009, IMG submission 123537) | Groundwater microbial communities from the Aspo Hard Rock Laboratory (HRL) deep subsurface site, Sweden - OS_PC_MetaG | ecosystem: Environmental > Aquatic > Deep subsurface > Groundwater...
CGACATCACGAACGAGTTCTATTCGAAGTTCGGCGCAATGGACGAGGGGCAGCGGAGCCTGATGATGCGCCATGTCGCATCTGACAGTGCGTTACAGGGGCGCGTGGGCGCTGGTATCCACAACATCAACATGGGCATCGGTCTCGGCCAGCGCGTACATGGACTCCGTAAGAAGAAGGGAAAGAAGGCGGCAGGAGCTCGTCTTGAGGCTCTCGAAGGGATGGCAGGTTCCGACTTCGGTGCGACCGGGCTTGACGTGTGGGGCGTCAAGATGGACGACCCGATGATCACGCTGGATCTGCAACGGAAGATGGGCGTTGCCTTCGCCGCTAAGTACCAGGGCCAGGACGTCACAAACCTAACGCAGATGGCCACCGAGTACCTGAAAACTGGAGGCGGGAACACCGACAAGGACATTCAGACCTTCATGACCAAGATGATGCAGGAGATGAACAATCTTGGGAAGGGCGCGGCCAGCCCGCAGACGGCGGAGGTTACGGCGAACACGAAGGCGCTGGACCAGCTCACTCGGATGATGTCTGGAGATGGAGAAGGCGTGTTCAAGAAGATGGCCGCCAGCTTAGCCGATATAAAGAACAACGGATTCAAGATGAACCTTACGATCGGGGACATCGAGGACAAGACGAACCGTGAAGTCAGCGTAGACGGGTACACTCCGTAGGAGCGTAGATGCCTAGAGTAATCAAGACGATCCTGAACTTCCCGACGTTCAACACGAAGAACGCCGACGGCCTCTTCACCTACGTCGAGATGGACAAGGTGCCGCTAGACTTCCTCTACGAGCAGCTCGTGCGCTCGACCGTCATGGAGCGCCGGCGGAAGCAGATCTTGTACCCGCGCCTCGATCTCGACGCCATCGTCGGGACCATCGAAGGGGGCTGATATGGGCTTCGGGTCGGCGTTGGGTAGCGCGTCAGCGAAGGCAGCCGGCTTCGCCATCGACAAGGCGAAGGGTGCGAAGTCCACGGTGGCTTCGTACAAGAGCGCTATTAGCGACAAGGCGGTAGTCAGCTCGAGCTTCGAGTTCTCCGCTGAGTATAGAGATGAGTTCGGAACGCCATCGCAATCGGCTCCTCGTGCTCTCCGCTACACCGTCGGCCTACGTCCAGGTAAAGACACCGTAGCCACGCTCATCAACACCGACACCCCCGAACTCTCGTACACGAGCTTCTCTGTGCTCGATCTCAGCGTCGACGACCAGGAGCTCATCAACATCCTTCCGGCGCAGGACAACAGCTTTTTCGTCGAGTCGTCCGGTCGCGCGAGCCGCACGCTGCGCATCAACGGCGTCCTCCTGAACGCCGACAAGTTCGAGTGGTTCAAGGACTGGATGTCCAACTACGACAAGGTCTTCCGGTCCAGCAGGATGATCCGCCGGCGCGCGATCACGGCGCTTACGCTCGATGGCGTCGCGTACCACGGACTCATCTTCAACTTCACGGTCAGCAAGAACTCGGAGCAGGAGAACGCTCCGATGTTCGGCTTCTCCTTCCTGGTCATGGACATCAAGGTCATCGATGTCCTGCACACCGGGTACGCGAACAAGACCGACACCAACTACTTCACCGACTTCAGCACGAACTTCTTCGGACTCAATATGGACGGGAAGAGCCCGGAGCTGGATGCCAACGGCAAGCCGTTCGCTGCCGAGGTCATCGGCTACCGCCGAAAGGAGACCAAGCCCGGCAGCTCGCTGCTGCTCGCCCTCGGAGCCGCAGCGGTGTCTATGGCCGACCCAGCGAAGTGGGCGGCCCTGCAGGGTGCTGACAAGAGTCAGGCCGCAGCGCAGATGGTCGGGAAGTCGAGCTCGATGTTCGGGCAGACTGCCGGCAGCGCCGGCGGCGTGATCGGAGGTGCGCTCGCAGCGGGCATGGGTGGGGCCGTCGCTATGGCCATCGCGAAGAAGGAGACCAAGGGGTCCTTCGGTGCGAAGATGGCAGAAGCCGGTCTCGACGCCGCCGAGAGCTTCGTCAAGGACATGATGGGCGGCACCATCCTGTTCGGCGTCGGCGAGAAGTTCGCTCCCGGGCAAGCCTACGACAACTCGAAGTTCAGCTCCGGGTGGCGCGGTCTCGTCTCCAAGGTCGTCGAGTTCGGCTTCTCCGCTGCGCGCATGGGGATCTCGCGTGGTACGAAGGGCGGGATGTCCAGCGTGAACTTCGGAGTCACTACCGCGTACAACAGTCCGTCGAGGGACGTCGGGTTCACCTACGCCGACCAGATCGCCGGTGCAAACGTCCTGCACACGAACACGTCGTTCACGATGTCTAACTCGGTTCCCAAGGGTATCTCTGCGGACGTCAAGGTCACGGACATCTCGATCAACGCCGCCCGTAGTGGAACAGACAAGAAGACCGGCCCGATGTTCGACTTCACCCCGTCGCAGAGCAACGAGACGTTCACGGATCCGGTCTCTATGACAACCGTTCTCACACCGTCTGGAGCGCGCCCGGCGAGCGGCGGAATCCCCACAGAATGGGGACCGATCTATGACATCTGATCCCTTCGCAATGACGTTCGACAGCGGGCTCGACCACAGCGACCACAAGTCCGTCTACAGAGACGTTCGCTGCTACGTCGAGCGTCGCGAGTTTCCTGTCGTCAGCGTGCACGGATCGTACGGGGCCAGGAATTCTGGGCTGATCACTGCGCAGCTCGTTGTCTCCGAAGATCCGAACTTCGAAGACCGGACCTACGTCGAGTTCGAGTTCATCGACAGCGGAATCCCGGAGACCGACGTGACCGCCGACCGGCCAACCGGTTGTCTGCTGTGCGAGGGAGAGATCCGCAGCTACGTCGTCGTGTCGACTCCGCAGGGCAAGCAGTGCATCATCACCTGCGCCGGCACCATCACCGGGCACCAGTCGGTCGCAACAGTCACGAGCGCCAATGCGAAGGCCAAGGACATGCCCATGGGCGTGTCCGCTCGCTTCTCGGGCGCCTCGGTGATGAAGGACTCGAAGGAGCTGCAGCGCGTGCTGTTGACGCCGCTCAAGGACAACGCCGCGCCCGGTGTCCCCGGAGGGATCATTCACCTGATCCACACTGGCATGCACGCCGACGACACCGGGCCCTCGTTCTTGAAGTCCGCCAACGAACGTCTGAACATCGACCGCTGCGTCGGCGCTGCACCAGACGACAAGACGACCGAGATCTTCCTGATGCTCAAGGAGACTGGGAAGCTCCTCGAGGACGTCATGAACGGCACGGTCTCTATGGGTGGCGTGCCGAACGTCGAGGCCATCAAGCAGGCGCTCTTGCAGCGCGTCTTCTACCAGAACATCTACGTCCCGCCCGGGTACCTGTCTGTACCGCAGGAGGTCAACTACCGAGCGTACACGCAGACCCAAGCCTTCTCCGGGTTCAAGAAGGTGCTGAAGGACAAGATCGACCTCTGCGCGAAGACCGTGGACATCGGGAACAAATACTCCGCAAAGTTCATAGCCGGAACACCGGAAGAGGGGCTTCTTCATACGCCTTCCGTGATGGTTCAGAAGGTGTGGGTGAACATCGAGGACCACCTGGAGGACATCGGGTACGCCCGACTCGAAGGCGAGACCAAGTCGCAATGGTCCCAGGTGAAGGCGCACATCGAACTCGGAAGGGCCGCGCTACAGACAATCGCCGCAGGTGTCGTATGGGACGTCTACACGGACGCCGTGGACACCGGTGTCAGCGCCGTGAAGTCTCTGATGGGAAAAGACGAGAAGACCATCTTCGGCACGCTCATGGAGGACAGCAGCAACGCGCTCAAGAAGCTGTCTACTCCGGTGATCGGAGGGTACTCAGCTGCGATACATCTAGCTGCCGCAGCTGGGATGGCACTGACCAAGAAAGCGCAGGAGTTGGCTGAAACCAACGTCAAGCTGAACAAGCGGCGACTGTTCCTGAAAACGTATGCCGACGAGCTCATCAAAGCCCTCGCCGCGCTCGAAGCCGCCGAGAACAGCTGGATCAAGCACGCACTGAAGGGCACGGCTCCTCAGCGGTACCACGGCGAGGTACTGATCCCGGAGCTGTTCTTCGCGGTACCGCCGGCGTGCAATGCCATCATGCCCTCCATGTACTCGCAGGTCAGCATCGAGCACAACATGGCGAACATCCCGACGCGCATGCTGCTCATCTGTCCGTCGCGGTCAGGGTCCGGCCGGTTCTTCAGAAAGCACAGCACGTCCTACGTCGTCGCTCCGAATATCGACAGCATCATTGGAACCAGCGGAAAGCCGCTCATCCTCGAGGACGCGATCCACGGGAAGTCCGTCCTCTTGGAGCACGAGAAGTTCTCCGGCCCCAACCCGATGATCATGCCGATCGCGAACGCCCTCGGCTACGAAGTGAACGACATCGCCGAGCTCACCAAGCTTGGGGCGAAGCTGAAGAAGCTGCACGTCAACGGTACCAACAAGAGCGAGCTCGACCTTGTGCAGGAGATCGCGCACTACCGCTTCTTCGAGCAGCAGATCGCGTACACCGGAGGTTCGGTCACCTGCCACGACTGGATCCACCTCATCCCGGGTCTGCCCGCAGGAATTCTCGTCGGAGGAACCAACGACCTGAAGACGGCGTACACGGCGAAGATCGAACAGATCCAGTTCTCCATCGACAAGAACCGAAACTCCCAGGCTACGGTGTCGTTGAGCCACGTGATGGGCCTGGGAGAGCGCGACAACTTCATGATCCACCGGCGCTTCTACGACAACAAGGTCACGCCAACGAACAAGATCAAGTACCTCCTCGTCGCTGCCGGCCAGGAGAAGAACAAGCAGGTCGCGGTGGCCCTGTACTTGTCCGCTGTGATCGAGTCGCAGGTGACGCTGCTCAAGAAGAAGCAGGACGCCGGCGTCAGCGGCATCAACGCCGCAACCAAGCAGCTCGGGTCGCACACAGCGTTCGAGCAGGGTGCGGTCGGGCGCGAGAACGTCGAAGTTTTGCGCACGAACGCCACGGTTGCCGGGTACAACAACGAGGTCGGTGGAGACAGCGGTGTGTTCAAGGCAACTAGCACTACGGGCGTCACCGTGCAGTCAGGTCCTCCAGCACCACTCTACGATGAAGACCCTAAGACCAAGGCCCCGATGCAGCCGACAGCGATTGTCAGCGCTGCGAACGAGCTCTTCGATCGCTTGAAAGACCTCTCGTCTGAGTTCAACATCACCGAGGGAAACCCGGTGAGCATGCAGTACGACGCGCTGATGCACCCAGCGTGGCTCGACGACTGCTTCCTGCCGGAGAACATCGGCGAGGTCTACAGGTACTTGTTCGGCGTGAACAGCATGAACGAGCATGTGAAAGTCCATGGCAGCGTCGCCGAGATCGTCGGAGCGTTTCTCGGAGTGTACGGAGACATAGGCCTGCATGTGACGCGCCCGATCGTCGGGATCCAGGAGTTCTGGAAGTTCAGGCCGAACGCCGCGATCAACGTGAGCGACGAAGACCCCGACGAGTTCAACATGAAGCTCGAAGCCGGGTCTATCGACCCACGGCCAGAACGTGGTAGTATCGTGGCTGATGCTGTTGCTAAGATCCGGACGTACCAGTTCTCCGAGCTGGTGCAGGACGCGAACGAGGTCGAGCTGAGCAAGGGCAAGGGATGATGATCTACGTACTCCAGAAGCTTGCGGCCCCCGGCGACGACGAGTTCAGCCGCTCCGTCGTGCGCTGGAAGTCCTCCGGAAGCGGAGACGACCTGCGCGAGGTCCTGAAGCACCTGCGCCCCATCATCGCACAGCGGTCGCATGACTACCCGCAGGTTGGTCCGGAGATCACCAAGGCGGAGCTCACGCGCGCCGCGCTGAAGGGGCTGCGCAAGTACGAGTCCGGCCGCGCGTCGGCGAAGACCTGGGCGATCACCTCGATGAAAGCAGCGAGTCGCCCACTGCTGCGGCGTGCGACCCCGCTGCGCATCCCGGACTCGCGGCTCCAGGCCGTCGGGCGCTTCAAGCGTTCCCAGGAGGAGGGCGGCACCATCGGGCAGCAGGCCCGACGCGCCGGAATGAGCTCGAAGGAGATGCTCCTGCTGCAGCGTGAGCACAAGCCGGTCTTCTTGTCGTCGCGTGAGGAGGTCCCGCACGGGCAGAAGGCCTCGAGGTACAAAGAGGTCTGGGGTCTTCTGAAGCACGAGCTCTCCGACAACGAGAAACGCGTCCACTCCATGCTATCGTCTGATCCCAACGCAAAGACTTCGGACATCGCGAAGTCGATGGGTGTGTCAGCGTCCAGCGTGTCGTACTACAAGAAGCGGATCAAAGAGAAAGCCAACTACTTCAGCAGAAGCCGAGGCTAAACCGATGGACCAGGAGATGACCAACAAGGTCCGCGCGACGCTGTCGTGGGCCGTGTCGATGCGCGCGACACTCGAAGCGGAGCTCGCGTACGTTGAGTCATGTCTCGAGCAGGAGGGCTTCCCTGCGGAGGACCTTCAGCTCGAGAACTACGAAGAGCCAGTAGAGGGCTGACCATGCTGATCACGTTCACTGTGAAAGACCAAACAGACGAGCTCATCGAGGGTGCGAAGGTCAAGGTCTTTACGCTCGCCGGTGTGTTCACCGTGGAGGGCGAGACCGACGTCGCCGGCGCGGTCGTCCTAGACCTGAACGAGAACGACTACGTGGCGCGGGTGTCGCTCGCTACGACTCCGTACGTGGCTCCGGCTCCGTTCGCGTTCACCGTGGTCATAGCAGGAAACTACACGTTCATCCTGCGCATGACTGTGCTGGCGCTCCCTTCCGCAGACAACCCGAACTACTGCCGGGTGTCCGGCACACTCTACAACGAGGATCCCATCACCACGAAAGTCGTGCTGGAGCGCGTGTGGCCGCAGGTGCTTCTTACTGCAGCGTCGCAGGTGTCGTTTCTGAGCAACCCGTACACGCTGAGTGTCGAGGACGGATACTGCGTCGCTGACCTGTTGAAGGGAGCGCGCTATCGCGTGAACCTGTCCAAGGCAGCGAAGCGCTGGTGGATGGAGATTCCGGACCTATCCGCCGCGGACATCGGCTCCGTTCTGTTTCCGCTGGTCAAGACGATCACCCCAGACAGCGTCTTGGTCGGACTCGCAGTCGGTGAGGAAGCCGAGGTCACGTACAGCCAGCTCTACTACTCCGGTCTGCTGCTCTCGTCAGCTGCGCTGCAGGCGGGCAGCTCTCCGGAGCGCCAGTTCGACGAGCTGTCAGACGGGCCGTCCATCGCGTTCACCTCGTCTGACGAGGCCGTCGTCACAGTCGAAGACGACTGCGGTGTGCTGAACCTGCTTGGAGTCGGCGCCGGTACGGCGACAATCTCCGTTGCGTCTGCTGATCCGTGGGCTGACGTCATCCGCCCTGACACCGACGTGGAGTGGGTTGACCTCATTGAGGTAACGGTGGCCTGATGGTGCGCCCGGAGACGCTCATGACACGTGGGGACACCCTGGCGGCGCAGTCGGCGCTCGCACTCGGTCTCCTGACGGACAAGGACGTCTTCTACGCCTTCCTCGAGTACTCAGTCACGGAGCTGGACAAGACGCTCGTAGAGCTGCAGGACCTGCTCACCGACGAGACCAGCGCGCAGGCAGGGACAACCAGCACGACGAAGATCGTCATCGACATGGACGACGGCGAGTCCTTCGACTCGTTGCGCAACGTGGTGGCGAACAGGATGACGAAGCGGGTCTACCGCAAGGGCAGAGACACCCGGATCCAGAAGCTCCTGTACAAGGTGCAAACGTGGTACCAGCTGTTCGCTCCCGGCCTCGTCGCTTCGATGATCAAGCGCCGACACCTGGACCCCGTCGTTGACCGCGCTCGAACGCGCGGCGGGCCCGAGCTCGCTACTCAGCTCGCATCCGCTCTCGACGCGCTCGACGGGCTGAGCTTCAACGTACCGTTCTACACTGGGACGCTTCTCCCTGCGCGCACGACGGTTCCACCCATCGTTACCGGGCGTACAGGACCGTTCGTCATCGAGCCCGGTGACCAGGACGTCGAGCTGGATGGAGTAACTCCGGGGACGTGGACGCTGCCTGCGTCGACGCCGCCGGTGATCTACGGGTATGCTCAGAACACGACGTTCTCCGCTGGTGAGATGCCGACGCTCACGTTCGACGCCGGCGCGGCGGTGCCGTTCAAGACCATCACGGTCGGACCCATCGTCGTGACCATGGACACCACGAGCATCGCGACGTCTCCAGGGTCGTTCGTCACCGCGGTAAGGGGGCAATACCTCAAGGTCGGGGCCGTCTACTACATGATCACGTTCGTGGTCAGTGCAAACATCGTGTGGATCGACGGAGTTCCTGGGGCAGGAATCTACCCGGCGTGCGAGGTGCACAACCCATACACCTTCCCCATCGTGCTGTCGAGCCCCGCCATGGGGATCGACGCTGTGGAGTACGAGATCGACCTCGGGGCCTTCGCCACGTTCACGCAGGCGGACCTGCAGGCAGCTTTCGTTGCAGCTGTTCCTGGAGGGCTGCTGGGCTACACGATCGACGCGCAGTACGTGACCATCGAGGTGCAGGACGAAGACGACAAGGCGATGATCCAGCTCAAGGGAACAGTTGGTGGCGAGTACCCGCTGCTCTATGACAGCCTCGGCGTCGTCGCAGGGGCGCAGGCCAACGGCGTCACTGACACGACGTCTGTGCAGTTGGACTACCGCAAGGCGGACGGAACGATCGCGGCCATCTCCACGAACATCACTGGCCTGTTCATGACACCGGCGGACATCGTCGTCGATCTTATCCCAAAGCTTGCTGCTGGGTGCGCAGTCTCCTTGGTTGCAGGGAAGGTCGTGTTCACAGGTCTCGTCGTCGGGACCCACGCGTTCTTGCAGCTCACTGCGAAGAACCTGAACGGCGTCAGAACCTGGGGCACGTCGTCGTCAGTGAGCGCTCCGCCGTCCGGGTTCAAGCTGTCCATTCCAGAGAACGAGCAGCGCGTTGGCCCGTTCACAGCTCCGCTCAATGGTACCGCTGTCGTGGTTTTCAACGAAGACCTCACCGGACAGGTGGACGCAACGTGGAAGTTCGGAGTTCAGCTCCAGGGCATGAAGCACGTAGCCTACTACGATATCAGCACTGTGGTGTTTGGGTCCGGGACGACGACTGTGACGCTCTCCATGCCGCCGTACAGCGCTGTCCCGAGCGCCTCTGCGCGCTTCATCAAGCGCCCGGTGAGCATCATTGCCACGGACACCACCCCAGACTCATTCGTCGGGGTAGACTCTTCGACGTCAGCGTTCGCGCTCGGAATGGCCGGGCAGACCGACGAGGGCGAGACCACAGACTTCGTCGTACCTGCAGGCACTAAAGCCGGTTACTACGTTCGGGCATTAGGAGAAGAGTTTCGAGTCGTGACAGTCCACGCCGACGGATCAGCTTCCCTGGAGACGAATAACCCGCTACCCGCGTCGGAGTCGCCGGTAGCAGCAATCTGGTCTCCTGGAGCGGAGAGCATGGGAATGTACCGTGCGCTCGACAACACCGCCCCGCCGAACGAGATAGGGATGAGCAAAGAGAGCGTGAAGACCGCTCTCGACTATGTCACGGAGACGCGGGCCGCCATCAACGACATCGACAGGCACAAGGTCCTCGTGAACCCGGAGTTCGACGCGGTGGTAGAGTTCTGTGCGGTGCGCAAGTTGGAGCTCCTGTCGTCGATGCTTCTGTACGGAAGCCCGAAGGGCTTTTTCAGCTCTGAGCGTGGAACGCTCAGGTCGACGCTGTCGGAGGGGAGCACCTCCTACACCGAGCACAGCATCCTGTAAAGCCGTTGCGGTTTCACACCTGAGCGCCTAGAATGACAGCGAGGTGCTTTTTATGGATGACTTCAGCAAGTTGAGCCTCGTATTCACGGCGGCGCCGCACGTGACACAGCGCCCAACCGTTACTGGCGGGAGCCTGCTGACGTACCTGTACGAGAAGCGCAAGGAGACGCAGGACGGCATCACGGAGCTTGACGAACTGATCGCACACTGCCAGGAGCTGTTGGACGAATGAAAGAGATCCGACTACTCTGGCCGGAGGCGGTCGTGCAGCTCGCGCGCTCTCCAGAGCTCGTTCAGTATGAACCCATGATGGTGAGGCTGTACTTCAGGTCGCCTGTCGACGACATCACGTCGTTCATGATCAACGGAAAGGCCGTCTCCGACTACATCATCTTCAAGGACCACATGTCTGTCACCGCCTACACGCCCGATGGCGAGCTCCCGGAGACGTGTGTCATCGTCGGCCGCCCACGCAGCCTCGACGGCGCCATGGGCCGGCTGGCGCTTCGTGGGCCCCACGCCGTCGTCGGAGGCGAGAAGCTCCTGCAGCAGATCGTGCGGCTCTCCAGGACCGCTCGCGGCGACATCCTCGGTCAGGAGGAGCTGTACGGGAAGCCGGACTTCAAGGGTGTGCGTGTGGAGGACATCCCCGCCGTCGTGAACGCCTCCTTCTATCGCATCGGGCAGCTCATCATGACCGAGCAGCGCAAGAGAAAGAACCTCCCGAGCAGCGAAGTTCTCCTCGGGATCGACGTGGTCGGTGTGTCGCCGATGGTTACGGGTGACGTCCGCGTCATGATCCGCATCAATACCGGAGCGGGCTCACTCATGAGAACGCTGTCCTGGGAGGGCGTGCAGTGAATCGAAGCATACTCAACGACCTGCTGAAGCAGCTTCTCAAGGACCTCAACCCGGCCTACACCGGGAACCCCGGCACGCACGAGTACGAGACCGTGATGAAGCCGATCCTGCAGCGCTTCGGCAGCGACCCGCTCATGCCGAGCCCGGCGGAGTTCGTGCGGTCGAGCCTGCAGGCAGCGTTCCCGGACATGGAGACGAGCGTGCTCAGCACCAACGCCGACATCGTCGGCATCCCCTTCGAGTCGCTCCTCGAGGTCGTGCGTCGTGAGCTCCGGGTCACTCAGCTGACATCGAGCCTCGCGTACGCAAGCCAGCTCACCACCGACGAGGTCGAGGCGCTCCTGACGTCCACGCGTGTCGAGCGCACCAAGGGAAAGAACGCCATCGTCAACGTGCGCATGTACTTCTCCACGCCACGGTTCGTCGGGATCCCGCTGACGTCGATCGCGTTCACCTCCGACGGGAAGGAGTTCGGGGTCCAGGACTACTTCTCCTTCCAGCCAGACGAGATGGTGGACAACCGCGAGGGCGAGTACTACTACGTCGAGGCCCTGTTCGTGTCGTCGGGCCCGGGGACGCGGTACAACATCCCGCCGAGCGCTATCAAGAGCGTCTCGAACGTCGCTGGTCTGGTCTACGCGACCAACAAGTACGCCGGCGAGTACGGAGCGGACGAGGAGACCATCCCCGACTACATCGAGCGGATCAAGTCCGAGGTGTCTTCGCGGTCGCCGAGCACGAAGCGCGGCATTGCGAAGATGGTCGAAGACACCATGGGCGCGTACGAGGTGCACTCCGTCGGGAAGGGCGATGTGTATATGACCCGCGATATCGCTCGGTGGACGCTCGACACCGACGAGGTGAAGGTCACGCTTTTCAACGGAACCGATGGTACGCTCGTCAGCGACGCTGTTCCGTCGCTGTTCGGTGTGCTGCCGTCCATTTGGACAAACAGCATTGTGGATCTTGACCCTGCCATTCCTGCGGTGGGCGAAGACGACACGGCTCCCACGCATATCGTGCTTGGTGGAACCGAGTACGAGATTGTCGAAGGAACTTTCGACGATGGTCTTCCAGTCACGGATGTGACGTTCCTGAACTACGAAGCTATCAACGGCGGACCCAACAAGGTAAATGCAAATTTCGGAAACGCTGTAGGCGGTGGCGCGCGGGTACCGCACTCCACAAACGCAGTTATGGCACCGGCCGGTGTAGTGGGCGGAGAACTATGGCTGTGGCTTGCCACCAGTCCGTTTGTTGTCATCCCTCCAGCTTTGGATTACGCGTTTCCTGGTCCGGGCGAGCTTTTCTCGGTTGTGGACAGCGTGACCGACGGGGTAAAGGCCTCGTTCCAGATCTGCGACCTACCCGTGGTGTATCGTAAAAGTTACAACCAGACCTATGCGATCGAGATAACAGGCGGAGGCGGTGGCGTCGTAGCCCAGGTTAGATTCGGAACAGTAGACGAATTTTTAGCCTTCACAGCGGTAGGTTGGCAGAACAACCCCGAACTTCCGGCTACGACAATGTTCTTGGCCGTAGAGTTCATCGTGCCCGTTGGAGCCGGCTATGCTCCGCCTCCACCGGAGGACCCGGACCCTGGTGACTCTGTAAAGTTGTTGCTGGAGTTGACGTTCGTTGACCCAGACATGACCGGTACCGTCAACGAAGACTTCGCGGGCTACCTCACCGCTGCGCAATTTGATGTAGTTTTTTCTGTAGCACGGTCCCCTGTAGTGCTGAGCGGAACGGCGGACTTGTGGACGCTGTACTCAATCGGGGACTACTTTGATGCTCCGTACAATCCCGGTGATGGCGTAGTGCTACGCCAGCTGGGGCCGGAGCTTCTGCTCTGGACTGCGGCCAATCAGACGTGGTCTGTTCGCCGCCCGGTGATAGGTGCAGACATCAAAGGGTCGTTGTTGCTGCCATCCGGCGACGTCATGGACACCGAGGGCAACATCCCTCTCGGTGGGTGCACCGACGTCTATCTATACGCACCACCGTCCTCTGGACGCACAATCACGTTGCAGGACTTCCCTGATCTGGATGTTGTGCTGGAAGGTGCAAACGCTTCGTGGTCGGGCGGTATAGGAACCACAAATGTTGTAGTAATACCTGGGTCGTATGGTGTTATACGCAGAGGCGATGTCGTTACCATCGACCATGGGGTAGATGGTGGCTCGTATCGTGTAATCACAGTCGTTATTAGCACAGACGACGTGGTATTAGACCACGAGTTTAGTTTCGACGTAATAGATGTCCCGTTTACAGTGCATCGTCTCATGCGCTGCAGCCTGAGCGAGAGCACGAAGATCGTTCACTCTGGCGTCGATGCTAAGACCGGGCTCATCGCGAAGGTGTCGTTTACTGGGGCGCTGCCAACCACTGTGGAGGAAGGCCAGACCCTGCGTCTCCTCACTGGAATGTCGGCTGGCGACTACGAGGTGGGGACAGTCTACGCCACGAGTGTGGACTTGGACAAGCCCACCGTTGCCTCCGAAAACAACATATCGTACAACTTCCTGGCGAACTATCCTCATCCGGACCTTCCGCTGTTGAATGTAGAGGAGATCCGTGTCCTCACACCATACGTGGATCCAGCAGCTCCGGGCGGAGATCCTACAGGAACCAACCTAACCTACCGCTTGCCGGTGAGGGTAGAGGCCCTAAGCAACTCTATCTCTAACGGACCAGGGGTTCGTATCCCACAGGAGTACGGGTTCTCAGGTGCGGTCACGGTGGCTTTTGGACTGAAAGGGTACGTGTGCACACTGACTTGGCTGGACAACGACTTCCGCGAGTTCAACGTGCAGACCGGTGATGTGTTGTACCTAGATGGGACGTACATTCGAGGAAACTTCTTTATCACCGATCTGGACCATGACGGTACCGACGGCACAGTAACATTTATATACTATGGGCCAAACCGCAATTTCGTTCCGGCAGCAGACGCTACGCCAGTGGAGTTTGCTGTGTTTGCTCGCAACATAGCGAACCTGCGACTCTACTTTGAAGATCCAATGTACGCCCATGTGGGGCGCGTACTTTCTGACGTTACAGGGATAACCGCGACTGTTCCTCCGTCGATCGTAGACGAGACTATTCCGTATACGCGAACTGGCCTTACGACGTTCACGTACGGGGGGTCGGTGTACGTGCTAAATGCTTTGGACGAGCAGGTCTTTGAGATGCCGATGTCGTCCGGTGTAACGTGCGGTCAGTACGATCTTACTCATCGCACTATCGCGTTCTCCAGTCCAGCTACCGATCCGACGTTGTTAGCTGACTCTGATCTAGTCGCTAAGGACGTAGTGCGCATTCTAACGATACCTATCGAGACCCAGGCCGTATTGACAGAGTTCGTGAATGCTATGGGCACTACATTGAGTGTGGAGGTCAACGACTCTCCGCGTACAGTAGTGTTCAAGGGGAGCGCCAATCCAATCTTGCTCGACGACGACACCGGCTATGGCGGTGTGAAGCAGCAGCTCGAGGCTGCACTACCTGTGGAGGTAGAAGTCATTGAGGATCCACCGGCGACGTTCCAGCTGGTGGTACGGTCTCGAGATCGCCTGCGCATAATCGGGGGCGGGGCGTTGGTGTACTTGGTGGGGCTCGACGACGTTCCGTACAACGTACCTGACTATGCCGGAGAGTACGAGGTGCTGTACAACGTAGAGGGAGTGCTAAACACGCTTCCGGAGGTTGACGCCGACTACGACGATGTCCCGCCGACGTCGCCAGAAGTTATCATCGACATCCACCGTGTCGGTCACCGCGTCGTGGAGCCTTCCGAGATGGGCTTCGCCTACGGCTTCTACTACATGGACTTCGAGGCGATGTCGCTCGGCGGTGGCGACGACCATGCGGTTCTCCAGGGGACCTCGTTCGAGATCGGAGGGGAGTACGTGCTTCCAGGGTTTGACCTGCTCACAGACAACGGTCTCGTGTACAGCGTCGACGAGCTCGCCGAGCTCAACGTCACGCCGTACGCAGCTGACGTCAACGGTGACCTCAAGGGGATCACGGACGCGCAGTTCGAGGTCGTCTACGGCACCGTCCCGACGGTGACGTTGCTGCAGAGGTTCCTGACGACCGAGAACTACCGCGCGACGTCGGACGACACGAAGGCGAAGTGCAAGCCGATCATGCGCATCGGCGTGGGCCCGATCCTGGCGACGACGACGCTGAACAAGGCAGACCTCGTCAAGATCATGAACAACCGGATCTCCGAGACCATCGCGCTGCGGTCGTACATCACGCTCGGGGACGTCTTGTCCTGGCTCGCGCCCTACGGTGTGACCGGCACCACCGACACCCGGCTGATCGTGCACTACACGGACATGGACCGACGCCGACGGCTGCTGCTGGCCACGACGGTGACGGTGAACAAGATCTGGCACATCGAGGCGGACGCCGACCTTCTTGTGTCAGCGACGTCCCAGTGACGTGACAATTCGTGTGTCAGGTGAGAATGTGGAGCTGCACAGAAGGCAGCGCGCGGAGAAGCTGATGCACCCACCGACGAGGCTGGACTCGGGGACACAGGAGCTATGGTCACATTGAGGACACGAAGCCGCCGCGATGAGGTCCAGGCGAGCACGTACCGTGTAGGTCAAGAGGTCAGGAGCGTTCTCGATGGCCTTGCGCCGAATGTGCAGAGGTAGCGTCAATGGCTCTTGAGCACCCGAAGATTGTCGCGGAGGACTTTTTTCGTTACTCATCGTACCTGCCTCTCCGCAGCATCGATCGTGTTGAGCCGTGGGAAGTGCTCGGAGCCGGGATCAGCACTCCCGTTGAGGACGGGTCGTTTGAGACGATCACCGACGCTCTTGGAACCAGGATACTGCTTCAGAGCCTCAACGGCAACACGAACGCGTTTGTCCTCACGGCGGACGCCAACGCCGAGCATGGCGTTGCGTTCGACTTCGAGCTCACCCCGACGCTGCTTCCTCCTCCTTCGTCCACGGAGCTCCTGACGTTCACGCTGCAGACGAAGGCGTACGTCGCGGTCCTGTTCTTCACGGACCTGTGCGTCTACTACGGTGACCTCCTCGGCCCAGCCTCCAGCGTTCAGAACAGCGGAGAGATCGTCGCTGAGCGCAGGCGCTACAGGTTGTTCGTGGACGACGACACCGGCGACGCAGCCATGTACGCGTACATCGATGGGTCGTGGACGCTGATGCAGGAGTGGACCGCACAGGCGAACGTGGCAGCTTCTGCTGCGAGCGTGACGTGCGTTGGCACCCTCACCGCACCAACGGCGATGTTCCTGTGGGACCTGCGGATGTTCAACGTCTCCGTCGCTCCGCAGGATCCGACGGCGGATATCGCTGGAACCATGAACACCAGCGCCGGGCTCATCACCACTCTCGACGGTAGCGGGTCCATCGACCCGCTTGGGGGCGCCCTGGACCTCGTATGGTTCCTGACCGCTCCTGAGGGTTCCGACACCACGATCACCGAAGAGTCCACGTCGACCGTTGCCCTGACGACCATCGGGCTCGACGTCATCACCTTTATGCTTCCAGGTCTCGGAATCGACGGCGACCTCTACGTTCTCGACATCGGCACCTGGATCGGCACTACGAAGTCGATCACGCTCGACGACCGGGTCATCACCATCCGATATCCGGCCGGCACGACCTTCGATGCACTTCAGGTGGCGTTGCTGATCGCGTCCGACGCTGCGTACAATCCCGCGGTGTCCGCGATCATGACAGCTGCCTCTGTCGGGGCGGCGAACGACCTTCCTGTCGCAGAGGTCTCCCGCTTCGACGGCGGTCGTGCGTCCACAGCGGATACGGTCGCCCTCACCCCGGACATCACCGGAGTCTACGTGGTCGGCCTCGGAGCACGATCAGCAACCGGGATCTGGGACGTCGACACCTTCGCTCTCGCTGCATCTCCGCTCAACGTAGTGTTCGGGTCCGCACCAGACGTCGGCTTCATCCGGAGGCAGGTCTCTGGCTGGTGGAAGAGCATCGAAAACCGCAAGCAGATCGAGGCGGCCTGGGGAGGAAGCGCGCAGATCGCAGCAAGTGACCTCCTCGACATCCTGCAGACACGGATGACCAGGATCTTCGACCGCATCCCAGAGTTCTGGCGCAAGCGCTGGTACGACCTCAAGATGCAGTACTCGTTCAACGCGGTCTCCACGGTGACGGCGACACAGCACACCGAGTACGCGTTGCGCGGCGTGGCCACTCCGGTGGACGACTACGACCAGGACGCCACCGGGATGTCCATGACCCCGGTCGCAGTCACGTACAACCAGCCCGTCACGATGTACGGATCCGGAGACACACGATACCTGGAGCTCCCCGGGGTGGTCTCGTGGACGGACCTGCCGAACGTGGTTCTCGGAGCGACCGCCGTGGTTGGCGGGACCACGATGCGGGTCACCGCCATCGCGAACACGCTCGTCACAGCGACGGTGCTCGTCAACGGCGGGGTCATCGGGGTGTTCGCCACGATCACGGTTACCGGAGTCGCATCCGGGAACGTCTCCGGCCGCACGCGAGAGTTCCTTGCGAACATCACGACGTCGCTGATCACGTCGCTCGCGTGCCCGCAGGACGTCATCCCAACCCGTGACCTCGTAGACGCCGGAAGCAGCTACGGGTTCGTGTTCGCAGCGAACACGATTCACCTGTCGCACGGACAGTTCTCTGCGGACGCGATCGCCGGGGACTGGTTCATCGCCGGAGGCGTTCCTCATCTCATCACTGCGGTCACTGCGAACTCCGTAACGCTGACGGACCTTCCGTTTACCACGCCCACACTCCCGACCGGGTTCTTCACGTGGTCCATCTACCGACCTGTAGCGCCGATCATCTGGGAGGCCATGGGTTACGTGGACGTCCCGGACCAGGACACGGACTTCTGTGCCGGAGACATGCTGCTGCTACACGCTCGAGGTCTCGAGCAGGTCGACAAGGTGTACGCGACCGTGCGCTACATCGACCAATCGCGCGACCGGTACTACTTCTCGCTCAACGATCTGTACAACGGTCTTCTGCTGACGAGATCTGCGTGGGGCGAGCTGGAGCTCACGTGCTCCGGCATAGAGCGCGGCAACAACATCCCGTTGTCGGAGTACACGCACTTCGTTCCCGTGATCAGGACCACTCTTCTCGTGGATAGCCTGGCCCTTATCGTGAACGAAGACTACACCGTCGTGAACGGAACCGTCGTACTCGCCGAGGGCTACGACGTCCTGAACACGCCTCCGCCGAGTCTGTGGGCGGAGAACATGTTGCTCTACAACTGGTATGCCAGCGAGACCTGGGGTGCACTTGTTGGCGTCACCCTCGACGAGGTCGTCGACCCGGAGGTCTACGTCCCGCTCGTCAGGTCGATCTACGACCAGCGCATGTACGGACCCTGGAAGTTCATGATGGAGCGCGCGGCTGCGGCGCTCATCGGGCTGCCCTTCGCCATCGATGAGGGCACCGTCGCGTCGTCCGGAGACGGGTGGCTCGGCATCCAGGGCCTCAACAAGCTCCGGATGTACCACACGGACTACCCGGCGGACTTGCGCGTTTACGACACCGATCTCGACGAGTACACGGAGGTGCAGTACGCAGCGCAGTTCCAGGCGTTGGACACGCGCTTGCGCATCGTCGACCGCGTGGACGATAGTTCGCTTTTCAATACGTACAAGGCCATCCAGATGGCCGTTGGGCATGCGGACTGGTGGCACGACTTCCTCGTCTCCGTGAAGCACACCGCAGCTCCCGGGGCGCCGTGGTCGGAGCTCCTTGACTACATCCGCGAGTCGAAGCCCATCTGGACCGACTTCAAGATCGCTGTTCAGTTCAACTTCGAGGCGCAAGTCGAGGTCAACGACGAGCTCACACTCAGGGTGAAGCACTTCTTCTTCGACGTCCCGACCGCGTGCGTGTACCCGGACTGCCCGCTCGTGAAGGGCTCCGCGCACATGTTCGACGACCCGGTGTGGGGTCTCGACGGTGTGGACTACTCGTTCACGGCCGATGGCGGGTCGAACGTGGCGGTGACCCTCGCCGCCGCCGACTTCGCAGCAGAGGGTGTGCGCCGTGGATGCGTCGTGCTAAACGAGACGAAGGAGGCCTACGGTTGGGTGACACACGTCACGGTCGGTACCATCCACATCGAGTACGGGATGAAGAACGAGGCGGGAGACGACACCGTCACCAACGTCGCCACGAATAAGATGCACGTCGTGGACGGCGGGTTCCGCTGGGGCTTCCCGTTCGACATCCCGCTTCGGAACGTCTCCGGAGCACTCACTCTCCCCACAAGGATAGAGTTCACTCCATGGGCAACGTCAGTTGACTACAAAGGAAACGTAGTCACAAAAGACCTGGAATTCTTCGGTGTAGACCGAGGATGGACTGTCCGTAACAGGACTGTAGCCCCAGGTGTTCCGCCGTACCCAGAGTCGTCTGTACGCGATGTAGACACGGTGACCAACGTAGCGCGCTTAGAAACTGCAATCGGTGGACAAGCACCCGGAAACATTATAGAGTGGGAGCCCCCAACCGGTGTCGGAGTTCACATCTTCGGAGACCCCGAGATCCGTGGGCCAATGGCGCATCCGTACCTGAAGCGGTCCAGCTTCGTCGCCGGCGTAACGAACGCATATATCCATCTGTCAAAGGCGGCGCTCTTTGACGAAACTCGTCCTATGCTCTATGGGTACATAGCGAATCCGCTTCCAATCGTCACCAAGATGACCCCGCTTACTGGTGCTCCATTGGACACCGTTACCGTGATCGGTCACTATTTCTTGGGCGTAGCAGCTGTGGGATCAGTATCGCTGGGTGGTATTCTAGTGGTGCCTGTGCATACCGGAGATTGGAAGTTCACGTTCGTGGTGCCTGGACTCGGTCCTGGATCGCACGATCTCGTAGTGACCGACCCCAACGGACCGACGACGTACGAGTACCCGTTTGTGATACCATAGAGTAAACTACTGCTAGCTAAAGCAGGCAGCTTTCGGGTGACCCATGGACGATACATCAGCCCCCGATACAGGCCGGTTTA
>Ga0180009_10002959_pt1 | contig 19658 bp, 24 predicted proteins | sample OS_PC_MetaG_FD_123537 | JGI IMG/M metagenome (GOLD analysis project Ga0180009, IMG submission 123537) | Groundwater microbial communities from the Aspo Hard Rock Laboratory (HRL) deep subsurface site, Sweden - OS_PC_MetaG | ecosystem: Environmental > Aquatic > Deep subsurface > Groundwater...
CTATGACCGCAAATGCCGGTTGGCATTTATCTTGCTTTTGCTGGACAGAACAGCGTTGAGATTTTCACTGTCAATTGAGCATCCCTTATCATTTTTTTGATTCCCGGCAATATTTTGCCATTGCTCTCTGCCGCTGCTGCCAACTCTTTTTGTACCAGATGAGCATCAATTTGCGAAAATCTTTCTGCCAGGTTTGAACACCTGTTGAGGATAATTTCCATATACTTGTCGTTTTTTAAATTCTGTACCAGCGGCGTATCGGCAAGGACCGCTTTGAGCATTTTATTCAACGACCCCATGCCGGTTTTTTTTCGGCCCCGTCGTTTCTCATCCCGGAAAAATCTCTCCAAAATGTTGTTCGTCCTTTGTGGCTGAACCGTAAACACTCCGTGCGGGGTGATGACCGGTATCGGGTCTGCGAATAGCTTTTCCCAATATTTATCAATCTGTGCAACCATGTTGGCATAGGTTTTCTGTCTGTGTTTACTCTCAAGGAGCCAGTTCCTGAATGCGGTGATTTTTTCTTCAATGCTTTTCATGTCCGTGGAATCACCATTATCGTTGATACCGTTTTTACCATCGGGAAGGGCAATGCGCATGGCACAGCGCAGTCTGTCAAACACGGCTGCTTTTGATTCCAGATTCCTGGCAAGATCATTCAGGCGCTGATCTTCTACGACGGTTGCGATGGCTTTGCATAATTGGGAAAAGGCTCTGTTTGAATTTACAGAATCACTGAGGTTGACCTCCATGATTTGTTCAAGTAGCTGGAGAACCTCTTGAAGACGTCGATAAAAATCAAGGTGTGGGCGGTCAAAAGGGAAGCCATATCCATTGGATTGGCTTGGGCAGTCAAATATCCAATGGATTAAAGCGTATGCCATGATCGTGGGGATATGATCGAAATGAGCTGTCTGGCAATTCCCACTTTGAAGGCTTTCAATGATTCCGTCGATATCGTGGCTGGCCGGATCGATTTTTTTCTCAAGATATTTGGCCTGCCGTCTCAATGCAGGCCGAACCTTGAATTTCTTTAACCGTTTCTGCAAGGCCCTGTATTCATCAGTCAACAGGTCCTTACCAATGTCGCGCAGGAAATGGAAGTGGCATATGAAATCGGGCGTATCCGGGAAGACTTCTTCCGCCGCATTGACAATCCCTTTGCCCATATCATGTACGAGTGCCCGGGGTTCACCATACTGCTTTTTGATGCTGCGGAAAAAGGGGATGAGTTCATCTTTTTTCTCTGAAGAAATTTTGACCGTATCAAGGACCAGTTCCGAGAGTCCGTCAATGCCGCAAAATAGATTGGGGCTATCACCTTCACATGTTCCGTCCACATGGAGGATGTATCCGCCCCTGCCTGTGAGGAACTCTCGCAGACCCAGCCGGCTTTGTCGGTGTGCCAGGGCAAGATAAATAATGAACTTGCGGCCCAGAAAACTGATCTCCCGTTCAGAGATGAATACATTCTTGGCTGCCAGCTCGGCCATGACCTCTTGATTGTTTCGGCAACGAACAAAAAGGGCAAACCCTACCTCGACGATGACATCGAACCCGAAAGTGCCGCCTTTGGGTACGAGGTTTCGAAGCTGTTCGGGCCTGAATATTCCATGGCCATGGGGGCAATACAATACCGTTTCCTTGGCAGAAAAGGCGCCGATGTCCATGGTTACCATGGTCTTTGTATCGGTTTTCTGAACATGGAGTGTAGAATCACATTCAGGGCATTCGAGGATTTCCGGGCAAAAATGCAAAATCGGCTTTTCTGGGAATAGCACATCGGTTCGGACGGCCCCGGTCAGCTTGGCGATAAAGTTTTTGAGCAGTTTTAATGCCTGGAATCCGGAATTTTTTTTAACAGCCCATGATGTTCTATAAATCCTTGGATATTGACCAGGTTCAGTTTACTTTTTTTGATTTCCGGCAAGGCGAGAATATCTTCTGCTGATATGCCATGTTGCTGGATGATCGCCACCAGAATCATAACCGCCTCAGTGTCGGAAATGGTGTCTATGGTCGATCTGCAGACAAGAGAACTCCTTTGCTGTGTCTGCTTTTCGTACACCACATCGGTATCAGAAAAGTAGATGTACACACCGTCCTGCTTTTCACGGCAGATGCCCGCACACCCCCGAAAATGATGTAAAAACGACTGAGGCGAAAGCCCAAGCAATTCACCGAGCTGTTTCCCTGAAAGTCCGGCAGGTGAAGCAGTCACCAAATGAATAATGGTTTTCTTCAAGTTGCCATGCTTGGAAAAGGTGACATCTTTATACATCCACAGACCATGCTTGCTGAATTCAGGGACATGCGGCAGGGTATAGTATTTGCCGTTCTGGTTATAACTGGTATACGTTCGCCACTGTTTGAGCTTTAATCTGGCATTTGGGATGGAACATCTAAGAACCGATGCCAGTTCTCCAATACTGAATATTTTGTTTGCCTCTAAATATTGCCATGCTGCTTTGATTGTATCCTCATTTAATCGGGCCATACCCTACCTATTAAGTATATGTTTTGTAAGCGCCAGAATAACATATACTTAATAAAAAGCAAGATAAAAACCGTCTATCTTTGCAAGAAAATGCAGAAGAATAGGGATTTCCCTGCTCTTTCCCGGCATCATATACTTCACAATTTGATAAGTCCTGGATTCTTAAGTCAATGATTACAAGGTATTGTTTTGTGCCAACCGCCATTTGCGGTCATAGCTTTTTATGATACCAGGTTTCAAGATTAAACTGTCATTGTTGTTTTTTTCAGCAAATTCTTTCGGAGTTGATTCCAATTTAAATCCGTATAACGGCTGTTTCTCTTCTTTTTCTGATGGTGAAGACTGTTTTGCCAAAAGCACATGTTTCCACAAGGCATCCTGTAAAAATTGAATTTGCTTTAACAGACGGACCGGATCTAAAGAATGATTTATAGAATCCAGCTTTTTAATTGTTTCATTCTGGATCTGGACGGTTTGTTTCAATCTTCGAAACGGAGTTTGGGCAAAGTCATAGGTTTTCTTTATTTTGCTGTTGTCTCTGCATTTTTTTTTGAGTTTCATGGAAGGCTGAAAGAAATTCACATAAAGACAAGCTGCATATAGGCATGCTGCCCCTCAAAACGATCATATCCGACTATCTGCCTTACAACAATACCGTTTTTCTGTTCCACATAGCACTGATCATTTTTCTTATATGCTCTTCCTCTCGTAAAGGTTATCTTTTCCTTTTCACAATATCGGATCAGATCCGCATTGATAAATTCACTCCCGTTGTCGGTATCGATCCCTAATATTGGAAAAGGTATTAATTGTTGAGCTTTATCCAAAGCATGAGTGACAGCAGAACCGCTGCGATATGATAAAGCAATGCATTCGACCCAGCCGGTAGCTATATCTGTTAAAACCAATGTGTGAAGGAACTCTCCCTCCATACTCCATCCGCAATGTGCAACCAGATCAGCTTCAAAAAAACCAGGTTCTTCCTCTTCCCAATCGGTAAATGTTCTTATCGGGATCTGATGTTTGACGAGTTTTCCTGGTTTTGTCGTACTCATACTCCGGCCATTATTTCTTATTGGTTTCAAAATCCGGTCAATCGTTGCCGGGCTTATTGAAATAAGTTGGGAACGGGTTGCGTCATTAAGATCAAGATGTCCATGCCTTTCCAAAGCCGGCACCAGATCTGTCAGAAATGGAGCGAGTCTTTTAGAAGCGATATAGTTTGCTGCTGCCCAGGCAATCTTTAATGCTTCCTGTACGTCATTATTATAAAATCTGGGGCGTGGTTTTTTAATTCTCTTCATCACTGAAATTTGCTTTGAAGAAAGTAAACGGATCGCATATTTACGCGAATATCCAGTGACCGAGATGAACTCGTTTAAAACAATTGCTTTGCGTTTCTTATTTTCTTCCCTGTATCGGGGAGCAACATTAGCCAACAATTCTCTTTTTGCTTGAAAACTCATCAATGACCTCACAATCCACCCTCCACATATTTTTATAATCTGCTTTGGGTAACATTATTCGTGAGGCAATAGAAATAGTACGGTTACATTTTTGGCGATTCAATGCGCAGGAAAAAAATATTTGTCGTTGATCACCTTACAGATCAAATCGAGAAAATTTCAAGCGCTTACTGTTGGCGATTAAACTCTATATTGAACGGTTAAAAACCATTGCATTTAATCAAAAATTTTTACTGTTCAATATTTTTTTTTCATAGCAAATGAGGAATAACCAGAACGACAAAGAGGCTTAATATAAAAGCCCCGATGGCCCACGCTTTTGTAAATTTGTACCATTTCTGGGCTTTTTGATACTCGCGGCCGGCCTTTAAAAACTCCTGGTTTAATTGATTTTGATAGCTGTCCGTAATTTCAAGGAATGTTTTTCTTATATGCTCTGATATTGTCTTTTTTGTTTCGTCAGAATCCATCCTTGCTTCATCCAGGAGTTCTCCAAGATCTTCCTTGAATTCTTCAAACTGGGCCTTTAAATTATTTTTGTGCAATTCAAGCAAATGCTCGGTAACCAATGCCTGCGCAGTTATTGTCAACATCAAAGGATCGTCTTTATCAATGGTGTTTTTATATTTCTTCTCTAAAATTTCAACAATCTGATTTTCTAAATTAGATACCTGCATTCTTTATGGCCTCAAAGGAACGTTTTTTTATCCGGTAAAGTCTTTGACGGAAAATTACATTGTTTTCTGCCGTATAAATAGCCTGGTCAAATGTTTTACCGGTATTAATGTGAACTGATAAATCTTTTTGAAAATTAATGCTTTCAGCCGGTAAAGAAATTATTGCATATACCTCTTTTTCTATTCTTTTGAATTCAGAAAACTCTTTTAATCTGAAATCTTTTCCTCTTGTAAAACCGTTGATTTTTATTCCAGGGTTGTCGTTTTCCCATACAACAGTATGGCCGGGTTTTTTAATGCTGCAAAATATTTGGTCAAGTGTTTCTTTAGCGCCCTCCCCTTTCCGGCCGGGAGAAAAAACGCAATGGTTAAAAATATTGTTTTCTGATTCATCAATAGATTCTAAAAGATTGGTTTCCTCTAAATATTTTTTAAAATAAAAGAAACAGGAAGAATTGACACTTATTATAAAAATGGCCTTTTTTGTTGTAAAAAACCTGTTAAATATTTCATCCCAGAAGCTTGTATTTTTCTCCTGGATATAAAAATAATTTATATCACTTTTTTCAGCCAGATATTGTTTCAATAAAAAAGATATGTATTTTTTCCCTATATCTGCCTGCTGTTGTAATAATATGTGAATTTTATTATTTGAGGTCGGCATCATCAATTTCTTGCATTATAAATGATTTCTTTTTTAAAATACTGCCGGATGATGGTTTTTTAAAATTATTGTTTTCATTTAAAAGAATATTCAAGGTTCTTATAAAATGCGAATATTGGCAATTTATTGACCCTTCTTTTTCAAGCAGTTTGTATATATTCTTTTTTGTATATCCTTCATCAAGTCCTTGTTTTATGTCTTTTAAATAGCTTTTTATAACCCCTTTCAATCCCGGTTGAATTTTATGTAATTTTTTTAATAGTGACATCTTTTTTGGGCCTGAATATCAGTTTTTTTCTGATTTAACTCTTTTTTAATTCTGAATAATTTTATTTAATTGAACGATGAAATACGGATAATTACAGTGAATTATTTTTTCTTCTTTAAATATTTTATAGATTTTTTTCTTTGTATATCCTTCATCGAGTCCTTTTTTTATGTCATTTAAATGGGATTTTAATATATTTTTTAATGTGGGTTGTGACTTATGTAATTCTTCCAATAAATCCATAAAAACCTTACTCACTGTCACTCATGTTTAATTCTCTTTCAAGTGCCCTTTCCAGTTTTGAATCTATTTTGCCCTTCTCCCTGAATAATTTGATTGAAATTTTTGTTGCTGCTGTTACAAATCTTTTTTCTATTTGATTAATTAAAAAATCAACACCTTCCCTGTCTTTAAGCAGTTCATTAAAGGTTTGTTTATCGGCCAGCTCTTTTTCTTTTTTTCTGATAATTTCCTGTTCAGCCAAAAATTTTTCCTGATCCTCAATTTCCTTTTTTTTGATCCGTATTGCTTTTTCTTCAGGAAGTTCAAAATCTTTCGGCCTTTCAAGTCCTCCGGACAAAAGACAGGTTCTAAAATAACTTATGGGCCGATCAGAGTTGGTTACATCTTTTGAATGTTCTCCAAATTGTAATTGGGTCAATAAAAAATCAGAATCACAATAATCAATTTCGTTAATCAGTTGTTCGCATTTTTTAATGGTTAACCCCTGCCCTTTCCAGTAATCTGAATTATCTAAATAGATAGATAGATTCTTTAAAATCTTTCTATCTATCTTATAAAGAGGTTTTTCGGTATCAAGTTGACCTTGACCTGACCCTGACCCTATACTTGATACTTGACCTATACTTGACCCTGACCTGATACCTGATATTTGACCTTGACCTGACCCTGATAAAATATTGATTTTAATTTGAGGATTCAATCTGTATTTCTGGTGTCTTGAAACAGGATCATATTCTGAAATTTCAATAATATTGAGAGTTGATAATTTGGCAATGCTTTTTCTTATAGTAGGGTGATTAATACCTGTATCTCTTTGTATTTGGCCTTTGTTGAAATATCCGGTTATTCCGTTATTCAAGAACCAGGTATATATGTTTTGTTGCTGCGGTGCTAAAATACATTCAGTTAAATCATTATTAAAAATAGATTTTTCAGTATCAAGTTGACCCTGACCTGACCTTGACCCTATACTTGATACCTGACCTTGACCTGACCCTGACCTGATACTTGATACCTGACCCTGACCTGATACAGACTTGACCGTGACCTGATCTTTAGGTGATACAGTATCGCCCTTTGGACGACCCTGGGTCAACCCTGTATCGACCTGACCTTGACCTGACCTTGACCTGACCGTATCTTCTTTAATAATTTCTGTTTTTTGAGAGCTTTTTTGGGGTAGGGGATCAATTTTAAGGACTTCCGGTTTTTCAGGGGTTTTATCAGTAGGAGAAAGAAAAGAAATAATGGTTTGTTCGTTAATTCTTTCCTCTTTTGGCGTATTGGCTAAATTTTCTTGAGCTATTCGTGCAGCTAAACTCAGGCGCTTCTTTTTCTCGGCCATATATTATATCATCCCTCGGCTTTTTTGGCGGTTTCAAAAAACTTCAAAAACTCAACGGATAATTTTCTAAAAGCGACAGAACCCTTTGAACCTGGAGAATAACTAAAAATAGTCGTTTTACGCATAGCCTCAATGGTTTCAAAATCAGAGGAGGTGGGAATGGTGGATGTAAATATTTTTTCTTTTCCGAATCGTCTTTCAGCATTGGCCATATTGGCTTTGTGGGCAGACTTTCGCTTATCAATCTTGTTAATCAGAATTTTTAAGAATTTTAGATTTGGATTTCCTCCTTGTTTAACGGATTCCATCAACTCTAAAACTCCCTTTATGCCCTCCAGGCTGTTCCCGGAGCCCGCCATCATAGGAATCATGACAAAATCCGCACAATATAAAGCATTTGAAACAAAAACAGAAAGGGTAGGGGGGCAATCTATTAAAATATAATCATAGTAATTGGTGACATAATCGTATATCTGGTTTCTTAAAGTGTAGTTGCTTTCCGGAAATTTTATTGATAGTGGTATTTCCAGACCGCTTGTTTCAGAAATATTGGGTAAAATGTCCAGGTTGGAATGAATTGTCGGATAAATACAGTCCTGAAGATTCGGTTTTTTTTCTGAATCCGGATCAAGAAGATCATACATACAGTTTTCAATAACAGATTGATCCTGAATAAGCGCTCTTGTTGAATCACTTTGAGGGTCATTATCGACGAGAAGAACTTTTTTTCCTTTTATCGCAAGGATAGCAGATAAACTAACAGAAGTGACGGTTTTGCCGGTGCCACCTTTGTAGTTTGATATGGCCCCTATAAAACCTCTTTGTTTATTCATAGTTGCTCCTTTGTATATCGAATACATAGACCGATATCAAGATCTTCCTTTGCTGTCAAGGGTTTTTTATAAACCGATACAAATTTAATATGTTTTTTTTAATTAGTTAAAAGATATGAAAAAGATGTAATAATTTTTATAAAAATTAAAACCCGCAGTCGAGAAATCGTCAATTAACGAAATCTAATTTATATAAAATTTTCAGGATAAGAAAGCTGTTTTTATATTTATTTCCTGATCCCGGGAGCTTTTATTTTTTTAACAATCTGCAGCATCTCCGATCAGAAGCAAAAAGCTCGGCAAAAGCATATTATAAAACACTGATAAAAGGATCCGTATAACGGATTTTTTATCAATTAAATGCTTTGTTCCCTAAAGCGATAAATCCTGGGGGTGCGGGGGGCAAAGCCCCCGGGTAATAAAACATTAAAAAAGCAACAAACAAATCAAACAAAACTACATAAAGTTATAATTATATTAAAACAATTCTATAATTTTAATCTATAGTTATAATAAAATTATATGATAGTTGTATTTTGTGTGGACTCTCCGCAACCAACGTTTTTATGGCATAAACAGAGACCTGTTTAATAAAAGGACAGGTGGCCTGCCACCATAGAAAGGGGCAAAAATTCCTCATAAAAGCACGTTTTTTTGCAAACAGGTGTTGTGTACATAAAGAAAAACCTGTACTGTAGTTAAACGATATTACAGGGTATGCGACGGTAATACCGTCGCTGTTTAACTTATTCGCTAAAGCTCAACGAAACCCTGTCTGACCAAGGGCCAGGTAAACCCGGAGAAAGAAAATGGCAGAACAGGAAGCCAGGAAAAAAAAGTCAGAAAAAAGAATAAAAGGAAAAATCATCCCGGTCCGGGTTTCGGCCGAAGAAAACGAAAAAATAATTGAGCTTGCCGCCAAGTGTTCCCAGGCCCCAAGCACATACCTAAGAACTCTCGGCCTTGAAAAAAACATCAAAACCACTTTTGACAGCCAGGTCATTATTGAACTTGCCAGGCTCAGATCCGAAGTAGGGCGGCTGGGCGGTCTTGTCAAAGCCTGGCTTTCCCCTCATCAAAAAGAAATCGGCAACACCCCGGAAGCGGAAGAGTTTCTGGAAAACAACAAGCCGGCCTTAAAAATTTTATTAAGAGACCTTACCGCAACTGTTCTTCTGATAGAGGATGCAGTAAAAAAAATATGATTGCCGAGGTTTTAAAAAGGAAAATCTCAAGACCGTTCAAGGGTCTGGTCGATTACCTGAACGGCAAACCAGGCCGCGTTGAAACAAGTTTCTTCCTTAATGCATCCTTTGACGACTTTGATTTAAATCTGAAAGAAATTAAAGCGTTCCAAACTGTTGCCAGATCCGGAGCCGACAAAACCTATCATTTTGTATTAAGCCTGCGTGAAGGTGAAAAGCTGAACAATGATGAAATCAGAAGGGCGGTAAAAATGCAGCTGAAAGCCCTGGGCTACGAAAACCACCAGGCCCTGGTTACGGCCCATAATGATACTGCAAATTTTCATATTCATGTCGGCGTCAACAAGGTTTGTCCCGAAACACAGAAAACCATTACGCCCTACAAGGATTTTGAAAAGCTGGACAAAACATGTGAAAAGCTGGAAAAGATTTTCGGCCTGCAGCCTGACAACAGAATAGGGCAGGGGACCCATAAAACAAAACGCCTGTACGATGGCAGGCAGTCATTCCAGGAATGGGTTTCTGATCTTTCCCCTGAAATAGTTAACCGGGTGGAAACAGTAAAAACCTGGGGTGAACTGCATAGCGAACTTGCAAAATTCAACCTGGGTATCCGGCCGCGCGGGGCAGGGTTTGTAATTGCGGATCTGAACAATAAGCTGTTCATGAAAGCAAGTTCCGTAGACAGAATGCTTTCTAAAAAATCTTTGGAATCCAGGTTCGGCAAATATGAAACCCCCGGACTAACCGCCTTGCCAAAGCCGGTCCTGAAATATGAAGGCATACCCAAAGGTGTAAAAAAGCAGGACCCGCTTTTTAAAGAATTTAAAGCCAGGGAAACGCTTAAAATGCAGGACCGGAATAAAGGGCTTGGCATGTTGTATGATAAACACAACCAAAAAATCATATCCTTAAAAGATTGGTATTCCTCCTGTAAAAAAGAGCTGGAAGGAAACTTGTTCATACAAAAACGGGAAAGATACAAGATTCTGAGTCACCACCGGGAAACCATGAAACAGACCCTGGAAAGATATCATTCTGAATTCCAGGACCAGAAAAATAAAATTATCCATCAAACAAAAACAACAGGATGGAACGATTTTGTTCTTGAAGAAGCAAAGAAGGGCAGGGCGGAGGTTTTAAAATTATTGAGATCCACGCCCAAGAAAACCTCACCGATAAAGGATAATTTTATCAGCCTTGAAAACTCACGGATAATATTACCAGGGTTTCATAAGGTCAGCCGGTATGGTGAATTTATTTACACATTCGGAAAAGTACAGGTCAGGGATACCGGGAAAAGAGTTTCATTTTTTGGTGATCTCTCAGACAAAGAGGGACTGGCCAAAGCACTAAAATTTGTATCTGATAAAAACGGTAAGGACCTGTTCGTCAACGGCACAAGAGATTTCAAGGGAAAAGTATCAGAGGTTATTGATCGAAACAAAATAGACCTTAAGCCTAAAAACCTTCAACGGGGCAGGGGGCATGACCAAGGAAGATAAGAGGGGGCAAATGAAAACAGATTATTTACAAGCCCGTGTATTAGAGACATTACACAGGAAAGATGTCGATTCTTTTTTAATGGCGACCGTAGCAAAAAAAACAAGCTTCAAGGAAGTTTATACCTTATATAAGCCATTGATAGAAAACCATCTTATTCGATGCGATATTCCGTTTAGCGGTATTGATGTTTATCAGATTGCATTAAGAATGTATCAAATTTTAAAAGAGAGTTGAGAGGAAAGATTATGGCCATTAAAAAAGTTATATCCGGCGGTCAAACAGGGGCAGATATCGCCGGAACTGATGCGGCGATAGCCTGCAGGGCTCCTTACGGCGGGTGGTTGCCAAAGGGTAGAAAAACAGAAAACGGACCGGTTCCAAAAGAGTATACAGAATTTTTGGAAATGGGCAGGGGAGGGTACCCCAAAAGAACAGAGCAAAACGTCATCGATTCTGATGGTACTGTGATTTTTACATACGGCAAACTTGCCGGCGGATCTTCCCTGACTAAAAATTTTTCTGTGAAGAATAAAAAGCCCTGGCTGCATATTGATTTGGATGCAGTTCAAAATCCGGCCGCTAAAATAAAAGACTGGATTATTGAATGGGACATCAAGGTTTTGAATGTTGCCGGTAAAAGTGCAAGCAAGGCCCCGGGAATATACGACCAGGTGAAAACAATAATCATGGAAGTTTTAAAATAGGATATTGGAAATGGAAAGGGAAGCGGTCAAAGAAAAGGCACATTCATTGAATGCTGAGGTATGGAGCTTTTCGGACGATTTTGAAAACAATGAAAAATACATCCTTAAAAAAGACCTGCCGATTGATCATTTTTTTGAAGAGGCAGTTTTCAATGAGTCTGGCAAAGTTTGGATAAACCGGTTAACGAACAGGGAAATTATATACGGAAAGAACTCTTTTGTTTCTAATTATATTGAGTTTGAAGGAAACAAACCAAAAGAAGCATCATATCAAGTTTTTTGGGAAAATGGCGACGCCCCTGATGGCGAGTGGACATCGAACCCGGCCAAAGACCTGCCGATATGGAATATCAGATCAAAATTTCGAGAGCTTCCCAATATCGTTGAAATCGATCTTATTGGAGAAAGACAAAGCCGGTATGGTGAAATCTATCAATTGCCGGACGGTGAAAAGAATATTGCGGGTAAGGCTCAAATAGATAAAGACATCATGAATTCTGATGACTGGTTAAAAGCCAAGTCAGGAGATCTGGAGGCAGCTGAAAGGGTAGTTGACTCTCTCTGGTCCTCCAGAAAAACCAGCCAGTTAAAAGAATTGATAAAAGATCCGGAAAACAAAGTTCTTGTTACGATGCCAAGCACATCCAGAAAAAATGTTATTCCTGTTGTGCTGGCAAAAAAAATTGCTAAAGATCTTCATCTCCCCGTTATTCAGGGAGATAAATATTTTGATGTGCTGCATCGAAATGAAATAAAAAACATATCCCGGTTTGAACGTATTTTTTATGACAGGGAATTTAAAACAAATGAGCCCTTTGATAAAAATATCAGAAATAAAAAAGCCATTCTTATTGATGATATTTTTACAACCGGCGGAAGCGTCAAGGCTTTTTCTCAAGCATTGGCCGTCAACGAGCTTGAGGTCAGCAATGTTATCGGCCTTATGGGAGATAAACGGTTCAGGCTGGATGATAAAACATCGGACAAAGTAAAAGATGTTTTATCAGAGCATAAAATTGATGTTGATATAGAAAGATTATCAAAAAATTTAACCCGGACGGAAGCGGGTTTATTGATTCAAAGACTCAACAGGGAGAAAGGACTGAAAAATGAAAAACGTGGAGAATTTGCCGGACGAATACAAGGGCTTGTCAAAGGAATACCTGTTAAAGATATTACAAGAAATAGGATCACCGAGAGGGACCCGGGCACCGAAAGAGCACATTTCAATAATGAGCGAAATGTTGAGAAAATACAAGGTGGGAGTTCACGCAGAGGACAAGGGCAGGGACGATGATTGATTGTTGGAAATGGGAAAATTTTCAAAGTCCAGATAAATCATTGCAAGGCTAAAATTTTTAACACATATTAAGCTGTCTGATAACACACATTATGAACAATGGAACTTCTTTATTGTATCCGTCCCAAAGCAAAAAACCAATAGAGAATAAGCAGTCTTTTTATACACTCTCCTTGGGTAATCATGATAGATCTTCTACAGACAAAAAAGGAAAAGTTTCAGAATTCTTCATGGAACAGAAGAAAACTTTAAAAAACGTTTTATCAAAATAGGATCAGGGAGATCAGTGAAGTGCTTTCGAAAGCTATAACTATCGTAAGCGAATAAAAAAATTTATAAAAAGCAGGGTTTTCCCTGATACCACCATAAAGAAAAGTGTGATACGGTCAATTTCTAAAAGGTGAAAATTGCCGACGCCTTAGATATTTAAATTGAAGATCACAATTTGTGAACCTTAAACCGAATAGGGGGATTAACATGAACGATGTTACTATGAAGAATATTACTGAAGAATGGATTCAGAGATTGAAGAACAATGTTCTTTTTTTGCAAAAAAAGGCCGTCAACGCGAATCTAAATGAAGACCAAATGGCATGTGATGATGCATTAAAAAAACAAGGGCTTGAGATAGAGGCTCTGATTAAACTTACAGAAACCTATAATCGACAGCTCGGGGAAACGGGGCAATTGTCAGCAAAGGATGCAGAGAAACTTGCAAGCTGGAAGTTTGGGAATGAACCAAAATAGGGGGGATTCTGATGAATTTGCAAACACTAATAGTTGGGATTATAATTCCTCTTGTCTGCGCTTTTATCCCGATTGTTTGGGAATACAAAAAAACTGGCCAATATATATTTCATAAAAGATACCTGTTCGTTGCGATACCGATTGTATTGGTTCTTCTTGTATATTTTTTTGTAAACAATAGACAAAATACAATTTTGAGCGATAAAAACAAAACACCTGACGTTTTAACCGAAGAGAAAGCTTTAATGACAGAAAAGCACGACTGCAAATCTGTTTTTTTTAATGGAAACCCTGCTGAATTTCTTGTAGAAAACATGAAAAGTGAAACTTGGAGGAGGGATTGGGATTGGGCAAGATTTGCTATCCTGCATGCCAATCTTGAAAACTCTTTAGAAGTCCTTGTGCAGGAAGTGTATAAAGATTATTATGATCTACGTCGTTTTGAGGTTAAGTCTGATTCTAAGGTATATTATGCCATTTCATATGATAAAGCAAAACTTCGACTTGGCTCTTGTTGGAAAAAAATTGGGGAAAAATATAATCTTAGAAAAGGTCTTGGGGTGGAAGGGGTTCATGTGTATGTGCTAAAATCACAATAAGAAAAGCAACATAGGGAACTGCCTTCTCAACCACCCCGGAACCATCATCGTCGGAAACAGTTTTCACTTCTTTTGTCAATATTCTCTGCCGGAGTTGATCAACTGAAAAATTACTACTATTCATCAGTATCAAGCCCACCCATGCCATAATACAAAAACTTGCCAAGAAAAATAACGTTTTCATCAAAAAATTCTCCTATTTAAAATAGATTGCCTGATTAACTGCCTGATTAAGCTGGGAATGGATACGCATATCTCTTATATCGATAAAGTATCTTGAAAAAAGCAGTTTGCTGATATTTTCTCCTTGGGTAATCAAGATTGAACTCCTACAGACAAAAAAAGGTCCCGGTGAATTTCACCAGGACCTTTTTTGGAGAATCTAAGTTTTATCTTTTTGTTGGCGAGTTCATCCCACCGCAGCAGCAACTCGCTTCTTCTGAAAAGGTTTAACAACCGCTTCAGTTTTGTTTGGTATTTCTACTTTATCAATTCCATCAAGTATCGGCATCTCCAATTCATGGAAGGTGCCATCCTCATCTAAACATCCAACCTTTTTGCCACTCGCCTTTTTTAATAATACCCACTTGTATAGAAGCATCAAGTTTATGAAGAACTCTTTCAATGTGGCGCAGCACGATATATTAAAGAGCTGTTTAAGTTCTGCCACCTTTAACTCACTGAGTTCAAAATTAATTCTTTTCACTTTCGCCATTGCTTACTCCTTTTTTTCTGTTTTTCCAATATAGTCAGAAAGATCATTTAACTCACTGATCTTTCAATATCAAAAGAATCCCCCCCCTCCCTTCCCTTCGGGGAAAGGAGGGGGGGGGTAACGATACAATTTTTAGTATAAAATTTTTATGCACACAGACGCTCCCTATTTTATATTTGATGGTAACCCTGAGATTGCATAAAAAAGAAGGGATTTAATAGTAAAAAAATCGAGGAACCCTTTGAATATGGCTTATATAAAGTTATAGATACAAAAAAACAACCAAAATCAGGAGGTCACCTCAAGTGAAGTCCGGTAAGGTCCAAATTTTTGAATACTGAATTTCGGTATGTATCCACCAGAAAGAAAATCAAAGAACCGGTCAAGGGATCGCTCCAGCTTGACCTTTTTGAACCTGGTGGCTGAAACTATCAATACAGGGTGATTGTAATCAACAAGACTGAATCTGCAAAAGCAGTTGTAGAGAGCTTTTTTGATCTGGGTCACCCGGTCGTTTCCTTGTATTTTAAGACTTTCTGATTGATTGGTTCTGTTTTCTCTTTCACAACTAAAATCTGGATTTTTCCCGATATATTATCCCTCATCATTAACGACGAAGTTGCCTTTAAAACATTCAAAGACGTTTTTGATGCTCCGACATCAATCAGTAAGGTTGTTTTTTTTCTGTTTTCATATGGATGCGCTTTATATGCTTTTTGAAGCGCAAATGTATCAACAGTAATAATTTTTGGATTCAGCCCTGCCAAGTTAATCAAATTGATATGTTCAGCCGCCAGATCTTTTTTAACCGCAACCAGATGCACATTCAGCCGGTCCGTAGAGAACTCGCTTTTACCCAAAATCTGATAATCAATATTGACAGCATCAATATCATAGGGGATATATTGCTCTGCCTCAGAACATATCGCATCATGAAGCTCTTTTTCAGGTCGGGTTGCTGTATTGATTGTTTTAATAACAACTGAATGGCCGACGGTAGAGATGGCAACATTTTTCTCGCGGATTTTCTGAGATTTGAAAAGTGTCCGTATATCATTGGCAAGGCCCTCCATATCCATAACCCTGCCCTCAACAATGGTACCCGGCGCAATTCGAGCCATGCCGAATTTGTGTAAAACACGTCCTTTGGCGCTCAGGTTGAGTTCAGCAGCTTTAATAAAAGAAGAGCCAATGTCCAGACCGGCAAGATGATCTTTTTTACTAAATATCATACGCCTTCACTACAATTAAGGTAAAAGCAATGCTCCTTAAGATAAACACAACAAGCATTTTTAGAGACTGTTCAAAGGCATTAAAGGACACTTTGGTTTGATTCCTTGTAAGGGGTTGTTCGCAAACCAGGTTTAATACCATAAATTCCAAGAGGGCTCACAATTTTTCAAGGGAAATGCAGCTGCGGGCTTACCCGGCGGATAATCGAGTCAAGCCAAAGCGTCCAACAGCTTGGAAATTTCAAAAATTTGATACAATCCGTCATTAAATCATCCTGCGTGCCGGCCTTTTTACATGACCATAAGGCAAATCAAATCTACTTTGATGAGTTTAAATGGGGCTGTAAGAAAAGAGTTACTGCATTTTTTGGATGTGTTGCAAAAAATCGTTTAGAAATAAATCAAATTCTTTAAAATTTTATGCAACATTAATGGTAACCCGGCTATCTAATTTAGACCCGTGGCTTTCCGCTCCACCTTTTCAATGGGTTGGCTTTTTCATTAATATTTTTAGGGATAAATTTGTTGCGAACTGTCCCTTGAGTCTTACCTTTTGGGATGGCTCCGCCCTGTCGCTTACATTGTATTCTCTGTAAGAAACAAAAAAAATGTGCTCTTGAAAATGTGTTCATGAAGCCCTTAATCGGTCTCCATGAAATAAACAATAAGTAAACTATTACATATTGTCAACATGTTAAACGCAGTTTATACATAAACATTTGATAAAAATCAAACATTTTTTTGCATTAAAAAAATGTTTTTATGCAAAAAACAACTCATATTATACTCATAAAATGTAAATAACTCTTGACAAAATTTTTATAATGAAATAGAAAATTTGCTATGTAGCTATAAATACCAAAAAAGGAGAAATTCATGAAAAAAAGAACTCTCGAAGGGATCGTGATCAACTGGAAGAAGATGGGTATTATCACGGAAATTAACCTAAGCATCGGATTCAAACCTGTCCAAAGAGTTGCAAGAAAATTTGGTGTTGAAAAGGCCTATATACTAGGACCCAGTTAAAAAGCAGGGTCCTTTTTTTAAAAAAGGAGATTACCAGTGACCAGGCAAAAAGATTCATCTGCGCTCCAATTAAAAAAAAGAAAAAGTTTCAGAATTCTTCATGGCACAGAAGAAAACCCTGAAAGGCAGTTTATCAAAATAGGACCACCTGAAAAACCTGAATGGGAAGAGTTTTTTTCCGAGGTCTATTTTGAGGGTCAAAAAACACAGTTACAGTTTCGAAAATGGTTCATGCTCATGGAAATCTTTTTGATTGTGCTTTTTTTTATTGTTACACTCGGCTTGATTATTTCTAATGCCTTTGGAATTACTAATCTTTCCAATTCTGTACTGATTACACTTATTGGCGTATTTGGCCCTGTTTTTCTGATTGCCAGAACACTACTTAATTAATTATAGGGCGTTAGATTAAATTTTGCCATTTATATTTTTAACTTGTACCCGCTTTATATGAAAACAATACAAAAAATTGTTAGCCATCTAAAAAATGTAGTTTTTTTATTTTCCCCTTAGCAAATGCTCCAACGTCTCAAGACGCTTTCTATCAAAGTTTTTAAACAAATCGTATGTTTCTCAAAAACATTTTTTCTCATTATGAAAAATCGTTTTTAAAGGTTACAAATACAAATAAAACCAACATTAGAGAGCTGTGCTGGATAGAAATAGAGGCTCAATACCGCACCGCAAAACTGGCACTTTCCCGATATTTGGCAACTCTCTTGTCATACATCTGCGTGGTTTTAATTTGAGAATGCCCCACGGTTTTTTGCACCGCTTCAATGGGACAATTGTTCTCCAGGGCCTGGGTGATAAACGTCGCCCGGGCAGAATGCGGCGTAACCCCATCAAGCACCGCCAGCCTTGCATATTTTTGAAACAGATGATCAATGGTCTTCCGGCTCATTTTCCTGGTTTTATCTGATTTCCCGGGAGCATGCTTCACCGGCAAAAACAAAAAGCTTTCCTTATCATTTTCATGGCCGGCCATCCTCAGATATTCCCTGAGCGCAATCTGCAGCTCATGATGAATGGCCAGGCGGTTCCGTTTGCCGCCCTTGACCCAGAAATCCAGAACATAGAACCCTTGTTCCTGGTAAAAGTCTTTGACTTTCAGCGTACAGACTTCAGAGACCCTGCAGCCGGTGAAGAAAAGTGTACTGAGGACAGCCTTGTCCCTTATTCCCTGAAGCTTGAACGGGTCCGGGGCGTCCAGCATCTTCCGGACCTCCTCCGGCATCAGCACCTTTGCCTCCACCCGGTCGGTGTTGATCCGCATGCGTCGAACACCCTGGGCCACATTAATTTTAACCACCTGTTTGTCGATCAGATGATTGAACAAAGACGAAATGGCCGACAACCGATTGTTGATCGTTCGCGGACTGTTCCCCTGGTCCTGGAGAAATTTTTTAAATGCGATCACATGGCCGTGATTAATTTCTCTTAATTCTTCCGGAGAAGAAATCCCGATAAAGGATAAAAAAGAATGAATGGCTTTGTCATAGGTCTCAATGGAATTATTTGAATTAAAATTGGCTTTCCAAAGAAGTTCTTCCGGGATTTCCTTAAGGGCTTTAAAAACAGAAATTTTATGTTGTGATCCGGATACAATTTCCTGATTCATTTTTTTATCCTTATTAATAAGGTGATTTTTTGTTCAACCATACTTGAGGGGCAAAAAATAATCAACAATTTTTGTAGGACATAATGCCTTTTATGTCTAACTAAAAATTCAAGATAAATTAAGGGCAGGGAAAAACAAAAAAATATTTGGACATTTGACACAAGTCTATTTTTGTAATATTATAAGTTTAAACTTAGACTTCAAAGGAGCCTTAAAATGTCAGCACCAAATTTAATCGAACCGGAACCAAATCTCACCCAAATGATTAAATCAATAGAGGACGGTTTGCCGATTTCTAATTTTAAAAAGCTCCGGGATAGTTTGGACTTGCCGGACAAAGATCTTGCGAAATATATCAGAATCCCAAAAAGCACTTTGGCTATTAGAAAAAAAAGGGGGAGATTTTCATTTGAAGAGTCTGAAAGACTTTTTCGGATACAACGTCTTTTTGCAAAAGCACTTGCTGTTTTTGAGGATGCCGGCCTGGCAAAAAAATGGTTGAAAGAAGATGCATATGGACTAGGAGATGTATCTCCGCTTGAATATGCCGCAACGGAGATTGGGGCCAGAGAAGTTGAAGACCTGTTGGGGCGTATTGAACACGGAGTGTTCTCTTAATGGACATCATTTCTTACCGCGTAGTAAAAGAAAAATATTTGGATTCGGCGTTTGATGGTGAGGGTGCAAGGCTTTATGGCGGGCGGTGGAACAGCAAAGACGTGTCTGTCGTTTATACATCAGACTCCCTGGCCTTATGTTCTCTTGAAATATTTGTGCATCTTCCGTCATATATACTATTGGCAGACTATGTTTATATGGCGGTGATTTTTGATTCTGAATTGGTTACGGATGCCCTTTTAATTGATGGTTGGGATGAAAGACCGATTTCAAAAGTTTCTCAAACGATTGGAGAGCAATGGATCAAAGAAGGCCTTTCTGCTGTTTTAAGAGTTCCCAGCGTGATAATGCCCGATGGCCATAACTACCTTATCAATATTAACCACCCAGAC
>Ga0180009_10002961_pt1 | contig 19638 bp, 18 predicted proteins | sample OS_PC_MetaG_FD_123537 | JGI IMG/M metagenome (GOLD analysis project Ga0180009, IMG submission 123537) | Groundwater microbial communities from the Aspo Hard Rock Laboratory (HRL) deep subsurface site, Sweden - OS_PC_MetaG | ecosystem: Environmental > Aquatic > Deep subsurface > Groundwater...
AAGGTGCTCATCAACAAGAGCCTTAAACTTGTACAACACCTGCACTCTCTTGCTTACAGGGGTTTCCGACCAGGCGGGGTACGCATTTTTTGCACTCTCTATGGCGGACTCGACCTCGGCCTGAGTACACTGCGGAGCATGCGCAATTACAGCCCCGGTTGAGGGATTGAAGCAATCCATGTACTTTTCGGTTTTAGAGACACGAAATTCACCATCCACAAAATATTTCAATTTTTTTATGGGGTTTTCTTCAGAGGCATCCTCAATATCAAAATATCTGTTTTCATCTTTTTCCGCTAACATCCAAACCTCCTTAACTGTTTATAATCATAATATTTATTCTATCAAACACCAGCGCTTTTTTATAGAATCAGCCTTTATCGCTCGCTGTTTCGGTTCAAAGACCAAACCCTATCTTCTTGATCAGATTTGCCGCGATTCTGAATGTTTGGTCTCTGCCGGCAGGATAATATTCTCCGGCTCTTCTTTGATCAATTTCCGTGATATCCATGCCTGCCAGTTGAATTTTCCGGGTGAACAGAATTTTAAGCGTATCCACAAGTTTATAAAGCTGAGACTCGGTTAAGCCCTTCCAATTCCGAAACCTGACGCCCTCAACAGCGTTTATTGCACCAATGTCCATATCAATTGAGATATACACATAAGGCGTTGATATCTGCAACAGCGTCTTAAGCCTTTGAGGAGATAACGTGCACTCCTTTTTTGTCATTATTTTGGATCCTCTGCGTTTCAATTCTGCGTAGGCGCCGGTGTATCCGGAAATACGGGGATCTTTAATACGGAACGTTTTTTTTTCCGGGTAGTCACTCACACCAAGAATATAGAGATTTTTATGATTAATGATCCCTTCAGCGGCCATGTGATGGATAAAGGAACTGGCATTGTATGAATCAGGACGGTTATATAAAAAAGGATCCCTTGGGTCATGAACGGAACCGGGATTCGTGTCAATATCGTATTGTATGGCGCCTGAAAGAACAGACATGGGAATGGCATCGGTATGACTGTCAATGATAATCAGCGACACATTATCCCTGCCATAAAATTCCGTTAAAGATTTATATACGCCTCCGGTTAATGAGTGATCTATTCCGATCATACAGGGAATATCGGGCAGTATCTTTTTTGAGACGATACCGGCGACATCCTCTGCTATCTTTCTGCATCCATCTTCATCAATGAAGGCGATAAAATTTTCGGTGTTGAGCTTCAAAAGATCATCACCACGGGGTTTTGGGCGAAGCCATGCTGGGATATCCACAGAACCAAGCTCCCTCCATAAATCCTGTCGGACTTCCGGACGAATAAACGCCATAACCTCGTCAAAAGGATCGTCGCTTTTCCCCATGGTCCATAGTCCGTTGAGTTTTTCCTGAATGGAATCGAAATTTTCATCGCAGTCCAAGGGACAGCCGAATAAAACTAATTTTTTATCAGTTATGACATTCATTGCCTGTGGTCGTCTCTTCCCTTAAAACGAGTTTCCTTTCAATTGATGTTTAATTATTTAAATGTTATCGATCCTGTTGAATGTCAAACCTGATTTTTGATATGAGAGAACAATTCAAGATTGTCTGCAAATACATTTGAACTGAGGATATTAGGTTTTCGATATGATAGAAGCGGATTATCCAAAACCGGAACACTACCCCCTGGATTTAAAAAAATCGTCTCTGGCTTTTTTAAGCTGTTTGATGTTTTCAAGTGGAGATCCCGGCGCAATGCCACAACCCGGTGTAAGAAAATCGGTTCCGTTTTCCAGGCTTGCGATCGACTCCTCATAACATTTTTCCGGAGTGCCCATAAATAGGGTCGTTGCCGTCGCCACATTACCAAAAACGCGTACGTTTTTAGCATGCGCCACCTCAGCGGCTTTTTTCATATCGGCTTTCTCCTCAATGCTTATTCCAGCCACACCGGTTTCACACATCATTGGAACAATCATGTCAGTGTTGGCACAAATATGCAACACAATCGGGCCTTTGGCCTTGGAACAAATCTCTGTCATCATGGGCTGGACAAACTGTTTCCAAGTCCTGGGGCTCATCAGCGCCGGTCCCGATGAAGGCTCGGCCAGACAATAATAATCGGCCCCCTGGTCAAAGGCCCAGTTGATGACATCGATGGTAACTGCCTTAGTAACATCGATGATCTGTTGTACCTTGGCCTGTTCCTTGAAAGTCCATTTCATGAACTTCTCGGTTCCCACCAGGTTGCAGGCGCAGGTCCAGGCCCCTTCACTCTCGCCAAAAACTACCAGTTCGTCGCCGAAACGTTTCTTCAATATTTCAAATTGCTTCTTATAGGCGGGAAACCGCCCCTTTTCAAAAATATTGTCCGGGTACGCAAGTCCATCAAGGCTGTCGGCAAGCGGATGTTCTTTGATATAATATTGAAGATCGATCTTGGGTTCACCCAATGTACAGCCCATCACCTGACTGATTGGAGTGATATCCCAACCCATGGCCTTGACCCATTCGAAGCCGGCGATTTCATAACCGGCTATGGCCAGCTTTGCCATGGCTTCGGGATCGACGTCTGCCAGCGGGCGTTCAGCGCCGCACTGCTTCATGATTTCAACCACACCGTATGTCGTCGTACATCCTACCATTGCAGGACCGCCAACATCCTTTCCTTCCAAGCGCCGCATGAATTTTTCTTTCAGTTTCATTTCATCGCTCTCCTTTTCGCCCAAGCCGCCTGCTTTCGGAGACGGCTGAATTATACCGCCAGATGATCAAGAATGATCTGCTGATTATCGATCAGTTCCTGAGTCGTTGCGATACCGGTAATTTTCCCCTTGGTGCTCATTAAATAATGTCGATTGGCGACTTTCAGGGCCATTCGGTAATTTTGCTCTACAACCAGAAGCGTCATTCCCGAATCAACACAAAAATCTTTCACAATTTGGGTGATCGCAACCACCAGCAATGGGGATAGCCCCTGGGAGGGTTCATCCATAATGATAATCTTGGGATTACTGATTAGTGCCCGACCGATTGCAAGCATTTGCTGTTCGCCGCCGCTGAGCGTAGATCCATCCTGGTTGGTGCGATCTGCCAGAACCGGAAAATAGTCGTACACCCGCTCCAGCGTACATGGCTCTCCCCCGTTACCGGAACGCGCGGCAATCTTCAGATTTTCTTTCACGGTCAAACCCGGGAAAATATGCCGTTCCGCCGGTACATAGGCCACTCCCAGCCGGGAAACCCGATGCGCGGGCCAGCGGATGGTTTTTTGGCCGTCAATGGTGATCGAGCCGGAGCGTGGCGGAGTCAGTCCCATGATGGATCGAAGTGTCGTGGTCTTGCCGACACCGTTTCGTCCCAGAATGGAGACGGCCTCATGCGCATTGACGAATAAAGACAATCCCTGAATAACGTGGCTTTCACCGTAATAGGTGTGAATATCTTCTATCTCCAGAATTCTATGTGTCTTTTCCAAGATAGGCCTCCCTGACTAACTGGTTCGTCCTGATCTCTTCGGGCGCGCCCTCTGCGATGATGCTGCCGTAATGCAGCACTGTGATTTTATCCGATATTCTCATGACCATATCCATGTCGTGCTCGACCAGCACGATCGATATTTCCTTGGAAAGACCCTTGATCAAATCGGAGATATGTTTGGTTTCCGCGGGTGACATACCGGCCGTGGGTTCGTCCAGAAAGAGAATCTCCGGATCTCCGGCCAGGGCGATGGCCACTTCCAGGATCCGCTGGTCGCCGTAAGACATATTCTTGGCCGGCAGACCGGCCAGATCCTTAAGGCCGAGCCGTTCCAGAATCACCCATGTATCGCACGCCACTTTTTTCAGGCTCTTTTTTGTGGAAAAAATTCTCAAAGAGCCGCCGGAGTTGGCCTGTTTGGCGATCCTCACATTTTCAAACACGGTCAGATTGTTAAAGATGCTTGTAATTTGAAAGGTTCTACAGATTCCCAATTTAACCAGTTCATGGGTCGGCTTGTTGGTGATTTCGGCGCCTTGAAAATGCACTTTCCCGGAGCTGGCCGGTATTCGGCCGGTAATGATGTTGATAAATGTGGTTTTACCGGCGCCATTTGGTCCGATAATAGATCGCAACCCGGTTTTTTCAAATTCGATGCACAACCGATTCGTTGCCATGACTCCGCCGAAATGTCGACACAGATTATCGGTGCATAAAAACGCATTCATGATACTTAATTAATCCTTTCGCAGCCGTTTAAAAAAGTTGCCGAGGCCGACAAATCCCGTCGGCATAAACAGGACTAGAAAAATCACCACTATACCGAGGAAGATTTCCCAATGTTCGGTCATTGTGCTGATATAATCCTGAATATAGATGAAAATACCCGCTCCGACGATGGGCCCCCAGAGTGTTCCAAGGCCGCCTAAAAGGACCATCATCAACACTCCAGCGCCGGCAAACGCGCTCATCGTGACGGGACCGATATAGCCTTTACATAGAATATAAAGTGCGCCGGCTGTTCCGGCCAGAACGCAGGCCAGCATCCATCCGAAGAGTTTGTAACGCCTGACGTTGATGCCGACAAACGCCGCGCGTTCCTCATTTTCACGAATAGCTTCCAGCACGGCGCCAAAGGGGGAGCTTATAATTCGGCGGGTCAGGATAAGTGCGATGGCGACCACAAACAGGGTCAACAGATACATGTGCGCCGGGTTGCCGGTGTTCCCGACGGACCATCCGAAAAGCTGAATATCGGGACTAGGCACGCCCATCAGTCCGTCATCTCCACCGGTTAGGCCATACCACTTCCAAACGATGGTATAAAACATCATCCCGAAGGCCAGTGTCAGCAGGGCAAAGGCAAGCCCGCCGGTTCGCACCTGAATCCAGCCGACCGGCAGGGCCACTAACCCTGTGAAAACGACGCCAACCAGGCACGCCAGCCAGAGCGATGTGGGTGATACGTGAATAAGAAACAGTCCCACCACATAAGCGCCGATGCCCAGATAGGCATTGTGCATGAAGGAGAGCAGTCCGGTGTACCCCAGCAGCACATCCAGGCTCATGGCCAGCAGCCCGTAAATCATGATTTCTGTGATCAAGCTGATATAAAACCGATTGCCCCACACAAAAGGCAGCAATGCCAGTGCGATGAAAAGCACTACAAGGCCGATGAGTTTAAGGGGCGATAGCGAGGTGTGCGAGTCGGGCATTGAGGGTGAGCCACTCATTATTCAAATTTTCCTTCTCCGAAAAGTCCGCGGGGCATAAACGCCAGAATCACCGCCATCATCATGTACACGATCACCATAGCCAGATCCGTTATGAAAAATTCCGCCAGAGTCTGCACAAGGCCGATCAACAGTGCTGCAAACACGGCGCCGCGCAGGCTGCCCAGACCGCCGATGACAATCACCACAAAGGAGCTGATCAGCATTTCATGGCCCATGAGCGGGTCAATCGTCGTTAAGGGGCCTGCGACAATACCGGCAACACCTGCAAGGGCACAGCCTAAAATGAACGCGCCGATGTGAATATAATTCATATTGAACCCCAGGCAGGAGACCATTTCCGGAATCGTGCTGGCGGCCTTGAGAATCATGCCGATGCGTGTTTTATTCAAAAAAAGCATCAGGCCGATCATTACTGCGGCAGTGGTTACCAGTGTGGTCAGGCGGAAGACCGGGTAATGGGTGCCGAAAATCGAAATAGTCTCACGCATAAAGGCAGGAATCGCGACAAACCTGGGTTCATTGCCCCAGACGTACTTGATCAGGCCGTCCAAAAAAAACATCAGGCCATAGGTCAGAATGAGGGTATAGATCATTGAGCGCTTTCGCATGGGCGCGATCACGATGCGCTCAATAATAAGCCCTATGATGCCCACGATGATCGGCGCGAGCAGCAGGGCAACAAAAAAGTTGACGCCAAGAGAAACGATCGTATAACCGGTATATGCGCCGATGGCATATAGCGAACCGTGTGCCAGATTCATCACCCGGCTGAGCCCGTAGATGATATTCAGGCCGACGGCAACAATTAAAAAGACGCCGCCCAGAACGAGACTGTTGAGCGTAATGTCGACAGCGGTAGCAATTCCACTCATTTGAATGTCTTCTATGTTAAGTTTCGCCCCGCTGTGCGGGGAATTCGTTGCTAAGGTGTTCAGGCTGAAGACTGAAGGAGAAAGAGTTGATATTTACCTTCTTCCTTCAGTCTTCTTTCTATGCTCCTACTCGATTTGTCTAATCACTCAGGCGGTCCCAGCTCCGCCGCTTTAAATGTTTTCAGAACTTTCATGGAAACCTTGGCGCCAAAGGGATTCTCCGGAGCGGCCACAGTTTCCGTCCAGACGGCGTCATTGCGCATACAGTTGTCTTTGGCCGAGATACGCACCGTTCCGTAAGGACCTTCAAAGCTGATGCCTTTGAGTGCCGCAGCGATCGCCTTGGGATCCGTGCTTCCGGCCTTATCGATCGCGTTAAACAGGTTCATGGCGCCCACATAACTGTGAACCGCCGCATCAGATGGAATCGTCTTATATTTGGCGAAGAAAGCTTTTTCCCATTTGTCCGAGATGGGATTGTTGACATCCCAGGACCAGTCGGATGCACTGAAAATGCCGTAGCAGGCTTCTCCTCCGGCTTCCAGTTCCACGGGTCCAGGCGCCGCCCCTGAAACAAATTTTACACCTTTGGCCTGAAGTCCGAAATCAGCCGCCTGTTTTGCAAAGACGGGAATGACGTTGGTGATGAGTACCATGTAAACGCCGTCGGCGCCTGACGCCTTGATTTTGCTGATGTAAGAGGACCAGTCTTTTGTTGAAGTAGGCGCCTTGTCATAAGACTCGTTGTAGATCTTGATACCGTTTTGCTTGGCAAGGGCGATAAAACGCTCCCCTCCGTCATGGCCCCAGGCATAATCGTGAACAATGACATAATAGGTACGATTTTTCAGCTCCGGCTGAGACAGAATACCCTTCACGTTGCCGACAGCGGTTTGATCATTTGCCAGCTGGCCGCTTCTGAAGACCAGCGGGTGGAGGTTGTAGAACTCGGTCGTCATGACATGGGTGGTAAGAAAGGGAACATTGAGTTTGTCAATATTCGCCGCAATGGCAAGTCCCACACCACTTGAAAAAACACCGATCAACGCTATGCAGCCGTCTTTGTAAACCAGTTTTTCAGCCTTTGTCACCGCTATGGGCGGCTTTATCTGGGTATCCTCCACCAGCAGTTCGATCGGTCGGCCCAATACCTTGCCTTTTTCCTCGGCCGCCATTTCGATGCCATACTTCATTTCCAGACCTCCCTGCGCAACAATGCCGGTCAGCGGAACCAGCACGCCGATTTTTACCGGCTCGACCGCTGCAGCAGGTTGCGCTACGACCATCAAAACCGCAAAAAACATACTAAACATACTGATCGTTACCACCAATAGCTTTTTCATCTACGCCTCCTTTTCTCTGTCAAAAGATGTTTGGCTGTGTGACTGTTATTGGCGCACACTACGCAATACGGGCACGCCAGGATAGTAATCGACTTAAAGTGTTTCATTGGTATTAAATGCCGCTTTAAAATATCTTCTTTATCTGCCGTCTAGTCCGGCAAAGCCAGATCGATCAGTTCGGTCAGATCATGCAGGGTTATATTGCTGCTGATCCGTTTGGCGCCCTCGGTGAGGTTGAAATAGCAAAAGGGGCAAATCGAAACCATTTTCTCGGCTCCGGTTTCCATGCCTTCCTGAATGCGCAAGCCCGCATTTTTTCCGGCCCAGTCCGTAAAGCCGGTCATGACGCCCCCGCCGCCGCCGCAACAATACGAGTTGCCGCGTATTCGATCCATCTCCACAAAACTAACTCCCGGAATCGCTTTGATAATTTCACGGGGCAAGTCATACAGGCATTCGCTTTCGTCAACGCTAACATAGGCGCCTTCCCATAGCTCGCTGCCGTCGTTGTCCACGCGGAACTTGTTGAGATGCCGGCCCGTATGACAGGGATCATGATAGGTGACTTTCCACGGCAGCTCTTTTTCAAATTTGAGCTTGCCCTCTTTCAGCAACCGGTGCAGGTACTGAACTGTGTGAAGAACTTCGATGCCATCCATCATCTGATTGTATTCCGAGGAGAGAATGTAATCCTTCTTGATGGCCCGAAAGCAGCCGGCGCAGGAGGTCACAATCGTTTTGACTCCTTTTTCGGCATGCAGGGTCTTAAAAGTCTCCAGGTTGTTTGTTGCCACCCGCTTAAATTCTTCGGCATCTCCCACCCGCATGGCCGTGGAGCCGCAGCAAACCTCACTTTCTCCGAGAATACCGAAAGCAACGCCCAGTTTTTGAAAAATGCGTGCCGTAGCCTGGGGAACCGCCTGGGCGATTTTGTTGAAAGCGCCGGTGCAACCGACATAAAAAAGTACTTCAGCCGGCTCGGTGTTGATATCCTTGATGGGTGTTTTGGCTTTCTTGAAGGGACGCGTCCAGTCCATGCGCACGCGACGGGGTCCCTGGTAGGGGTTGTTATAGTTTTTCATGGACTGAACCAGATTTTTTTGCGCAGGCATCGGGCCTGCGCCACTTTTGACTGCTTCACGCCGCATGGCCTCAATAACCTCGGGGATATGCGGTTTGTAGTCCACCTGGCACTGGTTCTGGCAGCCGCCGCAGACCGTACACTTATACACTGCCTCCAGAAATTCGGGATCATCAAAGGTGAGTGAGCCGTCTGAAATACCGCGGGCAAAGGCGGCTTTCCCTTTGGACGAGTAATATCCCTCAAATCCGAATTCCGTTCCCGCGGGGCAGATGGGCCGGGTAAAGGGTGGCGGGCCGAAATCATAGGCAGAGCGGCAGGTGCCGCAGGCCGTACAGCGCCAGAAATAATGCTCAAGATCTTTCAGCGAAGAGATGTTCCATTCCATGTATCATTCCTCCAATTCCTGTCTTTCGATTTGCAAATAGTTTCTGCAAACCTATACAAGCGCGCATTACCGCAGTGCGTTAGAGAGCCAGTTTGCCGGGGTTCATAATATCATTGGGATCCAGCATCTGTTTGACCCGCCTTAATAACATCAAATAGCCCGGGTGGGCGCGTTTGTTGATTTCCTGGCCGAAATCCACCGGCGGTTTGTAAGGAATGCCGCCATGATCCAGATCGATCTTCAAGCACTCCACAATCGCGCGCCGCGCATTTTCCGTTTCGTCCGCACTCTGCTTGTTAAAGGGAATCATCGCCCGCAGCATGCCGTAATGAACCCCACGGTACATGCTCATACGAACCGAGGGTGACAGGTTGTGGCCGATCAGTAATTTTTTCCATTCAGTGTAAACGGGCGCCCATTTGTTGGCGGGTGTGAAGGTGCCCGGCCAGGAAATACCGGCGCCGGCCATCTTACAATAATTTTTTGTGGAGCCGACGATCTGGCTGGGAAGCTGCGTTCTGGCCCGAAGGGCTTCTTCCGGATATTGGGTGACTTTCAGCGAGGTGCCTTTTTTCTTCTCCTCATCCACCACCATCTCCCAGATTTCTTCACGCGCTTCCTTCTCCTTTTGCGTAAAGGAGTTGGTATTGGCAAAACTGAACCATTCGGGCGCCTCGTCCGGTTTTTCGCGATACGGGTAGGGAATCGGCACCTGGGCCAGCCACCAGGAAACGGCCGTCAAATCATCGCAGATCTCGTAATTGCTTAAGTTGAGCATATAAGAGTACATATCCTCGACATTATCGCAGGAGACCGTAAACACCTTCAGGAACGGCGGAATGGGATGGACGCCGATGCCGAGTTTCGTCACGATTCCCGTTCCCCCCAGCCAGCCCTTGAACAACCCGTCCAGCTTGGGCAACGGGAGCGTGCTGTGCCAGGCATCTTCCACGATGGCGCACGATCCGACGCGCACCAGTTCGCCCGTGGGAAGCACGACTTCCATGCTCGTAATTTCCTGGCTGTTGAGCCCGTAACGGGCATTCAGCCCCCCGATGCCGTGGTTGATGGCGCACGAGGAAACCGATGCGGATGGTGGTCCCACGGGCCAGCCGAAGCGCAGCTTGTGAGCGTAAAGGGCTTCGGCGAGCTGGCCGTGAGAGACGCCCGGCTCGATGACCGCATAATGGGATTCGGGGTCGATCTTGATGATTTTGTTCATCTTCTTTAAATCGAGAAGAATCCCCCCCCTCTCGGGAATGCAGAGCCCGCCGATGTTGGTGCCGGCGGTATAGGGAATCACCGGTATTTTTTCCAGGTTGGCAAAGCGCATGAGCTCCTGAATTTGCTCAACGGTCTCTGCCATGACCACATAGTCCGGCAATTTGGGCTTTACAAACGACATGTCATAGGAATAGGCGTAGCGGATGTGTTTGGCCGCAGTGGCGTTTTTTTCACCCATGATTTCACGCAGTTTTTTTGTGATTCGTGGATCAACTTTTGACTCTTTTGGTATTTCGGTCATTTAATTCCTCCTGATAGTTATTTAGGCAATCAAAAATATCCTGATTTCCAAGCCACAACCTGATAAGCACATTCAGATATTTTTGAAAGAACAACCCGAGATACTATCTGTGTCTTACTATTCTAAAAGTTAAATAGTTCCCATCCGGAAATGGCCCTTTTGTGCGATCTCTGTGTCAATCTGCGGGATTTCTTGTGCGACATACAAAGCGTATGTCTCCGCGCAATCCCTTGATTTCCTTGAGCTTGCCCAAAATTGCCTATTTCCGAATTGGAAACTAACATGTGTACGAATTTGGTTTCCGGATGGGCAATAAATAATAATCATCTACCCGTATCTGATTTTAAAATGCCTGTTTCCGTTAAAACCATATCTCCGTTTTTACAGGCCAGCATTCCCGTTTCCACCTCGATGATATGCTGAAGCATCTCTTTGCCGGCTTTATCGGGATCACGTTCACACAAGGCTCCAACTATTTTCTTATGGCCGTCACAGACCATCGTTAAAAAGTCGTGGTTCATTTGCAACATGCGTTTAACATTTATCAAGGCAGTCTGGACGCTTTCAACAATGAGACTAATCATAGTGTTCTCAGTGATATCAGCAAGCTTTTTATGAAAAGCGCAGTCAAGATCACTCATAAAATTTTCACCATCCACCTCTTTTTCCATCTCTGAAATATTGTTTTTCAGATAATCGATATCATTGTCCGTGATTTTTAAAGCGCAGATTTTAACAACTTCCGGTTCAATAAAGGTTCGAATCTGGGTATATTCGCGGATACTGGGATTTTGAAAGAAAAAATAATTTACAAGTCCGTCTTTTATCGTTTTCAGATCGACTTCCTTGACAAATGCGCCACCGGACATACCCTGCTTTATTTCCAGCAGCCCGTAGGCTTCCAGTACACGGTATGCTTCCCTTAGAGACGACTTGCTGACACCAAATTTCATAGCAAGGTCCTTTTCAGATGGGAGTCGGTCTCCAATTTTTAATTCTCCCCTCAAAATGGCGCCGCGTATCTGATGAACAATATTTTCCGATATCCTGTTAGATTTTACAGTATCAAAAATATCTTTCATATCGTGCATCTTCCCCCCAAACTCTAAATTCTCGCTCCGATTTCCATGAATTGGGTTCAATAAATTTCATATATTTTTACCCGAGTCAATAAATATTTTAATATTTTAAATATCAGATGTTTTAAAATATATTATTGACTTTTGCTTTTGCCTTGGATAATGAGAAATCGAGCCATCATTCTTAATGGGAGTTTTTTGTTTATGAAAAGCTCGTAATCCGAATCAAACGAAACGTTTAAGTGAGGTAGCCAAATGGGAATTAAAATTGATGCACTAAAATGTATAAATTGCATGGCCTGTGAAATGGCTTGCAGTTACCACAGAGACGATGGCTTTGCCTTTCTCTCCGCCTGTATTGTTGTGTATCGAGCCAGGGAAAAGCAGGATTACTTTGGTGTTCTTATTAAAGAAGAGGAATTTCTAAAGGTTGCCCGCCCGGAAGGACTTGAGGTTAATAGAATTGGGGAAGCGGCAGACCCGAACAAGAAAGCGGATGCTTCAGTCAAGCCCATGCTCCTGAGGGAAGGATGTGACCTTTGTGAAGATATGGATGATTACGGGCCGATGTGCATAGCGATTTGTCCTGTAGATGCGATTACACTGGAATAAATAAGGAAAACTAATATGGAATATTTATCAACCGACAAGATTCTTGTCATTGACTTAGCAACATCTAAAATTGAAGAGACAGCACTGGATGAATCTCTCGTCAGTGAAAAAATAGGTGGAGCCGGAATAACTAAACACCTCTACGAAAAACATCTAAATGATGATCCCATTGTTATAGGAACCGGTTTACTCACAGGCACAACCTGCCCGGCATCCGCCAGTGGTTTGATCACAGCTAAAAGCCCTGTTACCGGAAAAATGTGCCACTGCCCCGTAATATATAAGGTTGGCATAGAGATAAAATTTTCGGGCTACGATTATATTGTTGTTAAAGGAGTATCTGATAAACCTGTGTACCTGTGGATCCACGACGGTGTTGCTGATATCTCCGATGCTTCAGGAATCTGGGGCAAGGATGTCTGGGAGTCAACGGATTCACTCCGTAAGTTTATGGGCGATGACCTTCTCCAGACCATGATGATCGGTAAGGCAGGAGAAAACAGATCTGATTATGCCCAAATTTGCTATAACTACTGGAGCAGCCCTGATCGTTTTGGATTGGGCAAACTTTTTGGCAGTAAAAAACTCAAAGCTCTGGCTTTCAGAGGCATGGGACTCATAGAGGTCGCCGATCATGAAAATTTTGTCAGGCGTTCGCTTGAAATCCTGAAGGAGATTAAAACGAATGATTTCATGACGAAAAAAGGCATCGCAGAGATCGCCTCAGCCATGGGCGAAGCGGGTGTAGAAGAGTGGCTGGAACCCATTGTGCACAGACACAGCGCCGACTATTTCACGCCCTATGCAACCAATACCGCGGTTTTTCTTGATGAAGACCCAAAACGTGTTGAGGAGAGCAAGGTTGCCGAACCGGGAGTGCTGATTTCGGATGTACTTGCCCTGCTTGCATTTAAAAAGCTGGGGCTTTCGGCTGAAGATGCCGGCCGTGCATTAAAAGCATGCGCAAAATACGGCATTGACCCTGCGGCTGTTGCAGAGCTTTCCGGAAAATCAAGCCTGAAAGAGATTGTCGATTCGTTTGATGGGTTAAGCGGAACCGTCACCTTGAAGGGCAAGGGCAGCTTCAGTCCATGGTGCCCATTAAAACCCATTTTTAATGATTTTGGGCTTTCCGGAGATGCTGCCGAGGCCGAAGCCTGGTGGGAAAGAAGGCAGGCCGTTGCCATGATATTTGGAATCCAGCCGATTTTTTCTGTCATGTGCCCTGAACTGTCGGAAGAGAACATGTTGGAACTTGCCGCCATTGGAACAGAACTCGATCTTACTCAGGAGATTCTGGACAGGGTTGTAGCCGATCTTTTGAAATAACTGAGTTGTTTTAATGAATCTGTATCAGTCAAATGCAGACATAAATATAAAACTGCCGCAGGGAAAGGCCGGATATATCAGCAAGGGAAATACCGATATAAGGATTTCCGGAGTCCCTGATCCTGAATGCAGACGGATGCGCTATCCCAGAATCGGCATATATGCCGGTAGCGGCACTTCCCACTCCTGGTTGTGGTTTGTCGACATGTTCGAGCGAATGGGCTTTCATGCCGTCTCGGTCCTGGATGCGCCTGCAGTGCGCTCCGGGCGGCTTCAACAGATGGACGTTTTGGCGGTCTCGGGAGGAGATACAGTGGCCATCGCCGAAGCTCTCGGAGAAGACGGCGCGCGACAACTGGCGGCGTTTATCACGGGCGGGGGCGTTTATCTGGGCGCTTGCGCCGGAGCTTATTTGGTGATGAATTCTTCCAAGCCACATTTATGCCACTTTAACTTTGCCGCCGTGAAGATCACGAATCTCAGCAAACGGCTGCCGACGTGTCAAAGCATGCCGCATAAGTTCTCAATTGCTTACGGATGCGAGCACATCTTTCATCCGGTAAGGGAGGCCGTCGGCTTGCGATTGACCGGCGTGCCGCCGTTTTCAGGCGAACCGGCACTTCTCGTTCCATTATACGGCGGCCCGGGAATGCTCGCGCCGCCGGAGGCTCAAGTTTTAGCTCGCTACGATCATTTTACGGATAAAACCGTATTTCTGGTGGATAAAGACCTGGCTGAGGAGACCTTGATTTCTACTGCTGCGGCGCTAAGAGTCCCCATGGGGAACGGACAGATGTATCTTTTCGGTCCGCATTTCGAGCATCCGCATTACCACCGGGCCAACCGCCTTGTGGCGGACGCCGTTTACTGGGATAGTAGACGAAATCCCGATGAGTGCTCACCGGTTGCAAGGGATGCATTACAGCTGCCGACATCCGAAAGCGCAAACCTTATTCACTCGCTTCGGCGGGAATTGAGTAATTCCAGAATTGTCGCCGCCGGCCTTGAAATGTTTCCGGTGTGGTGGCTGATTGGCGCCAAGGCGTACGAGCCGGAAAAGATAAGAGTATTTCTTGATGCCATGTGGCGCCGTCTAAAGCCCCTTGAAAAAAGAGGTCGGATTTGGGCGCGAGCGGGCGTGCCGGATCTACTTATGGCCGATGCCTGCGAGACCACCTCATTGCTTAGGCAACTTAAAAACGAGCTTGATCAGGGAAGCGTCACGGACCCGACCGCCCGAACGCTTTTCCATCTGCTGCACCGAAACACCATGCGGTTTTTCGAACTTTATTTTCAAACCATATCAAACAACTTAACCCCATAGGAGCAAAGATTGAATCGTCATATACTCCAAAGCGGTTTTCGTAAGATTTATCCCCTGTACTTTGGAATTGTGCTTGCGACCATAGCCCTGATCCTGATCGGAATTTGCGGAAAAGCGGGTGCCGCGATGTTACCGCCTTCAGGCGCAGGGTCTGACTGGTTTATCGACATGAACCGTTTTGCCCTTTCGGCCCATGCCGCACTCAAATGCGACGATTGCCATGGTTCGATGATCGTGAACGGCCTGCAACATTCGGATGAGAAACGACCGGATTTTTTAAGGCAATCCGCCACCCGCACCTATGATTACGCGCGATGCAGAAGATGCCATGAACTCTCCTTTAAACGCTATCTCGAAGGCGGCCATGCCAAGGCGCTTCGTGAAGAAAAAGACCCTTCCAAAGAGAAGAAGCAGGTCACCGGGGGAAAAATCATGGCCCCGACCTGCGGGGAGTGCCACGCGTCCCACTACGAGCGCTCCGGCCTTTCCCGGGTGGCGGTGGGTCAACGGATGCTCGGGGCTTGCGCAAGCTGCCACCCGGCCAACGCCGCCAGCTACCGTAATAATATTCATGGGCGGGTGGGGATCGATCTGGGCAATCCAAAAGCGGCCTTCTGCACCGACTGCCATGGCGCACATACCGTGGATTCCCTGAAAAAGCCGCAAACAGCGCTATTGGCCTGTAAGCGGTGCCATCCCAAGGCTGAAACTGAGTTCACCGGCATTGTCATCCATGCCTCCCTGGAGAGCGTGTCTGCAGCCGATGCCCCGAAAAGGGCAGAAGTCCTGTGGATTCATCGCATACGATGGTTTGCCCTGGCGGTGTTAGCGCTTTCTCTGGCCTTCTTTGTTGCGCACAGCTTTCTGTGGCTCCTGCGCGAAATTCACGAAAAATTGAGGAAACACTGATATGCAGGCGACATCCTTCACCCCGGACACACCGATTCGTTTTTCCGTTATTCACCGGCTTTTGCACCTCGTGGTGATGTTCGGATTCACCGGATTGGCCGTCACCGGGCTCTCTCTGGGCTTAAGTTCAACCACCCCGGCACGCGGATTCATGTGGCTTATCGGCGGCGCCTCCCATGCCGCCATGCTCCACCGCTATTGCGCCGTCGTCACCTATGGATGCGTTGTGATTCACGCGCTCTGGTTCCTGTATTACAAGTTCGGCCTGGCGGGCGCCTGGACGGGCCCGGATTCGATTGTCCCGTCACTGAAAGATCTGAAAGATTTCAAACACCACCTGGCTTATTTTTTCGGCCTGGAAAAAACACCGCCTCGCTTTGATAAATTCTCCTACATGGAAAAAATTGAATACTGGGCGCTTTTTATCGGTATGAACACCATGGGCATTACGGGCCTCGTGCTGTGGTATCCCGAGTGCTTTACCCGGTATATTCCCGGATTTTTTGTAAACCTCGCCCAAACGCTTCACTTCTACGAGGCCGTATTGGCGGTTGTGGTGAAGTTTTTTATTCATATAGGCATGGCCCATTTTCGTCCGGAAACCTATCCGGCCGATACGAGTATTTTTACAGGCAGGAGCCACAAGAAATAGGCAGGTGCGGTTGCAACCGGCCAATATACGAACGATTTAACGGCAAGAGAGGAATCATTGATTCGATGAGCGCAAAAGGTTGGATGGGCACGGCAATCGCCGGCGCCGTGATTATAATCATGGGGCTTGCCGGATTACCGCAGGCGAGCGCTGAAATGGACACCCTTGAAACCGGCAAACCGGTCTGCCTGGATTGCCACAGACAGCCCAATATCCATACCAACGAAGGCGTGTTGACGGCCAATGCCTTTTGCAACGGATGCCACGCAAAGGCCGAATGCCGCCGCACGGTGGACGGAAAGGCGGTCTCGCTTCAGGTACCAGTGAGCGCCGCAAAGGAGAACCCGCATCACTATTCGGCTTGTATTCACTGCCACACGGATGTGGCCCGCTCTCCCCACAAAAGCCAAACCGGGGCCGAGTGCCGGGCCTGCCATTCGGTGCATGGCGAGAGCACGGCCCATGCGCCGCATCTGCGGGTCGATTGTCAGGCCTGTCATTTCAAATCCAAATTCGTTGAGCTTGATCCTAAAGATAATCATGTCAAGCTGGCCCATAGCGATCTCGAATCCATGCCGATAAGTCTTGCGGATCACACTCTTACCGATGTGAAGGATTTGAAATCATGCGAAAAATGTCATTTCAGCGACAATCGTATTGGAGCCCCTGCTGCGGTTCTCCCTTCAAAAAGCGCCCTTTGTATTCTCTGCCATAATTCACCCCTATCCATGGGACACCCCATCTTCGGCGTAGCATTGCTTATTTTCCTTGTGGGCGTTCTTGCCACCCTGCGATTCTGGTATCTTGGCAGTGTCCAGGGCGAGGAAAACTCTCTCCACCGTAAGATCAGTTTAAGTTCCGAAACCATTTGGAACATTATTTTTTCAAGACAGATATTCTCCTTATTGAAGATGGTTGTTCTGGATATTATTCTCCAGAGAAGAATTCTTAAAGAGAGTGTCGGACGATGGTCCATGCACTCATTGATTTTTTCCGCCATTTTAATTCGCTTTCTATTAAGCCTTTTCACAGCCATCATCTTTTATTTTCATCCCGATGGGGATTGGGCGCTGGCATTAATAGACAAGAACAACCCATTCACCGCTTTTGCGAATGATCTTCTGGGGCTATTCATTCTTCTGGGCATCCTGTGGGCCGTGGTTCAAAGGTTCATCATTAAGCCTGTTCATGTCGCCACGGAAAATCAGGATAATATAGCTCTTTTGATTATCGGGACCCTGATTTTTCTCGGCTTTATTCTTGAAGGCGTACGAATACTGGTTACCGGAATCCCTGCTGAAATAGCGGGTTACTCCTTTATCGGATATTCCCTGTCAAAGATATTATCCGTCTTCGGATTGAGCTGGAAATCCATCTATCCATACTTGTGGTATGCACATGGAATCGTCGGAGCGCTGTTCGTGGCCTATCTGCCATTCGGTAAAATGCGGCACATCTTCAATACACCCCTTACTTATGTTCTGGAAGAGGTGTCCGGCGTCAGGAATGAGAAACGAATATAAAATCAGGGTTTATTTTTAAAAAGGTATTGAAAATGACCACAGTAGAAGAAAAAATATCTGACGTCTCACCGGAAAAAACAGACAGCAAGGAAGAGATCATACAGATACCCATCCATACTCTTAATATAAAACGGTTGATTGAGCTTGACGCCTGCACGCGATGCGGTGAATGTCTCTCCTGGTGTCCCGTATATGATCAGGACTCCAGAGAGGATATCGTTCCACGACGCAAGATTATCGATTTTCTGAAAATTGCAAGATCTCAGAATGGATTTCTCGCAAAAATCATGAAAAGTGAGAAGATCGGGGAATCGTTTAAGAAAGTGATCCGATCTCTGTTCGGCTATCAGGAAGTGACAGAGGAACAGATTAAATCGTTTGTTGCCAATTTGTATGAGTGCTCAACCTGTGGCCTGTGTGAAGTGGTCTGCCCGGCTCATATCGATACGGTGAGTCTCTGGGAAGATTTGCGAAGACTGATTGTCAGCGCGGGATACGGTCCTTTGGAGCCCCAAAAGGTCTTACGAAAAAGTATCATGACCTATGACAACCCGTGGCAGCAACCCCGTACAGGCAGAACCAAGTGGTCGCGGCGGGCTAAAAAAGACAATCTAATCACCGAGGAACCCAGGGAAATTATCAAATCAAAGGGAAAGGTGCTGCTTTTTTTCGGATGCACGGCATCCTATGATGCCAATGTCAAGCAGGTTGCTATTAATACCATAAATATTCTTGAAGCACTGAATATCGATTACGGAGTTCTTGGTAAAGACGAAAAATGCTGCGGAAGCGTGCTGCTCAGAATGGGAGACCCGGAGCATAAACGGCTTTTTCAGGAAAACATCGATCAGTTCAACAGCCTGGGCATTGAAACGCTGATCAGTTCATGTTCCGGCTGTTTTAAAACCATCATGCAGGACTATCCGAAAGTTGGAAAATTGAATTTTGAAGTCCTGCATACCGTGGAATATTTGGCGCGGCTGTTAAAGCAGGACAAGCTAAAATTCCTCCATACGGTCAACAGAACCTGCACCTATCACGATCCCTGCCATCTGGGCAGGGCAACCGGTGGGTTTGATGCGCCGCGACTTATCATGAATTCCATTCCAGGGCTCAAACTGATTGAAATGCCAAGAAATAAAAAATATTCACGCTGCTGTGGAGCAGGCGGTGGATTAAAATCAGGGTATCCGGACATCCAGAACAAGATGGCCCAGAGGCGGGTAAAAGAAGCTGAAGAGTCGGGTGCTAAAGAGCTGGTTTCATGCTGCCCTTTCTGCTATCAGGGGTTGCAGGTCGGCATCTCCTCATTGGGATCTGACATCGTGGTGAAAGACATGTCTGCTTATATTGCAGAATCGCTCCTGGGATATGATGTTTTTGAGAGAGCAGATGAGGATGCAGCCGCCAAAAAGAAGAAAAAAGAAGAGGCACAACTCTCCGGGGAAGATGAGAAAAAGGCTGAAGAGGCGGATAGTGACGGTTGATGATGAAACTACACCGGGTAAAGGGAATTAAGGAGGAAAATCTGAAGCTTTTGTGATCTGCACCTCAACTTGATAATGCTCGTTTTTTCGGTTAAGATAAAGTATAAGGCAATAATCATGTTGGCAATAAGGAAGGATATTCGAGACATGATTTACAAACGAGAATTCATCGGCGAAGCGTTAGGCATATTTATCCTGGTTCTGTTCGGTTGTGGATCGGTTGCGCTCTTTTTTGTTCGCATGTTGGAACCGGCCATGAAACGCCCATCCGACCGATGCGATTGCGAAGCCGACAAACCTGATTGAATCTC
>Ga0180009_10002962_pt1 | contig 19635 bp, 22 predicted proteins | sample OS_PC_MetaG_FD_123537 | JGI IMG/M metagenome (GOLD analysis project Ga0180009, IMG submission 123537) | Groundwater microbial communities from the Aspo Hard Rock Laboratory (HRL) deep subsurface site, Sweden - OS_PC_MetaG | ecosystem: Environmental > Aquatic > Deep subsurface > Groundwater...
AAATATTGTCCTGGCATAGGTCATAAAATTATGCCGCCTTCAGTTTTGAAATCAGGATCTTTTAAAAATATTATAATTATGAATCCTAATTATTACAATGAGATAGTTCAATCGCTTGAGAATTACAATAAAAAGTTCAATTTTTTAAGAATTTAATAAAATGAGAATATTTATTATAGGTTCAAAAGGTTTTATAGGGAAAGAATTGGTTTTACAATGTCAAAAACAGGGGATTGAAGTTATTGGTATGGATCTTGAAGCAGATATACGCTCAAAAGATATAGCTGAATTAATTCCTGAGAATGTAGACGCGGTTTGTCATTTAGCTGCATTGTCAAGCGACCCTGTTTGCAAAAACAAGGGATATGATTGTTTTGATACTAATGTTATGGGAACTTTGAATTTGATTAGAGCAGCAGAAGAGAAAAAAGCCAAGCAGTTTATTTTTGCTTCCAGCGAGTGGGTTTATGATAATTGCAGAGAAGATAATGTGAAAAACGAGGACTCATTGATTAATATTGCTAATCATACATCAGAATACGCTCTTTCAAAGCTTGTGAGTGAGGCAAATTTAAGACAGAAATATGAACATGGTTTTTGTCCTGTAACTATTCTACGTTTCGGGATAATTTATGGCTTAAGGCAAGGCGGTTCAGCAGTTGAATCTCTTTTCAACAACGTAAAGACCAAAGATGAAATTGAAGTAGGCTCTTTAAAAACAGGAAGATGTTTTATTCATGTTTCAGATATAGTTTCTGGAATTATTAAATCAATAGGTTTAAATGGTTTTAATATAATTAATCTTGAAGGGGATAGTTTGATTATTCTTAAAGACATAGTTGAAACATCAAAGAAAATATTGAATAAAAACCCAAAAATAATTGAAACCGATCCAAATAACCCAAGTATTAGAAATATTTCAAATGAGAAAGCAAAAAGAATATTAAAGTGGAGGCCAAAAATAAATTTAGAAAAAGGATTATGGAAAATAAAAGAGATATAAGAACCTCGCCTTTGGCGAGAACCTTGAATGTTCCGCATAGTCTAAAAATAGCAAAAGATATTTTAAGAATAAGATTGTCGCAGATAATTGTTAATGAAAAGTATAAAAATGGAGAATTCAAAATACCAATCCATTTGGCTTTGGGTCATGAAGCAATCGCAGGGGCAGTAGATTCAGTTATGGGAAGCGATGATCAATTGGTTTTAAGCCATAGGAATATCCATTATAATTTAGCAAGAAGCAAGTTGCTAAAACCAGAACTTGATGAATACTTTTTAAAAAAACAGGGATTAGGCAGGGGTGAGTTAGGTTCAATGAATTTGGCTGATAAAGAGAAAAACATTATTTATACTTCCAGTATTTTAGGAAACAATTTATCTGTTGCCGCAGGGCTTGCCTTGGGCAAAAAAGCAAAAAGCTTTCAAGGATTAGTTTTCGTTGTTACTGGAGACGGGGCTATGGAAGAAGGGAGTTTTTATGAAAGTTTGGAATTTATGAAAAGCAATGCTTTGTCTTGTTTAATAATTATTGAGAACAATGGCTGGTCTCTGGCAACTAGAATTAAAGAGAGAAGATGTGATATTTCTCTCCAAAAGTTTGGAGAATCAATGGATATTAAGTATCAGAAATTAGACAGTAATGACCCTTACAAATATATTGAGAAATTGACTGAATTGCGCAAGTTTGCTTTGGATAACAAGACACCTGTATTGGCTGAAGTTGAACTGACAACCTTGGGAAGCTGGTATCTTAAAAATGACGAGCATCTTGATGGAAAGTTTATTAATTATCATGCAGGACCCGCTCCAGAGATTAATCTAACAGACTGGCCTTTAATAGAGCAGTCAGATAAAGATCCAGTTTTTGTCTTGCAGAAATATTTTAAACGGGATTTGCTTAAAGAGGCATGCAAGGAGATTTTGAAAGACCTAAAGCAAGAAATCAATGAAATATATTGAGTTTTTAAACCAAACTATAATGGAAAGGGTATTGAATGAAGAAAAGATAGTGCTTTTTGGACAGAATATAGATGCTGGCTCTTGTCTTTCAGGTCTAACAAGAAATCTTAAAATCAAAAAAGGCCTTATTATTAATACCCAAAACTCTGAAAATACTCTTTGCGGCGTGGGATTCGGTTTAATGCTGAACAATATATCATCAGTGTTCTTTATGAAACAGCAGGATTTTCTCCTGCTTGGAATAGATCATCTTGTTAATACATACAATTTTATCAGGCAGAACAATCCTTTATCTTCTTTCACAATTATGAATAGTACAGTAGATGCTGGATATGAAGGATCGCAGTCGCGTTTAAATAATCTTGGCGACTTTTGTTCAATAGCTGGAGTTCCGGGCTTTACAATAACTAATAAGGTTGATGTAGAAGAGATAATTAAAACACATTTAATATCTCCGGGATTCAGAATAATCGGGGCAAGTCAGAGATTATTTAAGCAGGATCTCATAGACCTGGAAAAGGTCTATTCAAATGATGAAAAGACCTTGTTTCAATACAAAAAGGGACCTGATGCAACGATTGTCTGCTTTAATTTTTCCTTTCCTTATGGTCTTGAATTAGTTAATCAATTAAAAAGAAAGGGATTTATGTCTTCACTTTTTTCAGTCAATTCTGCAACACCTATAAAATGGGACAAGATAATTGAAGATTTAAGAAAAACTAAAAAATTAGTTGTAATTGACGACAGTAAAAGCGAAAACCTTTCTTGTTATAATCTTCTTATGCATGCTTCAGATATCTGTGACAAAAAAGTACTTATTAAAAGAGGTTTTTCCAAAGAATCATTTTCTCCGATTCATGATCAGCTTGAAATTAATTACGAAAAAATATGGCAGAAGCTACAATCATAATTCCAACTTATAATCGTCCCAACTATCTTCAACGTGTTTTGGATTACTATCACAAATATGGAAAAGATTTTGATATAATTGTTGCAGATTCCAGTTCAAAGGAGAACAAAAAATTAAATAAAGAAATTATTTTATCCTTCCCAAGTTTAAATATACAATACATTGATAAATATTCCGAAGAAATTAGTTCGCATCGTAAATTTGCAGATATGGTAAATTATGTTAAAGAGAAATATTGTCTTTTTTGCGCTGATGATGATTTTGTTACACCGAATGGAATAAAAGATTCAATTGACTTTCTTGAAAAAAATCCAGATTTTACTGTAGTTCATGGATGTTATATTACTTTTTGGTTAAAGACCGAAAAGGAGAGAGGAAGCCAATTCTTTTGGGAAACTCGCTATCTTAATCAATCAATTACTTTTCCAGATCCAAAAGATAGATTAATTAGACACTTATCTCAATATTCTCAACCAACTACTTATGGGGTCCATCGGACTGATTTTTTAAAGATGATTTATAAAGAACTATTAAACTCCGAAACAGATCTAGTGGTATTTGGAGAAATGCTGCCAAGCATGCTTGATCTCATCTATGGTAAAATGAAATGTCTGAATATTTTATATATGGCTCGGCAAGCTAGTTTTCAGTATTTAGGTCGGGAGGCTGCTTTTCCTCGTAGTCATGAGGTAATTACAACAAGAAGTCTTATGAATGAGGGTAAACATAAGGAGGCATATACAAGGTTTAGAGACTGTTTAGCGGCCCATCTAACTAAAAAATCTCAATTAGATATAGAGAAATCAAAGAAGTTGGTTGATAATGCTATGTTTGTGTATATGAGGTTTGATTACAAACATGTTTTAACAGCTAAAATAAAATATATTTTGGATAGTTTGCATATACCTGATTGGATATATAAGAAAATAAGATTACTACACAAAAAATTAGTTTTGTTAGGACAAAAAAAAGATATTCTTTCTATTCTCCCAGATGATATCCCGTTTAAATTTCACGACGATTTTAATAAAATCCGTTCTCAAGTAATCTCTTATAAATGAAAAAACAAAAACTTACATATATTTTGGCAGAAATGGCTGCTTCTCATGAAGGTGATGCTAAAATTGCTAAATTTATTATTGAAAAATCTGCTCAAGCAAAAGCAGATGGAATTTTATTCCAATTAATTAATCCTGAAACATATATTGTGCCTTCAGATAAAAATTATGAAAAGATAAGCAGTCTTTGCTTGGATCAAAAAACATGGAGACATCTTATTGAAAAAGCTGATTTTCTTGGGATTGATGTTTGGGCTAATGTTTATGATTTAGAAAGTTTTGAATTTTCTAAAGATAAAGGAATTAGAGGCTTCAGTCTTCATTCATCTAATTTAGAAAATAGAGATTTAGTTAAAGAAATAATTAAATCAAAAAAAGAAATTCTTTTGTCAGTTGGAGGGATGGAAGAAATTGAAATAGAAGAAATATTAAGATTTATATATTCAATAGATAAAAAAGCAAGACTTTACTTAATCTATGGATTGCAAAACTTTCCTACAAATCCAGATGGAATAAATCTAAATTTTATTAAAAAATTATCTGAAAGATTTAAAATTCCTTGGGGGTATCAAGATCATTCAGAACCAACTTCTTCAGCTTCTACTTATATGCCAATTTTGGCTATTAGCCAAGGGGCGGCTGTAATTGAAAAACATATCACTCATAACAGAAGCTTAAAGGGAATAGATTATCAAGCTGCTTTGAACCCAGATGAATTTACTAATTTTGTTAAAGATATTAGGGTTGTTGATGATTTGCTTTGCAGAAAACTAAATGAGGTTTCTGTTGATGAATTGAGATATAAAAAATACAAGTCAATAATGAAGGTTATAGCAAAGCAAGATATTAAAATAGGCGAGAAATTTACAAAAAATAATTTAACTGTGATGAGGGCAAAAAAAGGAGAGATTGCTGGCAGGGAATTGAAATTATTACTAAATAAAAAATCAAAACTATCTTATAAAAAATTTGAACCTATAAAAAAATATGAAAAAGCTTAAGATACTTATTGTTGGTTGTGGTTCAATCGGGTTAAGACACTTGAGAAACCTTAAAGAAAATACAGATTGTGAGCTAATTGTCTTTGACCCGAAAAATTCTAATTTAAATGATTTTACAGATTATAATAAAGCTTTAGATCAGAGGCCTGATGGCGTGATTATTGCCAGTCCTACTAATCTTCATGTCCAACAAGCTAAAAAAGCTGCTCAAAGAGGATGCCATTTGTTAATCGAAAAACCCCTTTCTCACAATTTAGAAGGCGTTGATGATTTAATAAGAATAGTTGAAGCAAAAAAAGTAAAAGTTCTTATTGGATTTTGTTTGAGAATGCACAAACAAATGCAAAAGATTAAAGAATTGTTGGATCAAAATGCAATTGGAAGGGTTTATTCAGCAAGATTAACTGCCGGTAACTATTTACCTAATTGGAGGTCAGAAAAAGACTACTCTCAGTTGTATAATGCCAAAAAAGAACTTGGGGGAGGAGTGATTTTTGATCTCATGCATGAGATTGATTATGCTTTGTGGCTTTTTGGCGATGTTGAGAGATTGGATGCTAATATTTGTAAATTAAGTGATTTGAAAATTGATACAGAAGATTGCGCTGAAATATTTTTAAAATTTAAAAATAATACTATTGCCCAAATTCACCTTGATTATCTAAACCGTAAATTAAACAGGTCTTGTGAGCTAATAGGAGAGTTTGGAAATATTGAATGGGATTATGTTAAGGGTTCCCTAATAGTAACTGATGCAAGAGATAACTCTATTAAAGATTTTTCTATTAATAATTATGATATAAATGATATGTATATTGAGGAAATCAAACATTTTTTAAACTGTATTAAAGGCAAAGAAGAGCCTTTAATAGATATCTATGATGGAAAGAAGTCGCTTGAAATTGCTTTAGCAATTAAAAAATATGACAACAGCAATATTGATTACAATAAGAACAAAATCTAAAAGGCTGCCGAACAAGGTTTTACTTAAAATCAAAGGTAAAACCGTAACCGAGCATTTAATTGAACGGCTCAAATTATCTAAGCTGGCAGATTTTATAGTGTTAAACACTTCTACTAATCCAAATGATGATGCTTTAATAGATATTGCCAAAAAATGCGGGATCAAGTGGTTTAGAGGAAGCGAAGACGATGTTTTGGATAGACATTTAAAAGCAGCCCAGAAATTTAATGTTGATTATATTATTAGCTTAACAGCAGATTGTCCTTTTACCGATCCTATATACATAGATAAGACAATTGAGTTTTATAAAAAAAAGAAGGCAGATCTTATAATGTGTAAAGAATTACCACACGGCGCATATTCATATGGCGTTACGGTTGAAGCGCTTAGAAAAGTTTGCCAGATAAAAGACGAAACAGACACAGAGGTTTGGGAAGGTTATTTTATGGAAACAGGTCTTTTTAAGGTAGAGTATTTAAAAGTTGAGGAGCCTGATTTAAAATGTCCCGAATTAAGGATGACCCTTGATTATCAGGAAGATTATCAATTTTTCAAAGAAGTTTTTAATAAGTTATATAAACCCGGTAAAATATTTTCTTTAAAAGAGATTATGAAATTATTAAAAGAACATCCTGAAATTATAGAAATAAATAAACATTGTGAGGAGCTTTACGAACAACATATCAGAAAAAGCGCGCCTGTAAAATTAAAAAGCTCATTTAAAATAAATTAATATGTTTAAACAATTATTTAATCTGACAAACAAAGTAGCAATAGTCACTGGTGGAGCAGGACTCATTGGTTCAAAGTTCTCGGAGGGGTTAGCAGATTTCGGAGCTAAAGTAGTGATAGCAGATACTAATAAAGAGAAAATGGATTTATTGACCAAAGAGATAAAAGAGAAATATGGAGCAGAGGCTTTACCTTTATTAATAGATATCACAGATGAGAATTCAGTTAAACAAGGAATAGAGAAGATATTGAAGGGATTTGGGAAAATAGATATTTTAGTAAATGCAGCTTATCCCAGAAACAAAGATTATGGCAAGAAGTTTGAAGATTCCATTTTCAAAACCTGGCAAGAGAATATAGATATGAACATAATGGGTAATTTCATTATCACCCAGATAGTTGCAAAGCAAATGATTAAAAAGAAAAGCGGCAGCATTATTAATATAGGTTCAACTTATGGGATATTAGCGCCTGATTTCAGTGTTTATCAAGGAACAGAATGGACAGCTCCATCAGAGTATTCAATAATAAAAGGAGGAGTGATTCAATTTACAAAATACCTAGCTGCTTATCTTGCTCCATATAATATCAGAGTGAATTGCATAAGCCCAGGGGGAATTTTTGCTAATGATTCTGAACTTTTCTTGAAAAAATATGGAGAGAAATGCCCGCTTGGAAGAAAAGCTAAACCAGAAGAAATTGTTGGAGGATTAATTTACCTCGTTTCAGACGCTGCCTCATATGTGACAGGCCATAATCTTGTAATTGACGGCGGCTGGACAATCTCTTCATAGAAATAAAAAGGAGCGAAATTTTTTCGCTCCCAATAATTAGCTCTTTTTACCTTAATATAATCAGGATTCCTCCGATAATCCCAATTAGAAAACCCAGCCATTCTTTTTTGGTAAGACCTTTTCTTTCGCCAACGATGAATAGTCCGAATAAAGCTGGAACTATAGTAATCCCAACTGCTCTTACAGGAAGTGTTAAACTAATTGGCCCACCAAGTTGATAGGTCCAAAACAGAAGAACTATAGCTGCCACGACGCTTATGCTTACCATTGATATCTGAAACCATGTTTTAACTGGAATTTTAGTTATTTTCTGTTTCCTAAGCTTAAGAAGCGGAAAGGTGCCGATAAAGGAACCAACATACCAACCAACCACAAGCGTGGATCGCGAGACAGGATATTCAGAGGCAAAGATCTTAACTACAAATCCATCTGTTGCAAAAACCAAGACCATGAGAAAAATAAATAAAAGCCACTTCAAAGTCAGATTTTCGTCTTTTTTGCCCTTAGCTCCTATCTTGAAGAGCCACAATGCTAAGAAACACAATCCTGCGCCCAAAATTAATTGGCTGTTCCAGAGCTTGGTTTCTCCCAGAAAAATCATTGCCAAGATAACATCCCCGATATCAAAAAGCGGAAAAAATAAAGGAGTTTTACTCTCGCTTAATCCCTGGGCTTCCCATTGGAAATAATTTCCAAAAGTATTAAGAACACCGAACGCCCCGATTGCAAGAATGGCAGGTCTTAAAGTATCTCCTTGTCCAAAAAATAGGGCATAGAGAATTGCTAATCCAGAGCAGATCATATACTGATAGAAAACCGCTATGGATTTATCACCAATCACTTTGTCTGTTTTCTTCGAAACTCTTCCAGTTAAAATCACACTAACTATATTAGCAATTACAAAAATACCAAGAGCATATTTCCAAGACATTTTTCATCCTTTCAAAAGAATCCAATATATTTATGTTAAAGTGCAATAATTATATTTTAAAATAAAATAAGTAAAAAGTCAAGTATGAAAATAAAAATTGGGAAAAAAATAATAAAAGAAAAAACACCCTGCTTTATTATTGCTGAAGCTGGGGTGAATCATAATGGGAAGTTTGAGTTAGCCAAGAAGTTAATTGATGTTGCAAAAGAGGCAGGAGTTGACGCAGTAAAATTTCAGACATTTAAATCAGAAGAGATTGTTACTCCTGATGCCAGTCAGGCAAAATACCAGGCAGAAAATATCGGAAAGCGAGAATCACAGCATGCTATGCTAAAGAGATTAGAACTGCCTTATTCTGCCTTCAGAGAATTAAAAGAATATTGTGATAAAAAAAAGATAATTTTTCTTTCCACCCCTCATTCAGAAGATGCTATTGATTTTTTAGAACCATTGGTTCCAGCTTTCAAAATTGGTTCTGGAGATTTAACTAACTTACCCTTTTTAGAGAAAATTGCTAAAAAGAAAAAGCTAATAATTCTAGCAACTGGCATGGCAACTTTAAAAGAGATTGGAGAAGCAGTAAAAACAATAAAAAAAGCAGGCAATAATAAAATAATTCTGCTCCACTGTACAACTAATTATCCTTGTCCTTTAGAAGAAGTGAATTTGAAAGCAATGATTACACTGAAAAAAAAGTTTGGTTTACCAGTTGGTTATTCTGACCATACTTTGGGAATTAGAGTTCCGATAATGGCGAGGGCTTTGGGAGCTCAAGTTATTGAAAAACATTTCACTTTAAATAAAAATTTACCTGGTCCTGACCATAAAGCTTCTTTAGAGCCAAACGAATTAAAAAACATGGTTAAAGCCATTAGAGAAACAGAAAAGGCATTGGGTAGCCCTATAAAAAAACCGACTAAAGCTGAACAGAAGATTAAGAAACTTGTCAGAAAAAGCATAGTAGCAAAAGTTGCCATTCCTAAAAACAGTAAGATTATTAGAGATATGTTAGTTACCAAAAGACCAGGGACCGGGATTGAGTCGAGATATATGAAGAGAGTTTTGGGTAAAAGAGTTAAAACAAATGTCAAAAAAGAAGACTTAATAACATGGAGAATAATTTTATGAATAAAACAATGAGATATTGCACAAAATGTATGATGCCGTCTATCAGGCCGCGAATCGTTTTCAACGAAGAAGGTGTATGTAACGCCTGTGTTCACGCTGAAGCAAAAAAAACCTCAATTGATTGGAAGGCCCGCTGGAAAGAATTGGAGAACCTTTGTGATCGGTTTCGGATAAATGATGGATTAAATTGGGATGTGTTAGTGCCATGCAGTGGGGGTAAAGATGGTTCATACGTAGCTTGGCGAATGAAACATGACCTGGGAATGCATCCTCTGGCAATAACCTTAATACCTCAAGTTCAGACAGAAATTGGGCATCAGAACTTAGAGAATTTTAAGAAATCTGGGTTTGATCATATTGCTGTCACTCCTAACCCCAAGGTGTATAAAGGTTTGGCTATCAAAGGGTTTAGAGAGCAGGCCAGGCCCAAACTGCCTTTCGTGACCGGTATTTCAACTATCCCGATCAAGATTGCAATTAAGTTTGGTATTCCCTTCATTATGTATGGCGAAGAGGGAGAAACCGAGTATGGTGGTTCAACGAGCCAAACACATCGCCGACGGATAGACCGGCAGTACTTAGTTAATTGCGCCTATAGTGGGCATGATACGATGAAATATCTGAATGAGTTTTCCCGTAACGAACTAAAGTGGTGGCTTTTAGCAAGTCAGGAAGAATTAGATAAAGCTGATTTATTCCCGACTCACTGGTCTCATTTTGAGAACTGGGATCCTGCGCTTCATGCTGAGCTTGCCAAGAAAAAGTGCGGCCTGCAAACTATGGATGACAAATCAGCAGGCACTTATACAAATTATGCTCAGCTAGATGACATATTACAGGATTTACATGCCTACATGATGTTTATCAAGTTTGGGTTTGGTCGGACAACCTCAGATGCCAGTATTGATATTCGGGCCGGAAGAATCACTCGGGAGAAAGGAGTTGAATTGGCCAAAAAGTACGATGGTCAGTTTCCAGAGCATTATCTTACAGATTTCCTGAGGTATTTTGAGATGACTGAGCAGGAATTTTGGAATGTAATTGATTCTTTTGCAAATAAACAGATTTTGGAGAAAGTTGGAGGGAGATGGAGATTAAAACCCTCAGTTGTAATGGGATTGGAGAAAGGAGGTGAATTTAACATATAAAAATGAGAAAAATTTTATACATTTCTGGAACCAGAGCAGAATATGGATTATTGAGGCCGACTTTGCTTTTAATAAAAAATCATCCCGAGCTTGATATTGAGATAATAGCTACTGGAATGCATTTAATGCCGGAATTTGGAGAAACTATAAAAGAGATTAAAAAAGATGGGCTTAAGGTTCATACAATAGAAGCTGTTTATGAAAAAGATAGTTTTGATTCATCAGTGAGATTTATCGGAGAATTTATTTTAAAGTTTTTAAAAAAGATTAAATATATTAAACCCGATATAATTTTTGTCCTAGGCGATAGACCAGAAACATTGGGAGGAGCCCTGGTTGGCGCCTATCTGGGTATCCCAGTTGCTCATTCTCATGGCGGAGATGTAACTTCTACTATTGATGAGGTTGCGAGGCACGCTGTAACTAAGTTATCCCACATTCATTTTGCAGCCACTAAAAAAAGCGCTCAAAGAATTATTAGAATGGGCGAAGATCCCTGGCGAATACATATAGTAGGGGCGCCGGGAGTAGATAGTATTTTAAATGAAAGATTAATTTCTGAAAAAGAAATAGCAAAGAAATATAAATTGGATTTTAAAAAACCATCTTTATTAGTTCTTCAGCATTCAGTAACAGCAGAAATTGATGAAGCTGGCAGGCAAATGAAAGAGACGATGGAGGCAGTAAAAGAACTTGATTATCAAACGATTGTAATTTATCCCTGTGCTGATCCAGGCGGGAGAGAGATTATAAAAGTAATTGAGAAATATAGGAAATATCCTTTTGTCCAAATTTATAAGAATATTTCGCACAAAGATTATTTAAGTCTAATGAAGATAGTTAAAGTTATGGTTGGGAATTCAAGCAGTGGAATAGTTGAATCACCATCTTTTCATTTGCCAGTAGTTAACATCGGAGAAAGAGAGACAGGCAGGGAAAGGGCCAATAATATAATTGATGTAGACTATGATAAAAATCAGATTAAGAAAGCAATTAAGAGAGCTATTAATGACAAAAGATTAAGAAAATGTAAAAATCCTTTCGGTGATGGGAAGACGAGTATTAGGATTGTAAAGATTTTAAGTAAAATTGAAATAAATAAAAAACTTTTAAATAAAAAAATAACTTATTAATGAAAGTTTATTTTAATACCAAAGCTTTTGATTGTCTTGAAGAAAAAAAGAAATTAGATTTAACCAAGGATGTTTCCGAAGCCGATATTCTTGTTTTAGGAGCTAAGCCAGTTGATTTTTCAAAAGCATTAAAAGCAAAAGCTGTTTATCGTTTTGGAGTTGGTCAAGAAAATATTCCCAATGAATTACTGAAAAAGGGTATTCCTTCGGTTTTTTTCCCAAGCGAGAAAGCAAAAGAAATTCTATATGAATCTACAGCTAATTTTACTGTTTTTCTAATATTTCAAATGTATTATTTTCCAGTAACTGGTGATATTGACGGATGGATTAAAAATAATAGAGATTTTTTCAGAAAAAAGAATCTTTTAGTAATAGGTTTGGGAAATGTGGGACAGAGAGTAGCAAGAAAAATGGAATTATTTACGAATGTTCAAACTTATGACATTAGAAAGAATAAATCAGAGGAGCTAAAATCGTTAATTGCATTAGCAGATATCATTGCTTTGCACATTCCTTTGTCAAAAGAAAATGAAAACTTTATAGATGTTGAGAAACTTTCCTGGATGAAAAGCAATGCTATTTTAATAAATACTTCAAGAGGAAATATTGTAGATGAAGAGGCTCTTTATCAGAAAATGCAGAGTTCCAATATCAGAGCAGGTTTTGATGTTTTTTGGCAAGAGCCCTATAATGGAAAACTTAAAGATTTTGACAAATCAAAGTTTTTTATGACTCCTCACAGCGCCAGTCAAACAATTGAGTTTGTTAAAGAGGGGTTTGGAGATATATTAAAAATTATTAAGGAGTTAAGTCCCTAAAGTTATGAATATTGGAATTATTGGTTTTGGTAAAATTGGTAAAATTAGATTTAATACCATCCAAGCAATAAATGGTAAATATCGAGTTACTAAAATATGCGACATCAACACCAGTCAGGAGCTTAGCTTCTTAAATAAAGATGTAAAATTTACAACTAATTATAATGATATATTAAACGATAAAGATATTGATATAATTTTTGTTTGTACACCAAACTATTTAAATAAAAAACTTGTTGTTGAAGCCCTAAATAACAACAAACATGTTTTTTGTGAAAAGCCGCCTGGTATAAATTTAGCTGAATTAGAAGAAATGATAGAAATTGAGAAAAAAAACCCTTATTTGAAACTTATGTTCGGATTTAATCATCGGCATCATGAAAGCATGATTTACGCAAAAAAATTAATTGATTCTGGAGAATATGGTAAGGTTCTTTGGATGAGAGGACGTTATGGTAAAAGCGTTGATGAAAACTTTTATAAAACCTGGCGAGCGAGTAAAAAAACCGCCGGCGGTGGCATTCTTTTAGACCAGGGTATTCATATGCTTGATTTGTTTTTAATGATGTGCGATGATTTTGAAGAAGTTCAGGCTTTTATTTCAGATTTGTACTGGCATCTTGATGGTATTGAAGATAATGCATTTATAATTTTAAGGAACAAAAAAGCACAAGTTGCATCCTTACATTCAACAATGACTCAATGGAGATATTTATTTTCTTTTGAGATTTTTTTAGAAAAAGGCCATATTATTATAAATGGATTAGTAACTCCCTCTGGTTCTTACGGAAAAGAAATGTTGTCAGTAGTAAAACGAGCATCAGGTCCAGCAGCTGCTCATACCAAAGAAGAAGTATTTAATTACACAATTGACTCCTGTTGGAAGGGGGAGGTTAAAATGTTTCTTGACGCCATAGAAAAAGATAAAAAAGCTCCAGTAGGAAATTCAGAGGATGCCTTAAAACTTATGAGAATTATAGACAAAATTTATGCCAGTGATAAATTTCAAAAATAAAACTGCAATAATTACAGGAGCAACCCAAGGAATTGGTGAATGTATTGCTAATTCCTTATGGGAATTGGAATGCAATATTATTGCAACAGGTTTAGAAATTAATTCTCCTAAAAAAATAATCAAAAAAACAAGATTTAATTATCATCAATTAGATTTCTTAGATCCTGAAAGCTTGAATAAATTTTTGGGTTATATAAAAAAGTTTAAAAATATTGATATTTTAGTCAATAATGCTGGGATTTGTATTAATCAGCCCATAGATGAAATAGCAGAAGAAAGCTGGTACAAAGTTCTCCAAGTAAATTTAACTGGTCCCATGATTCTAATGAAAACAGTGGCAAAAATTATGAAAAAGAAAAAAAAGGGCAAGATACTTAACATTAGTTCAATTTTTGGGGTAGTATCAAAAGAAACGCGGAATTCCTATTCTGCCAGCAAGTCAGGTTTAATAGGATTAACCAGAGCAGCGAGTTTAGATTTAGCAAAATATAATATTTTAGTAAATGCCCTATGTCCAGGATTTACTCTAACAAAACTTACTAAATCCGTATTAGGTAAGGCTGGAATAGCTAAAATGAGAAAAACCATTCCTCTGCAACGACTTGCTGAAGTTGACGATATAGCCAACGTTGCCTTGTTCCTTTGCTCGGATTTAAACACTTATATCGCCGGCCAAACAATAATTGCAGACGGTGGTTTTACTATACAATGATAATAACATCTAAAATTAAAAATTATAGCTTGGAATTCATTGATAATCTATTAGAACAGAAAGATTTATTAAAAACAGATCAAAAATACTTATATTTGATTGATGATAGCGTGTATAAAATTTACCAAAACCAACTTAAACCTTTTATTGGTAAAAATAAGTTAATTATCATGCCAGCTAATGAAGATTCCAAATCTTTTCATTCGCTTGCTAAAATTTACCGAGCATTAATCAATAATGAGTTTAGAAGAAACGATATTTTAGTAACATTTGGGGGAGGAGTGCTGCAGGATATTAGTGGATTTATTGCTTCAACAATTTATCGAGGCGTGAAATGGATATTTTTTCCAACCACGCTTTTAGCTCAGGCAGATAGCTGTATCGGTTCAAAGACCTCAATAAATTTTGATGAAAGTAAAAATCTAATCGGAACTTTTTATCCCCCAGATAAAATATATATAGATATTAATTTTCTAAATACTTTAAAAGATGATTATTTTTATAGCGGAGTAGGTGAAATTATTAAATTTCATTTTCTTGCTGATAATGAAAAATATCAATTATTGAAAGAATTTTTAGATAGTTCTGACCTTAAAAAATCAAACATCTTAAAAAAGATAATAAAATCTACTTTGCTTATAAAAAAATCGTACTTTGAAAAAGATGAACTTGATTTGGGTAGAAGAAATTTGTTAAATTATGGCCATTGTTTTGGACATGCTTTAGAATCGGCAAGTAATTTTGCTGTTTCTCATGGACAAGCTGTAATTGTGGGAATGGGATTTGTCAATCTTTTATCTTTAAAAAGAGGCATAATGAAAAAAGAAAAATATAATGAATTTGAGAAGATTTTAGAAAAATATTATCCCCGGTTTGATATCTCAAAAATTAGCGTCAAGGATATTATATATTATTTAAAACGTGATAAAAAAAGAGTAGGCAAGGATTTAACTATGATTCTTTCTCAAGATATTGGCAAACAATTTAAATTTAATGACATAAAAGAAAAAGAAGTTATAGAAACATTTAATGATTTTATAATTAAAAAATTATGACTGAGAAATATAAAGTCACTGCCTTATTACCAATGAAGGGCCACAGTGAACGGATACCTGAAAAAAATATAAAACCCTTAGGAGGGAAACCTCTTTTCTTTCATATATTGGAGAGTTTAGAATCAGCGGAATTTGTTTATGAAGTTATAGTAAATACAGATTCTCAAAAGATAATTTCCCTTTTAAAAAAGATTTTCCCAAAAGTAATTATAATAAAAAGACCTCAACATTTATTAGGCGATAAGGTTCCAATGACGCCAATAATAGAACATGATGTAAAATTTGCCAAAACAAAACACTTTTTACAAATCCATGCTGTTACCCCGCTTTTAAAGGCAAGCACCATTGATAAGGCAATTAAAACTTATTTTGAGGGATTGGATAAAGGGTTTGATTCTGCAATGGGAATTAACAAACACCAAACAAGATTTTATGACCACAACAAACGTCCTATTAATCATGATCCGAATACAATGGTTCCATCGCAGGATATGCCTTCTTTATACGAAGATAATTCTTGTTTTTACATAAATTCAATTGAAAATTTTTTAAAGCGTAAAAATCGAGTAGGCAAAAACCCAATTTTTATTGAAGTATCTAAATTAGAAAGTGTAGATATTGACGAAGAAGAAGATTTTTTAATTGCTAGGGCTGTATATAATTTTACCCATAAAAAATATTATGGAAAAAGAAAACAATAACAAAGTATATCTTGGCGGCTGGTTAACTCAGCCAAATAAGGCAACTACGGAAGTTATGGCTAAAAGCGGGTATTTTGACTGGCTTGCTATAGATATAGAACATAATCCTATTTCAATTAACCAGGTAGAAGATATGATACGAATAATACAGCTTTCTAATATAGAAGCTTATGTTCGTTTATCAGAAAATAATCCTGTTTTAATTAAACGAGTTTTGGATGCTGGGGCTGATGGCATTATAGTTCCTATGGTAAATTCAGCTGAAGATGTAAAAAAAGCGATTGATGCTTGCTTTTATCCGCCTCGAGGTAAACGCGGTGTTGGATTAGCTCGCGCTCAGAATTATAGTCCATTAGGCCTTCAAGAGTATAAAAGAATATCAGAACCCAAAATAAAAATTATAATCCAAATTGAACATATTAACGCAGTAAAACAAATTGATGAAATATTTTCTATACAAGGTATTTTTGGTTATTTTATAGGACCTTATGACTTATCTGCCTCTTTGGGCAAACCAGGAGATTTTAGATGTAAAGAAGTGCTTGAAGCGCTTAATATTGTAAAACAAGCAGGAATTAATCACCGGATTCGAGCAGGTTATCATGTTATTGAACCAAATCCCCAAGAAGTACTAAATAAGAAAAAACAAGGTTATAAAATTATAGCTGTATCAACAGATATGTTATTCTTTTTAAAAGGTTTAGAATTAGCATTTAAAAACAATTAAATACAATATGATATTTGATACCATAAATAATCTAAGCAAATATAAATCAATCCCCAACCTTGACCTTATTCTTGATTTTCTTAAAGATAAAAATCTTTCAGACTTGTCAGAAGGGGATATTGGAATAAAAAGAAAAGAACTTTTTGTTAAGGTGCTTCGTTATTTCCCAAAACCTGCAGAAGAAAGAAATTTTGAAACCCATAAAATATACACAGATGTTCAAATTATAGTCAAAGGTGTGGAAAAAATACAAATTACAAATAAAGAGAATTTAAAAGAAGAGATTGAAGACAAAAAAGACCGAGAAGATTTTCAACTTTTTACTGCCCTTGGTGATATTTCAGAGATTATTGCTAAAGAAAGTAATTTTGTTGTCTTTTTCCCAGGCGAACCCCATAAGCCCAGTTGCTATTATCAAAAATTAGATGAGCCGATTCTAAAAGTGGTCTTTAAAACAAGTTTAATATGAAAAACAAAAACATTTTAATTACCGGGATAACCGGGTTTGTCGGAAGTCATTTAGCAGATTATATTCTGGCCGAATTTCCAGATGTCCAAATTTTGGGTTTGGTTCGTTGGCGTTCACCAAAAGATAATATTAAAGATATCCTTAATAAAATTACTCTATGTTATGGTGATTTGCTGGATTTGTCTTCTTTGGAAACTATTTTAGGAAAGCATAGGCCTGATGTTATTTTTCACTTAGCTGCTCAATCTTATGTAGATTTCAGTTTTCTGGCGCCAATAGCAACCTTGGAAGCAAATGTAATAGGGACTTGTAATTTATTAGAAGCAATCAAAAAATTAAAACTTGGTTCTGATTATGATCCAATAGTCCATATATGTAGTAGCTCAGAGGTTTACGGTCAGGTTAAAGAAAACGAAGTTCCAATAAAAGAAAATAATCCGTTTAGGCCAGCTTCCCCTTATGCAGTGAGCAAAGTGGCTGAAGATATGTTAGGTTCTCAATATTGGTTGTCTTGGAAGATTAAAACCATTAGAACAAGAATGTTTACGCATTGTGGACCCAGGAGGGGAGAGGTTTTCGTGACCTCCAACTTCGCTAAACAAATTGCTGCAATTGAAGCGGAAAAACAAGAGCCAATAATAAAAGTCGGGAACCTAAAAAGTGTTCGAACCTTTTTAGATGTTAAAGATGCGGTAAAGGCCTATTGGGTAATGGTTAATAAATGTCCGTCCGGCGAAGTATATAACATTGGCGGAGTAGAAACAATGACAGTTGAAGAAATGTTAAATAAATTATTGAAACTTTCCAAGGTAGAAAATATCAGAGTTGAGGTTGACCCTGCTCGTTTAAGGCCTTCTGATGTAACTTTGCAAATTCCCTGTATAGATAAATTTCAAAAAGCAACTGGCTGGAGACCCGAGATTCCATTTGGGAAAACCTTAGAAAATACTTTAAATTATTGGCGACAGATATATGAATAAACAATCTTTAATTGATTTTGAGACAGAAATAAAAAACGCTTACGAGCAGGGCAAAATTAAAAGCCCAGTCCATTTTAGCGGAGGTAACGAAGATAATCTCTTAGAGGTGTTTAAAGAAATAAGAGAGGAGGACTGGGTGTTCTCAACGTGGAGAAGCCACTACCATGCACTACTAAAAAGCAAAGACAAGGAATGGCTTAGAAACGAAATCTTAGAAAATAGGAGTATACATATAAACAGTAAAAAGTATAAGATATTTACATCAGCAATCGTAGGAGGAGTTTTGCCAATTGCATTAGGGACAGCTTTAGCCCTAAAAAGAAAAAAATCAAAGTATCGTGTTTGGTGTTTTATAGGTGATATGGCTGCAGAGTCGGGAATATTTCACGAATGTGCAAAATACGCAGGAGGACACGATTTGCCTATCACATTTGTAATAGAAGATAATAGTTTTAGTATCTATACGCCAACAAAAGAAGTTTGGAAAGAAGGCAAAGCAGACATAAGAAGATATAAATATAAAAGAGTATACCCACATTACGGAACAGGAAAATGGGTTGATTTCTAAAATGGACTATAAAGAGCAAACAAAAAAATCAATGGAAATGCTCGCAAAAAATGAAAGAACGATATTTTTAGGTCAGACTGTATGTTATCCGGGAAGCCAAATGTATGCGAGCTTTGAGAATGTTCCATTAGAAAAAAGATTAGAACTTCCAGTAGCAGAAGATATGCAGATGGGGATGAGTATAGGGTTGAGTTTAGAAGGATTGATTCCAGTAAGCATTTACCCGAGAATAGATTTTTTAATTTTAGCAATGAACCAGTTAATCAATCATCTTGATAAGGTTGAAGAAATGAGTGTTGGTGAATTTAGACCAAAAGTAATTATAAGAACACAGATAGGAAATACCAAACCGTTATATCCAGGAATACAGCATTGTTCTAATTATACAAATGCATTAAAAGTTTTATGCAAAAATATAGATGTGCTTAAAATAGAAAAAGCAGAAGATGTGATTCTTGAATATAAAAAGGCGTTAGAATCACATAAATCAACAATTTTAATTGAGGTTCCAACAGGACTTTCTTAAAAATAATGATTAAAGTTTCAAAAACTAAATTAAAGGAAGTTTTGCTTATTCGGCCAAGTGTTTTTGAGGATTTTCGCGGGGAATTTGTTGAAACTTACAACGAAAAACTATATCGCGAAAAAGGGATTGATATTAAATTTATTCAGGATGATATCTCCTTATCAAAAAAGGATGTCTTGAGAGGAATTCATGGAGATAATTTAACTTGGAAATTAATTTCTTGTTTATACGGAAAACTTTATTTTGTGGTAATAAATTGCAATAAGAATTCCAAAGATTTTGGCAAAAGGCAATCCTTTATCT
>Ga0180009_10002963_pt1 | contig 19632 bp, 18 predicted proteins | sample OS_PC_MetaG_FD_123537 | JGI IMG/M metagenome (GOLD analysis project Ga0180009, IMG submission 123537) | Groundwater microbial communities from the Aspo Hard Rock Laboratory (HRL) deep subsurface site, Sweden - OS_PC_MetaG | ecosystem: Environmental > Aquatic > Deep subsurface > Groundwater...
TGTATGTTTTGGACGTGGCGCCACTTGATATTTTGCGAAGAGCCATAGCCTCGGGAGAAAAGTCTTATTTAACAAAGGTCTCCGGCATAGGGCAAAGATTGGCTGAAAAAATTGTGATTGAATTGAGGGATAAGTTAGGCGCTATCGGTACAGAGCATGACCAGCAGTCATTTAAGGAAGAGGAAGAGGCGCTGGAAGCGTTGAGATCTCTGGGGTATTCTCTTAGAGAAAGCAGAGATGCCCTTCGGAAACTACCGGAAGATATAACGGGTGTGGAAAATATAATTAAAAAAGCGTTAAAAAATGTTGAACATCGTTCGTAAATTAATTCCTCTATGGCTTTTTAAGAAACTGTCCCCTACTTATCATTATTTGGCGGTTTTTTTGTCCGCTCTTGTTTACGGTTTTCCGTCGCGAAAAATTTTTGTTGTTGGAGTAACAGGAACAAAAGGCAAAACAAGTGTTTTGGAAATTATCAATTGTATTTTGGAAAAGGCGGGGTATAAAACAGCGCTGGTTTCCACTTTGCGTTTTAAGATTGGAGAAAGTTCTTGTAGAAACAATCTGAAGATGACAATGCCGGGTAGATTTTTTCTCCAGAAATTTTTAAGAAGCGCAGTGAAAAGAAAATGCCAGGTTATTCTTATGGAAATGACCTCTCAGGGTGTCGCGCAATTTCGGCATAAGTTCATAAACATTGACACCATGATTTTTACAAATCTGTCTCCGGAACACATTGAATCCCATGGTTCTTTTGAAAAATACAGAAAAGCAAAAATGGCGCTATTTGTTTCTTTGGAAAAATCAAAGAAAAAGAAAAGGACAGCTATTATTAACAGTGATGATGAGAACGCCAGTTATTTTTCGGGTTTTAGTGTCGACGAGGAGTGGTTTTATGGGGTTGATAGTGAAAGTGTGCCAGATGAAAAAAAGATATTTGTCGATAGTTATAAACTTCAAAGTGACGGAATAGAGTTTGTTGTTGACGGCGTTGAAATGAGGTCAAAATTATTGGGCAAGTTTAATTTATACAATATTCTGGCGGCTATTTCTTTTGCCAGATCTCAAAACATAAAGTGGGAAACAATAAAAGAGGCCTTTTGGAGTTTTCGTGGCATTCCGGGCAGAATGGAGATTATTGAAAAAGGTAAAAGTTTTAAGGTTGTGATTGATTATGCTCATACTACGGAGTCTCTAAAGGAAGTCTACGGTTCTTTTGGGGGTTGTAGGAAGATTTGTGTGTTGGGCGCCGCTGGTGGGGGTCGCGACAAATGGAAAAGACCGGAAATGGGCGCGATTGCCGCAACCAATTGCGAAGAAGTTATTTTAACAAATGAAGATCCTTACGACGAGAAGCCGATGTCTATTATCAAGGACATCGCCAAGGGCATCAAGTCCCCTTTTAAGTACAAAATCATTCCCGACAGAAGGGAGGCGATTCGCGAGGCTCTAAAAATGGCGCGCTTGAACGACGTTGTTATTATTACAGGCAAAGGGACCGACCCTTATATCATGGGACCAAACGGGACCAAAATTGAATGGGATGACAAGACAGTTGCGTCGGAAGAGTTGCGTAAAATGGGTGGTTGACAACGCCTAAAAACAATTTATACTGGAAGATAAGGTCCGTCGTTGAAACGGGCTTTAAATATTTTACAAAATAAAGTTCTATTTTTATGATGGATTTAAAAGCGTTAAAATCAACACTGGAGCAGTTGGAGACAGAAAGAGGTGTTCCCAAGGAAAAAATAATTGAAACAATAGAGGACGCCCTGGCGGCTGCCTACAAAAAAGATTATGGCAAGAAAGGTCAGATTGTAAGGGCAAAATTTAATTTAAAAACGGGAACTACCGAATTCTTTCAAATAAAGATAGTTTTGGATGAAACAATGGTAAAACCCGAGACAGAAGAAGGCGAGGAAGGCGCCACAGACGAATTGGAAGTTTCTCAAAATACAGAAGAAGGAGAAATCAAGAAAATAAGGTTTAACCCGGAAAGGCACATAATGCTTGATGAAGCAAGAAAAATCAAAAAAGACGTAAAACCAGAAGAAGAGATGGTCTTTTCTTTGGAAACTAAGGAAGATTATGGTCGTATAGCCGCTCAAACAGGTAAACAGGTCATCATTCAAAGAATAAGAGAGGCCGAGAGGGCGTCTATTTATGATGAGTTCAAGGATAAAGAGGGAGAAGTGGCAAGTGGAATAATACAAAGAATTGAAGGGGGTAATATTTTTCTTGATCTTGGAAGAGCTACGGCTGTTTTACCGCGAGAAGAGCAAGTTTGGGGAGAGAGATATCGTATAGGAGAAAGGATAAAAGCTCTTATTTTCTTGGTTGAACAAGCGCCAAGAGGTATAAATATATACCTTTCAAGGTCCCATCCGCGATTTTTGACAAAGCTTTTTGAGATGGAGGTGCCAGAAATAACAAGTGGAGCTATTGAAATAAAAAGCACTGCGAGGGAGGCTGGCTCAAGATCTAAAATTGCCGTTATGTCAAATAAGGAGGAGATTGACCCTGTTGGTTCTTGCGTAGGGCAAAAGGGAGTTCGGGTAGGTACGGTTATATCAGAGCTGGGTGGTGAAAAAATCGATATTATGGAATGGTCCGACGATGCGGAGACGTTTATAGCCAATGCTCTCTCCCCTGCCAAAGTTATAGAAGTGGAAATAAAACAAAAAGGAAAATCTGCGATTGTAACGGTTGAAGAAGATCAGGTTTCTTTAGCAATAGGAAAAAGGGGTCAAAATGTGCGATTGGCGGCAAAATTAACCGGTTGGAAGTTAGATATTCGCTCAAGAAGCGGTGAATCCATTGCCCAAGCAACAGAAAAAGGAAAAGTTACAGGAAAGGGGGTGGAACCAAGTCGGTGATGTTTCATATGAAACTCTTCCATGGCTAGACATAATGAAGTGGGAAAAATTGGAGAAGATATTGCTGTGAAACATCTCGTGAAACAAGGATTTAAGATTTTGGAGAGAAATTATAGAAAGAAGTGGGGAGAGATTGATATAATCGCAATTAAAAAAGGCCTATTACATTTCGTAGAAGTCAAGACTGTTTCATATGAAACTGATTTTGATAATTACATACCAGAGGAAAATGTAAATTATTCTAAAAGAAAGAAATTAACAAGGGCAATAAACACATACTTGGCTGAAAAAAGGGTTTCATATGAAACAGAATTTGTAGTGGATGTGGTGGCGGTTTATTTTGATTTTTTTACGAAGAATAGTAAAATTAGAGTGTTGGAAAATGTGATTTTGTAAGTTTCATGTGTAACTGACGGAGTGTGGCCTAGTGGCTTAGGGCGCCTGTTTTGGGAACAGGAGATCGAGAGTTCAAATCTCTCCACTCCGAATTGTATCGGACATTCCTGCCTACCGGCAGGCAGGCATATCAGACATTATTCACAATTATTAACCAGTTATTCACAGTTTATGCACAAAACTTGCCTATGCGAACTAGCGGGCGAAGGCGGGATTAGTTAATCGGTATAATATCAGTTTTCCAAACTGATGTGGAGGGTTCGACTCCCTCATCCCGCACAAGATTATTATTTTACTATATTCTTCTATATTTCTATATATTTTGGCAGAAAACGACAATCTCCTGTCAGGGGAGACAAGTCCGTGGGATTGAACCTGTTGAAAAACCTCAAAATTTGCTCTTTCTATCTGAATGCACCTAAGCGCAATAAAAGACGCCGCCTTTTTTTATTTTTAAAAAGAAAAAACGGACGAAGTGTAAAACCTCATCCGTTTTTAGTTTAAGTTTTGAACTTTCTACAAACCATTGATTTGATTGTATACGAGGTTCTTATAGACCTCGCAACTTTCCATAAGTTCGCCATGCTTTCCTTCGTCCACAATACGACCATCATCCATCACGAAAATTTTATTGGCGTCTTTAACGGTAGAAAGCCTATGAGCAATTATTACGGTGGTTCTACCTTCTGATGCTTTTTCTATTGATTGCCGAATCAGAGATTCATTCTCAGCATCAAGACTAGAAGTCGCTTCATCAAATATCATCATGTCAGGATGTTTGATAAGTGCTCTGGCGATTCCCACACGCTGACGTTCGCCACCCGACAACCTGATGCCTTTTTCGCCAATAATGGTGTCAAATCCTTTTTCAAGCCGGTGATAAAACTTGTCTACGCAAGAAAGTTTTGATATCTGATCGAGTTCATCGTCCGTGACGTTTTTGGATCTTCCGTTTAGACTGAAAGTGATGTTGTAACGCAAGGTGTTATCAAAAAGAGTAACATCCTGCTCGACAAGGCCAATCAGTTCTCTGTACCGTTTCAAGTTCAGAATTCTCAAATCATCGTTGTCAATAATGACCTGTCCGCCACTTGGATCATAGGCACGCATTAACAATTGAGCAACAGTTGTCTTGCCGGCACCCGAAGGACCTACAAAGGCAACTCTTTGACCTGGTTCAATAACGAAACTGACTCCAGAAAGAGCATCGCAGTTATCTTTGGGTTTAGGGACATCTTCTTCATCGTCATCTTCCAGGTAACTTCTCACTGGATATCGAAATGATACATCTTTAAATTCAATTCTTCCTCTAAAGTTGTCTGGTATGACGGAATTTGGAATTGTTTTGACTTCTGGCTCAATATCCATCATCACGAAATATTTTTTCACAGCCGTATACAATTCCAAACACTGGCGATAGATTGGACCGATTCTGTACAATCCACCCAAGACCATTGATGACCATGACAAGAATATCACGAGATATCCGGGAGTAAAAGCTTTCTGATAGACTACGTAGTAAGCACCAACAATAATTACAGCAAATCTTGTAATACCTATCACCAAATTCCTACTGGAAGCGAAAAACATATACTTGGTCCAGAATTTTTTACCAAAGTCAGCAATTTTCTTGATGTAATCGTCACATTCTTTTACAGCCTTCTTTTCCTGAGAATTGGCCTGCACCAAAGTTATGTTTCTGATCATCTCTGAGCGAAGCTTATTGTTGTCGTGATGCATATCTTCAAGACTCTTCAGGATATCTCTGCTTTTAATGCTTGTACGTATACTTAAAGCAACAAAGATAGATGCCCCAGTAAAAACAATAAGCCCTAATGGAATACTTAGATACATCAACGCAGTAATTGTAAAAACAAGCTGTAAAAACAACGGTGCTATCTCGTAGAGCGTTCTGTACGCAAGGGTTGCCAGAGAATGTTCTCCTTTGTCAATGACGCTTTTTTTGACGCCAGAGTTTTCGTTACGATGCTGGCCAAGAGAAAAACTCATCATTTTCTCCATGCTCTTTTTAGAAACATGGCGCCTTACATCATAATCAAAATTGGCAATTTCCACTTTCTCTCGATAGTATCCAACAACAACTTGCATGAGATAGACTGCAAATGCCATCAAAGACAACATCACAATTTTCTCAAAAAGACTACCGGAAATTATGGCGTCAATGATTTTGCCGTAGATATACGGAGAAGCAAGACTCAAAAGTTGAGACACAGCAACGAGAAAGAAGAGAATAAAAACTGCTTTCTTGAACGGTTTGTAGATCTGAATCACGCGTAAAATAAAATCTTTCATTCAGCACCTCCTTTTCTGCAAAATGGTTATAGAAATATCAAAGAATCTAAATTTTATCTAATCATATTATACTCAAAAAGACCACAAAAGTCAATACATGTCAAACCTGAATACTAAAAGCCATTTTTTATCCCATTCCATCAAAACCTGCCTTGATTTTGATGGAATGGCGCAATTTCCTGTCAGCGGAGACAGGGGAGTAGGATCGAACCTACCTAAAAACACTTAGTAAAAACTAGACTGGCTAAAACAAGTTTTGGGATTTAGTATGTAATAGTATATGAATCATAGAAATATTGTAATTTTCGGAGAACCAACTACCGGAAAATCAACAATTGCAAAGAAGTTAACATCAAAACTTAAGGCTTATAAAATCATCGAAGCTTCTACGGATTTTATTTTTCCAGTTCTCGATTATTGTAAGAATAAAAAATTACCCGATAATCAAAATTCTTTAATTTCTGGTGTTAAAAAAATCCTTAGGGAAAAAAGCAACAAAAAAGATGCTGACAGAAAAGAAGCCGTTAAATTATTTTCTCGGCTAAGTAAAAAATATTCTCCTGAATTTATTTCTATGGCTTTAGAAAAGATATATGCAAAAAAATCTTCCGATTCCGGGTTAGTTTTTACAGGCCTCAGGGGGCTTAATAATGCTAAATATTTTAAAAAACGTGGATATTTCATTGTTTATCTCAAGGCCTCTAAAAAAGATGTTATGGAAAGATTCTTAAAAAAGAGAAGATACTCTAAAAAGGAAGCCCAAATAGAACTAGACAAAGAAAAGTTAATTTATTCAACCGATAAGATTGAAAAAGAAGCTGATTTGGTTTTAAATACATCAAAGCAACGTACTTCTTTCATTGTGAATAAAATCATAGAGACTATAACCAAAGAAAGGGTTCAAGAGTGTAAAAAATGCATAAACACTAGCCAGAATCCATATATTAGCTTCAATCAAGAAGGATATTGTAACACATGCGAGATTTATCTAAAAAATTACGACAAAAAATTACTAGACAAAGAATTAGATTTCTTTAAAAAATTTGTAGGAAGTGGCAAGAAAAAATACGACATAATGGTGGCATTATCAGGGGGGAAAGACAGTTCAGCGACCCTCTATCAAGTCAAACAAATGGGATTTACTCCACTCGCTTATACATTTGATACTGGTTATTTTCATCCTTATATATACAAAAGAGCAAAAAGTGTTGCCAAAAAACTTGATGTAGATTACAAAATAATTCCTGTAAAAAAATATTTAACACAAAAAATGTTAAAACGATTTAGTAAACTTAATGATCTGTATACAAAAAATAACAAACAAGAATTTATAAATGATTATAAAAAAGGAAGATATAAATATCGTGGAGTAATAAGACCTTGTTGGGTTTGCAGAGAGTTGATTATTCACGCGCGTTATTTTGAAGCTATTGGACATGGAGTGAGTGTGATTGCCACAGGACTTAATGAATGGACAACATTAAAACAAACCACAAAAAAGAATAAATTTAAGATATCAGCCCTAAGAAAATTGAAACCCTATAAAAACAGGTCTGCTGTTTATCTTGTTCATTTCCCATTCTTAATTCAATCAAACCTTAAAAATACCAAAAAAATCTTAAAAAAAATTAACTGGAATTATTACCAAAATGTTCAATCTAATGCTGCTTCTTGCCTTTTGGCGCATGCGGCCGAAAAACAACTATATGACAATCTAGATTTTCATCCAGACACCACTAGGTTAGCTAGAGAAGTCACTGTTGGATTCCTAACAAAGAAAGAAGCAAAAAAAGCTTTAAAAAAGCCCATTAAAAGCACTCATACAATTCCAGAAATTTTAAAAAAAGCAGGATTAATAAAGAAATAGAAACTTTAAGCAATGAACATTATGAACGTACCCCGGAGGCACCCAACGCAAAACTTCGTCCAAGCAATGCCTGAAAACAGGTTCTAACGTCGTCTACTACTTCGTACAGAATACAAGTTTGAGCGCACAATTTGATTTTTGAGTGTAAAATTGCTATAAATTCAAAAGAGAAGGGGAGGTGTTGAAATGGGAAGAAAGAGAAAAAATCCTAGACATGTTTTATTTTGGATAAAGAGCAACAGGGGGACTGACAACAAGGCTATATTTAAGATTCCAAACGATTGGTCTAAAGAGGGAATCGAATCAGCTTTGGAAGAGTGGTGCTCTCGTTTTGGCGCCTGGACTCATAGTGACAATGAAGTTAATTACGGCTGGAAACCAGTTAAAGTTTTTGGCAAAAGGGAATTGGAAAAGAGATACGACGCTGTTTGCAAAAGTAAAGCAAGGATCGTTGAAAAATGGAAAATTTTAGCCGCTATGTTTAATATAAGAAAATTGGACTAATTTTATAACAAAAATTTACCCCGGGGATTTATACCCGGGGTTTTTGCTTCTTTTCTTCAAATTGTTAAGGTTCTTTTGAACCAAATATAATAGAACGGAAAACGAACTCTTTTGTAACTTCATTCCCACAAAAGGGGACTGGGCGAGAACTTTTCCTTTGTATTATATTTACTCAATGTCCGAACCTGATCTTATTTTATATCGGACAAAAATTAACGCAAGTGCCTACCTGTGGATAACTTTTTGTCCAATAGAAAACCCCCTCCGAAGAACATCGGAGGGGGTTGGCTAGTTCACCTTTCCGGAAAGGTGAATGACTAATGTGGTTTGACAGTCTCTTTCAGGGTTTTTGATGGTCTAAACTTAACAACTTTCGTTGCCGCGACCTGAACCAACTCTCCTGTGCGAGGATTTCGCGCCTGACGAGCAGCTCTGTCCTTTACCGAGAAGATACCAAAACCGGCTATTGAAACTTCATAGCCACTCTTGAGTGTTTCTACTATTTTGTCAAAAATACCAACGACTACTTTTTCGGCATCGGTTTTGCTTCCGCCGAGAGTTTTGCTGGTTTCTTCAATCAAAGAAGCTTTGTTTAAATTCATAATATCTTAAAGAATTACTTGTAAAGTGTTTGTTTGATTAAACTCGACCTAATTGCTTGTACTCTCTAATTATATATCAAACTCAAAATATGCAATAGCCCCAATGTAGGCCGTTATTATCGGGCGTATTCAATCACGCGACTTTCTCTTATCACATTAACTTTTATTTCTCCCGGGTATTTGATGTCTTCTTCAATTTTCTTGGCAATATTTCGGGCTATTTTCTTTGCTTCCAAGTCAGAAACTTTTTCTGGCGTGACGAATACCCTTAATTCTCGTCCCGCTTGGATAGCGTATGATTTTTCGACACCCTCAAAAGAATTTGAGATGTTTTCCAGCTCTTCAAGTCTTCTCAAGTATCTTTCTAAGGTATCTCTGCGCGCGCCTGGTCTTGAGGCGGAGATAGCGTCAGCTGTTTGGACGATAACAGACTCAAGGGTTGTGTACGGGTATTCTTCGTGATGAGATTCCATTGCATGAATGACAGACTCCTCCATTTTGAATTTTTGCAAAATCCTTCTTCCAATTTCTACGTGGGTTCCTTGTATTTCATGGTCAACCGCTTTGCCAATGTCATGCAATAAGGCGGCTTTTTTTGTAACGGCAACATCAGCGCCGATTTCTGATGCAATCATGCTGGCTAGGTGGGCGGTTTCAACGGAGTGTTGCAATACACTTTGTCCATAACTTACCCTGAAATAAAGTCTTCCCAGAAGGACTTGCAGGCGTGGGTCTAGGTCAAATATTCCAACTTCATAAGCCGCCGTTTCGCCTTTACTTTTTACCATCTTTTCCACTTCGGTTTTGGCTTTTACCACCATTTCTTCAATACGGGCGGGTTGAATACGTCCGTCAAGAATAAGGTTCTCTAGCGCTATTTTTGCGACTTGTCTTCTAAGGGGGTCAAAACTGGATATAACGACAGAACCGGGAGTATCGTCCACGATAATTTCTACGCCGGCCGCTCTTTCAAGAGCGCGAATATTTCGTCCTTCTTTTCCGATAATTTTACCCTTCAGGTCATCGGACGCTATAGTTACTGTTGTTGTGGTAATGTCGGATGCCGTGGAGGAAGCCAATCTTTGAATGGAACTGACAAGGAGTTCTCGCGCTTTGCGTTCTATTTCTTCAGAGCCCCTTGTTTCCATTTTGTTGATTCTTAGCAAAATATCTTTTTCGTATTTTTTCTCAATTTCTTCAAAAAGTTCTTCTCTCGCTTCTTTTTCTGACAAATTGGCGACTTTTTCCAATTCTTTCCTTTTCTTTTCATCCAAAAACTTGAGTTGTTCTTGGATTCTTTTTATTTCTTCTGTTTTGTTTTCAATTTTTTTAGAATCTTTTTCAGTCTCAACACGTCTTTTTTCCAAAAGTTCTTCTTTATGAGCAATACGCTCCTCAAGTTTTCTGGCTTGGGATATAGTGGAGCGTTCTTCCTCCTTGGCTTTTTCTATTAGTATCTCTGATTTTTTTGAGGCCTCTTCAAGAGTGGATTGGGCTTTAGCTTTGGCGTCTATTAAGAGTTGCTTTATCTTTAACTCTATAGAGCTTTTGCGTTGTAATACAATAAGATGACGGAGAAAGTATCCTAGAACCGCGCCTATGGCAACAGAAGCAATCACCACTCCCAGCAGTGTTAATAAACTCATATTTGTTTTTTAGCATACCGCTATCTTTCATTTTGGTTTCTTGTTTAGTTATAACGGATTTGCGTAGTTAGACCCGCTTGGGTAAATTAATAAAATCAATAATCTAACCCTACCAAATTTTCCGGTTTCTGTCTATACTTAAGAAAATTGGATAGGGTCTAAACTTTTTGATATACTTTAAAACAATATGAGCATAGAAAATCCATTTCAAAATACGAGCAATGCAACCGAAAACGAAGAAAACAACAAAGAAAGAGAAAGAAAAGATTGGTGAGAAATTGCCCGACAGAAGGCGCGAAATGCAAGAATTCACCAACTTTTTAAGAAATAAATATTTTGAAAAACAAAAAAACTAAAACATTTTTTATGCCCAAAAAAACTTATCAAATGTCTCAAATGCGCCAATTTTATTTGCGCCAAATCTTTCCAGCAACTGCCCCACCTTCTTCTTAAAAAGACTTTCTTCTAATTTGGTCAAAAAAGGATAACCTTCTAAAATTTGTTGATTGGCCAAAAGACTAGGGGAGGAAGCGCTAATCCTTTTTCTGAAATAATAAATATAGATGGGAAAAAACTTGCCGTAAGATTCCCAACATAAAAAATTTCGCAGTTTATTTTTTGAGAAAAAGTATATAAAATCTGCGACCCTGCCTGCCGGCAGGCAGGCGCAGGAACTCTATATCACATATTTGGGGTGATAGCATGGTATGTGTGATAGTTTGTTAGTCTTGTGCAAAATGTACAAAATGCTACAATTCCAAATATGCAAGTTATCAGCACAACATCAATGAGAAAAAATATTTCCGAGGTAATAAACAAAGTTAAGTATAATAACCGTGTTTTTGGTGTTGGCAGAAGAAACAAAGCGGAAGTTATTATTATCAAGTATCCTGAAAATATAAGTAAAAAAGTGAATAAAATCACAAACATAAACGCAAATTCTTCAAGTTTTGATTTTTTAAAAGAAGAACCGGATATTTACAGCGTGAAGGATCTAAAGAAACGCTATGTATAAAAAGGGGAAAATTGTCTTAATTCCTTTTCCCTTTACAGATCTGTCAGGTTCAAAGGTAAGGCCGGCGGTTGTCGTTTCTGATTTTTTGCAGGGAGACGACGCCGTTGTTTCTTTTATATCTTCTCTCAAAGTGAAAGGATTGCAAAAAACAGACTTAGCGATAAAGAAAAATGATAAAGGTTTTTCCCAAACAGGATTAAAAACAGATTCCGTTGTCAAGGTAGGGAAGATAGCTACTTTGGACAAAAAGACAATCTTGGGCGAAATTGGCGGGTTAAGCCCCGATGTGCAGAAAGAAATAGACAACAAAATTAAAATTTTGTTTGGTTTATAGCCATGAAAAGGAGGTGGGGGCAGTGAAAAACAAAAGGCGAGGGTTTTACATCCCCCGCCTTCTTTTTTCTAAGATTTCTTTTTCTAGGTCCTCTCTTTCTTTTTCTCTGATTTTTTGCAGTTCTTCATGGATTTCCATGACCAGTTTTGGTTCAAAACCCGTTTTTTCAGCGGTTTTTTCGCACGCAAGCTGCGTGTTTTTCTTTAGGGAACCCATATTGCCGAATTTTTCAACAGCATTTTGAATCCAGTGCGGGTCCTTTATTTCTTGGACCAAGGGGTGATCATTTTCTATCATTTCTTGTATTGTCTTTTCTCTGTTTTCCATTTTAGCTGTTTCCTCCTCCGTTTTTTCCACAACAAAAGCCATTTCTTCGGCTCTTTCTTTTCTTTTGAATATGTCCATGGATTTAATCTATTACTTTTTTGGTTTTATTGCAATCCAATTTGAAGTTCGTAAAGCCGGCGGTAGATACCGTTCGGCTTTTTTATTAGTTCTTCGTGCTTGCCACATTCCGCAATTTTACCTTTTTCTAAAACAATTATTTTGTCAGCTTTTCTAACCGTGCTTAACCGATGGGCTATAATTATAGTAGTTTTATTTTTCATAAGTTTTTCAAGAGATTCTTGAATCAACTTTTCTGATTGCGCGTCCAAAGACGATGTCGGCTCGTCCAGTATCAATATTTTCGGACTTTTCAAAAAGGCCCGCGCTATGGCAATTCTTTGTTTTTGTCCGGCCGAAAGTTTTACCCCTCTTTCTCCCACGACCTGTTTGTATTTCAGGGGAAATTTTTCAATAAATTCATCGGCGCAAGCGAATTTTGCCGCTTTTTCTATCTCTTCTTGTGTTGCCGAAAGTTTTCCGTATCTTATGTTTTCTTTTACTGTGTCGTTAAAAAGAAGTATTTCTTGGGGGACGACGCCTATTTTACTTCTCAAAAATTTTAAATCTATTTTTTTGATATTGTGTTCGTCAATTGACAATTTTCCTTGCGAGGCAAAATAATAGCCGGAAATTAAATCAACGAGAGTGCTTTTGCCCACACCCGATTCTCCGACAAGCGCTACTACTTTGCCCGGCTCAATTTTTATATCTATATTTTCCAAAATTTTGTAGTTCTTTTTATAATGAAAGGACAAATTCTCAAAAGTAACGCGCCCTTTTATATCTGACAAAATAAAAGAATTTTCAGGCGTGTATTTTTCAGCCGGAGCGCTAAGAATTTTTTCTGATTGTATGAGTGCAGTCAGGCCATTTTGTATGGTTTGCCAAAAATTGCCGAGAACGAAAAAAGGGTTAAAAAGCATGGAGCTGTAACTGTAGAACATGATTACTTCGCCGACAGTAATTTCTCCGCTTTTAACGAAGGCGACGGACAAAAAGAAAATAACCGCCTGGCTGAAAAGGACCATTATTCTCTGATAAAAGGACAGGCTGGTCCAAATGGTAATGAGTTGTTTTCTGTATCTGACCGCCGAAAGTTGGAATCCTTTGTGAAGTTTTCTTTGTTCATATTTTTCCAATGTTGCCTGTTTGACCGATTGGATATTACTTATCGCATCGGAAGCGTTCCCGTAAGCTTTTTGATATGCATCGTGCATTTTCATGGACAGTCCGACCAAGGGACGGGTTTTTCTGATTAAAATAAACAAATATACAACCATTGAGCAAAGCAAAAGACCTCCCAATTTTGCGTTGACAAAAAAACAGATGGTTACAGCGATGATTATACTTAAAAACTCCGGAGCCAGGTTTATTAACACCCTGCTTAATATTGGTTCCAGTGAACTGGACGCTCTCGCGACACGATGAAGAAGACCTCCAATCTTGTGGCTCTTGTGGAAAGAAATAGGCATTTCAATAATTCTGGAGAGGGCATGTATTATGTAGTCGGCGCTTGCTCTTACCGCCAGATATTCGCTTCTAATACCACTACGCCAATTTATGGTGTAACTTATTAGGCTTATTCCTATCCACACAAAGAGAAAAAGATAAAACTTTGGGGATTGGTTTATTAAAGAATCAAGTATTTTGCCACCAAAATATGGGGTTAAAGCATTTCCCACGGCGGAAAAAATTCCCAATACGGCCAAAATTACCAATTCCTTTCTATAATTCAGCAACTGCTTCTTTATTATAGAGAGGCCGAGTTTTATTGTCTTTGACGCGGACGCGCGCATTTCTATATTCTATCAAAATTTAGTATAATTAGATATAAAGTGGTATAATAAAATTATGATTTTACCAAAATTACTAAAACTTCTGTCCGCATTTAATTTCAAAAAGTATTGCAGGGAATATAAAATTGGTTTGTGGGAGTATCCTCCGTTCATCTTTTCGATAATGGGCGGGGTAACAAGCGTTTCTATTTTGGCGACATATCTTGTTTCTCGCGTTTATGCCGAACCCCTGATTGTTGTTTTGATTGTGTGCGCGGTTGCCGTTGTCTTCCTTATTCTTAGTTATATTATTTTGATTTCTTTTGAAAAAATGGCGATCGTATCAAAAGAAAAATCCGAATTTATTAATATCATGTCGCACCAACTAAGGAATCCCTTGTCATCTATCAAGTGGCAGTTAGATATTCTTATGAACAAATGGGAGAGTCTAAACAAAGAAGAGAGGGAACAATCTCTTTCGGATATTGAAGAGCAAAATGAAAGGATGATTGGGCTCACAAACGATCTCTTGGAAATTTATCGCGCTGACAGTGATATAGAGGTTTTTCAAGAGAGCATGTTTTCGTTGAATAAGCTGGTTTTACAAGTGAAGAACAAATATTTAAAGAGGGCGGCTTTTTTTGGTGTGGAAATGGAAGTTTCCTTGCCGGAGAGAGAGATTTTCGTTTCTGCGGATGAGACCAAAATTAACCATGCTGTCGCGCATTTTTTTGATAATGCCATCCGTTACAGTCCCAACGGCGGAAAGGCCGGTGTTCTTCTTGAAAAGGTGGATGATGTTGTTAAGTTTTCTATTAGCGATGAGGGAATTGGCATACCAAAAGAAGATGAGGGTCAAATTTTTATCAAATTTTTTCGCGGAAATTTAGCAAAAAGGCAAAAAAGCGAGGGTCTTGGCGCGGGCCTTTTTATTGCAAAGACTGCTATCGAATCTTCCGGTGGCAAAGTTGGTTTCTCCAGTATTGAAGGAAAGGGATCTACGTTTTGGTTTACATTACCAGTAAAAAATAAAAAAATATGACAAACGAAAAGACGGTTCTTTTTATTGAGGACGATGAGCATCTTCAAAAAGTAATGTCTGCATGCCTGAAAGAGAACGGCTATAATGTGCTAAATGCGACAGACGGTGAATTGGGCATAAAAATTATAGAAGAGGAAAATCCGGATTTGATACTTCTTGATTTAATTTTGCCCAAAAAAGACGGCTTTGAGGTTCTGGAATATCTGAAATCTGAAGAAAAGTTTAAGAACATACCCGTTGTGGTTTCCACCAATTTAGAAGAAAAGCATGATATAGAAAGAGCGATGTCCTATGGCGTTCGCGCTTATTTGGTTAAGGCAAACCACCGTCCTGACGAGATAGTGGCAAAAATAAGTGAGATATTAAATGAGCAATCAGTCAAAAACTAATTTATGAAGATTGAACCTAAACGTCTAAAGGATTTTTTGTTGGATTCCGGCCTTGTAACCGTTTCTGATATTGAGAAGGCGGAGGAAAAAGCCAAAGAGAAAAAACAGGATTTTGAAGGGATCTTAATTAAAGAGGGAAAAATTTCCGAAGATGATTTGAGGCGCTTGCAAGCCTATATTTTAGGCATACCTTTTGTAAATTTGGAAAAAGAAAAAATTGACTTTAAGACTCTTTCTTGTGTTCCTGCTCCCATCGCCAAGTCAAATAATATCGTCGCTTTTAAAAAGAGTGGCAACATTTTGGAAGTTGCCATGTTGGATCCGGATGACATCGGAATGCTTGATTTTATCAAAAAAAAGTCCAATCTTAAAATTTTGCCACGTTTAACAACCAGGGAATCTATAAAGAATGTTTTACTTCAATACCACAAGAGCTTAAAAGCGGAATTCGGGGATATTATTAAAAGAGAATCCGCCACTGTCAGGTCTGTAATTGAAAAAGATGCAGGCAAAGATGGGGGAGACTTAAAGAAGATGGCGGAAGAGCTCCCTATTATTAAAATCGTTGACACCCTTTTAAGTCATGCCATTATACAGCGCGCGAGCGATATACATATTGAACCGATGGAGAAAGAAATTCTTGTTAGGTATAGAATAGACGGAATTTTGCGCGACGCCATGGAATTGCCTAAAGATATTTCTGATGCGGTTATCGCGAGAATAAAAATTCTTTCAAATTTGAGGTTGGACGAAAAAAGATTGCCCCAAGACGGTCGTTTTAAAATAGAAACACCGGAGGAAAAAGTTTCTTTTCGCGTTTCTATCTTGCCTATTTATGATGGGGAGAAAGCAGTTCTGCGTCTTTTACCGGAAACGTCCAAGGGGTTCACTTTGGAGGGACTAGGTTTCCACGGGGAACAATTGGAGCTGGTTCATAGCGCGATAAGGCGCCCTTATGGAATGATCTTGGCGACAGGCCCGACAGGCTGTGGCAAGACCACTACCCTCTATACAGTTTTGGATATTTTGAATACGCCGGAGGTTAATATTTGCACAATAGAAGACCCGATTGAGTATCAAATGCCGAGAATAAACCAGACACAAGTTAAATCTGACATAGGCTTTACTTTTGCCAGCGGTTTGCGTTCTCTTGTTCGCCAAGACCCGGATATAATTATGGTGGGGGAGATTCGCGACATTGAAACTGCCTCTCTTGCTGTCAATGCCGCTTTGACAGGTCATCTTGTTTTGTCCACCCTCCATACAAATTCCGCCGCCGGAGCTATCCCTCGCTTGCTTGACATGAAAGTGGAACCTTTTTTAATGTCTTCAACAATAAATGTAATTATTGCCCAAAGACTTGTTCGTCGTTTATGCGCCGATAAGGTGTCTTATAAATTAACAAAAGACGATTTGGCCGAATTGGGAGAAGAGGTTGATTTGACAAGAATGATAGATATCTTAAGAAAGTCAAAAGTAATAAAAGTAAGCGACGAGTGGAAGGATATTTCTTTTTATAAACCGAATCCAAAAGGAGACTCACCGGATGGCTATAAAAGCAGAATTGGCATCCATGAAGTTTTGAACGTGACGGAAACTATAAAGAATTTAATTATTAAAAGCGCGACTTCCAGTCAGCTGGAGGAGCAGGCAAAAAAGGAAGGTATGCTCACAATGTTTGAGGATGGAATTATAAAAGCCGTCCAAGGATTTACAAGCTTGGAGGAAATTTTCAGAGTGACGAGGGAGTAGAGTACCGAAAACTTTATAAAGTTTGGGGATATTGACAAACTTTATAAAGTTTTATAAACTGACAGGATGAAAGTTTATCAAAAACTTCAATTAATTCAAAAAATATCAGGGCTGACTCAAGAAAAACTAGCGGAAAAGTTAGAAGTTTCTTTTGTTACATTAAATAGGTGGATTAACAATAAATCTATTCCTCACAAAAGAAAAGAAGAAAAGATTGATGTTTTGTATAAAGAATATACAGGGCTGGGGGTTGTTTCAGATGATGTTTTACAAGCGAAGAAAGACATCATTGAAAAAAAGAAAAAAGAACATAAAAATGTTTTGAGAAAAATTTTGTCTAGTCCGGATATTTATGATGAGTTTAAACTTTCTTTAACCTATAACAGTAACAGTATTGAGGGGAACACTTTAACTAAAGACGAAACAGCAGATGTGTTGTTTCGGGATATTTCACTTCCAAACAAAAAACTGGTAGAACAGTTAGAAGCCAAAAACCACCAAACAGCTTTGAAATATGCATTTTCTTATGTTGCTAAAAAAAACAGAGTTGATGAGAAATTTGTTTTGAAATTGCATAGTATTTTAATGAACAGTATTAGAGAAGATGCTGGTATCTATCGAAATCATCCTGTTCGTATTGTAGGCGCGAACATTCCCACCGCTAATTATTTGAAAGTGCCAGATTTGATGGAGAATTTAATTAGAAGAATTAATAAACCAAAGAAAGACGGTGTAAAAAAGATTGCTATCATTCATAGCGAGTTTGAACAAATACATCCTTTTTCTGATGGAAATGGTCGCGCAGGGCGTCTTTTGATGAATGCAATGTTTTTAAAAGACAATATAGCGCCCGCCGTTATTCAACAAGAAGAAAGGCGCAAGTATATTGTCGCTCTTCATAAATCACAAGATTCTGGGGACACAAGTCTTTTGGAAGACTTTATTTGTGATTCTATTTTGGAGGGTTACAAAATAGTGGAGCGAGATGGTATAATATAATTAATGCCACGATTTAAATTTAAAGCGAAAAAAATGGGCGGAGAGGAGATAAAAGAAACCCGTGAAGCGGAAGATGAATTTGCTTTAGCTAGAGAACTAAGGCAGGAGGGGTATATTTTGATTGATTTTGAAAAGGAGGGAAAGAAGAAAAAATTAAATTTGCCGGATTTTTCTTTCGGCAGAGTTTCTCTTTCCGAAAAAATGATATTCACTCGCAATCTTTCTGTGATGATAAGCGCCGGTCTGACCCTCTCTCGGGCATTGGAAGTTTTAATTAAACAGGCAAAAGACAAAAGGTTCAAAAAAGCAATAACTTCTGTTGTGGAAAGTTTGACGCACGGCAAAAGTTTTAGTGATAGTATCGCGGAGCAGAAGAGAATTTTTTCCGATTTGTATGTGGCGATGATAAAGGCGGGGGAGAAAAGCGGCAAACTTCATGAATCCTTAAAACTTCTGGCTTTTCAAATGGAAAAAGACGCTGCTTTAAGAAGAAAAGTTAAAGGGGCAATGGTGTATCCCAGTATTGTTTTGACGGCGATGGTTGGTATTGGCATATTGATGTTAATCTATGTCGTGCCGACTCTCATTTCCACATTTCAGGAGTTGGGTGTGGAATTGCCTATGAGTACTAAAGTTATAATTTGGCTTAGCGATTCTCTAATCACCAATTCTATTTTAATTTTGCTTGTATCTTTGTCTTTCATTGTCGCCGTGTCTTTTCTCTTCCGCAATAAAAAAGTTAAAGATATTTTTAGCAAAGTGTTATTAAAACTTCCGGTAATAGCGCCATTGATTCAAAAAATAAATTCAGCTCGCGCCACTCGCACACTTTCTTCACTTTTGAGTTCGGGGGTGGATATTTTGGATGCCCTAGATACAACAATGAATGTTTTACAGAATCCAAGTTATAGAAAAGTGTTACAAAACGCAAAAAAAGAAATTCAGGGGGGAGAGAATATATCTGTCGCTTTTCAAAAAGCGGGTGGAATATTTCCTTCTCTTGTTGGGGAGATGATTGCCGTGGGGGAAGAGACGGGCAAGCTTTCGGACATGCTCTTGAGAGTGGCTGTTTTTTATGAGGAAGAAGTTTCCGAGGCCACTAAAAATATGGCGACAATTATAGAGCCCGTGCTTATGATTGTCATAGGCGCTGCTGTCGGTTTTTTTGCCGTGTCCATGATAAAGCCGATGTATAGTATGATGGGAGGACTTTAAAAATCTCAAATCTCAAATGTTAAATATCAAATCTCAAAAAAATGGGTACAGAGGCTTTACTTTAATGGAGGTTCTTGTGGGCATTGCTATTCTTTTATTTTTATCAGTTATCGCAATGAGTGTTTTTAGCAATTTACGAAACACACAATCTCTGAATGGTTCGGTTGAACAGATTATTACCGTAATTGAAGAAGCGCGTGTTAAAACTCTTTCTTCGAGCAAGTCTTTGCAATATGGTGTTCGTTTCGGTTCTGACAAGATCGTTCTTTTTGAGGGGGGTGTATTTATTGAAGGCGCCATAAATAATCAAGAGACATTATTTCCGGATAGTGTTGAAATTTACGCGGTGTTATTGAATGAGGGAGGGTCGGATGTTATTTTTCGGAAGCTTACAGGCGAAACGGATCAGTTTGGGACAATTTCTGTAAGAAGCAAAAAAAACCAATCTGTTTCAAAAGATATTAAGATAAAATCAACAGGTGTTATCGAAATTTAATTTTTATAAAGTGATAGGGAAAAA
>Ga0180009_10002964_pt1 | contig 19627 bp, 20 predicted proteins | sample OS_PC_MetaG_FD_123537 | JGI IMG/M metagenome (GOLD analysis project Ga0180009, IMG submission 123537) | Groundwater microbial communities from the Aspo Hard Rock Laboratory (HRL) deep subsurface site, Sweden - OS_PC_MetaG | ecosystem: Environmental > Aquatic > Deep subsurface > Groundwater...
CCAGTGCCTGCCGCAGGGCCAGCGTGCCCCGCCGGCGGCCAGCGGCGAAGCAGTAGTCGCAGGCCAGGTTGCAGGCCTCGGTGACGAACAGATCGAGGCGTCTCACCGTGTGGGCCTCGGGGGCGATCACTGCGCCTCCTGGCCCAGCTTCTCGTCGATGACCCGGGCCACTGCGTGGGCGATGCGGTCCAGGTCGGCCTCGTGAGCGTCGGGATAGTCGCCCAGCTCCAGCCGCCGCTCCAGGATGCGGAGCAGGCGCTCGCGCTTGTGGTGCCGCAGAAGGTCCACCACGGTGGTGACGACATACTCCCGGTCCGCGTCTGACAGGTCCATACCCGGGATTATCCACCACAACGACCGGCTGTCGCCAACCGCCCTGTCAGAGCCTCGCCAAGTTTCCATCCACCCGCGCGGAAACGCGCCATGCAGGCTTGTCCAAGTATGATGAGATGCCGGCCCGGATCCTGAGGTGCCTGCCCGGATCCAGTTGAGATTGTGTGGTTCTTGGCAGCAAAGCTCACCATGACATTCCCATGACATCTGGCTGATAGACTGAAAATCTTCTTCCCTCTACTCTGTCGCAGTACCCAGGAGGAGCATTGGAAAGCACCGCAAACAGGAAGCTTCTGCTCACCAGCGTCTGTCAGCCCTTCGGCGAGGAGCATGGTGACGGCTTCGGCGTCTCATACGAGGGCAGTCATCAGATCATGTGGGCCCAGGGGATCTTCCGTACCCGGGGCACCACCACGCAGTGGGGCATCGACTTCATCGCCGAGAACCTCCAGATCCCGACGACCACACTGCACTACCCGACCATGAGGCGGTTCATCTCCGAGATCAAGAAAGGGTACGACTACGTCGGGATCGCGTTCGTGTCGCCCACTCTGCACAAGATGATCCCGATGGTGCAGGCCATCCGCCAGCACGCCCCGGCCACCAAGATCATCCTCGGGGGCTACGGCACCGCCCTCGGTGACGAGCAACTCGGGCCCTACGCCGACCATATCTGCCACGGCGAGGGTGTTGCCTTCATGCGGAGGCTGCTGGGAGAGCGGGTCGACGCGCCCATCGTCCAGCCGGACATCACCCAGACACAGCGGATGTTCGGCATGCCGCTGCTCAGCCGCACCGGCTACGTCTTCGCCGGCCTCGGCTGCCCCAACGGCTGTGATTTCTGTGCCACGTCCTACTACTTCGATCGCAAGCACATCATGATCCTGCCCGACGGTCCGGCGATCCTGCGCGCGATCCAGCAGATACGAGCGCGGCATCCCGACATCACGACGATCTGGATCAACGACGAGGACTTCCTGCTCAACGAGACGCGGGGTCGGAGCTTCCTCGAGGCCATCCGCCAATCCAGCCTGCCGCCGCTGTCGCTCAGCGTCTTCAGCAGCGTCAAGGCGCTGTCCAAGTACAAGGCGAGCGAGCTGGTGGAGATGGGGATCGACTGGATCTGGGTCGGATTCGAGGCCAAGCGGGCGGGCTACGCCAAGATGCAGGGGCGCCCCTACCCGGAGCTTTTCGCTGACCTGCGGGCGCACGGCATCAGCATCATGGCATCGATGATCATCGGTTTCGACTACCAGACCCCCGAGACCATCGAGGAGGAGTTCGAGGAGCTCATCGCCCTGCGTCCTTCCATGAGCCAGTTCCTGATCTACGGTCCGGCTCATGGCACGCCCTCCCACGCGCGGCTCCAGGCCGAGGGTCGCCTCAACAACATGCTGTTGTCCGAGCACCACCTTCACGACGGGTTCTCCCTCGGGTTCGAACACCCCCACATCGGCGCGGAGCAGATGTCGGCCATCCAGCGCGGGCTCTACCGGGAGGAGTTTCGACGCCTCGGGCCCTCGGTGTTTCGCGTGGCCGAGGATTACCTGGAGGGGCACGTGGCGCTGCGCGACCACCCCGCCACGCGGGTTCGCGCCAAGGCGGCGCGCTACGGGCAGGACGCCCACTGCGCGGCCAAGGTGATTCGCGCTGCCAAGCGCTACCTCAGCCCGGATCTGTACCCATGGCTCGAGGGGCTGCGGGACCGACTGCTGCACGAGGTCGGTCCGCTGACGCCGAAGGACCGAGTGATCGAGCGGCTGGCCCCGGTGATCCTGGCCCGGGAGCACTTCAAGCTGCACCACGACGTCGGGTTGCAGCCCGAGTTCACGCGCCGCTCCTATCGCACGGGCTCGCCGAAGCTGAGCGTGCGAGCGCTGATCGATGCCGCGGCCAGCCTGATCCCGGGTCCGTTGCTGGTGCCGCCCCAGGGGCGGTAGCCGCTCAAGAGCGGCTACGACACCGGCTGCGGGGGCCGCTTGCGAAGGAACCGGACGTGGAAGTGAGCCGTGTGCCCCGGCTCGGCGCGAATGATGCCGCGTCCCCAGCGGTCGCGTCGGGGGTAGTGGAACAGCTCCAGCAACTGCTGCTTTGAGATGCCCTGCCTGCGAGCGTGGCGGTAGAGCGGGCGTATCAGCCTCTTGTTGAGGAACACGTACTGCACGTCGCCGGTCTCGATCAGCGAGTGGATCAACCACCACGTCCTCTCGACGTCGAGGGTCCGCGGGCCCGCCGGCACCAGGCGGTCGAAGCTGCGCCCCCTGCGCACCACGCCGACGTCCACGTCCCAGCCCGAGCGGTGGGACTGATGCGGCTCCAGGCGGCCTCCACCACGCTTGCTCAGATCCTGGACCAGCAGCGGTGCGGCCTCGGGGTAGCGCACCTGGTAGGCGCGCAGCGATTCATTGAGCCGCCATACGATCAGGGGTTGACCCCAGGCGCGGTGCGGGTTGAGCACGCGGAAGCCGGGTCCGCTCGTCAGCTGTACGAGGTCGAGCTTCCGTCGTCGCGGCCGCTTGCGAGCCCTCGCGGCAGGCTGACGAGCGAGGCCACGGTTTCGGGTGAGGTGGGCCTCGCTCTGGGTGGATGACTCCAGGGGCGGCTGACCCAGGGCAGGGGTCGCCAGCACAAGACTGAGCATCATGGGTAGAGACTGTCGGGCGCTTGACATTGGTGATCAGCCAGTGCACGTCACATGCCCCCTGAGATAGCCTGAAATCATGAGGCATTATTCGTTGGGAGCCATGTCGCCGTTGCCCTGGGCCTGCAGGCAATCGGCCGCACTTCAAAGGGCCCAATACTCCGTTTTCTCCATTGACAAAGGCGGCGTTTGCGCTATTAATATAGCAATAATACGATATGACAACATTGCAACATTTCAATTTGACGGTCCACCGGTTGAGCGATGATGGCGACAAGGCCAGTCATCTGGCCGACATGCTCAAGGCCCTGGCCCACCCCATCCGGCTGCGGATCGTCGCCGTGCTCTGCGAGGGAGACCAGCACGTCAACGCCATCGCCGAGCGGCTGGGCTGCAAGCAGGCGATCATCTCGCAGCAGCTGCGCATCCTGCGCATGCGTCGGCTGGTGGAGGTGGCGCGGCGTAACGGCCATGCGTACTACCGCCTGGCCGAGCCCCGGCTCAACGAGATGATCCGCTGCATGGAAGGCTGCACGGTCTAGCCATGCCAGGAGCGACGCAATGAGCGGAGTGACGAGACGAGAGTTCATCAAGATCGGCGGCGCCGGTGCCAGCGCCCTGGCCGTCGGGTCCGGTCTGGTCACCCAGTGGTGGGGCCTGGACCCCGGCGAGGTGGACGACCCCCAGACCAAGGGGGATCGGGTGGTGCCAACCTTCTGTGAGCTGTGCTTCTGGAAGTGCGGCGTGCTGGCCCACGTCAGGGACGGTCGGGTGACCAAGATCACCGGCAACCCCGACCATCCCCTCTCCCGCGGTCGACTCTGCCCGCGGGGCACCGGCGGCATCGGCCAGCTCTACGACCCGGACCGGCTGAGACGGCCGCTGGTACGGATCAGCAAGCGAGGCGGGGATCGCTTCGAGGCGGTCTCGTGGGACGCGGCGCTGAACAAGGTGTCCGAGGGGATGCTGGCCATCCGCAAGAAATACGGCCCCGAGGCCCTGGCGCTCTTCTCCCACGGCTACGGCGGCAGCTGGTTCAGTCACCTGATCAAGGCCTACGGCTCGCCGAACATCGCCGCGCCCTCCTACGCCCAGTGCCGCGGTCCGCGGGAGGTGGGCTACCAGCTGACCTTCGGCCAGGGGGTCGGCTCCCCCGAGATCGTCGACATGGAGAACTCGCGCTGCATCACCCTGATCGGCAGCCACCTGGGAGAGAACATGCACAACACCCAGGTGCAGGATCTGAGCCGGGCCATCGCCAGAGGGGCCCAGCTCGTGGTGGTGGATCCCCGCTTCTCCACCGCGGCGGGCAAGGCGCGCTACTGGCTGCCGATCAAGCCGGGCACCGACATCGCCCTGCTGCTGGCCTGGATGCACGTGATCATCACCGAGGGGCGCCACGACAGGGAGTACGTCGACAAGCACGCCAAGGGCTTCGAGGAGCTCAAGCAGCACGTGGCGGACAAGACCCCCGAGTGGGCCTACCCCATCACCAGCATCAAGCCGGAGCTGATCCGCGAGTCGGGACGGTTCATCGCCTCGTTCAAGCCGGCCTCGTTGATCCATCCTGGACGCCGCACCACATGGTACGGCGACGACACCCAGCGGGCGCGCGGCATGGCGATCCTGACAGCGCTGCTCGGCGCCTGGGGCCGGCGCGGCGGCTACATCCAGCCGCCGAGCATGTCGATCCCCGCCTTCCCCTACACCAAGTACGCCTACAAGCCGAAGGAGCCCGCGGACCGCCCCGCGAGCCTCTACCCGCTGGCGGACGAGACGCTGGCCTCGGGACTGTGCGACGCGACCATCCCCGGCAAGTCGCCGTACCCGCTGCACGCCTGGCTGGTCTACGGCACCAACCTGCTCCAGTCGTTGCCCAACCCGAAGCAGACGATGGAGGCGATCCAGAAGCTGGACTTCATCGCCGTGATCGACGTGCTGCCGGTGGAGATCACCGGCTGGGCCGACGTGGTGTTGCCGGAGAGCACCTACCTCGAACGCTGCGACGAGCTGTGGGCTCCGGCGTACAAGGAGCCGTTCCTCGCCGTGCGCCAGGAGGTGGTCAAGCCGATGTACGACTCCAAGCCGGGCTGGTGGATCGCCCGCGAGCTCGCGCTGCGCCTTGGCCTCAAGGACTACTTCCCCTGGAAGGACAGCATGGAGTACGCCATCCACCGGGTGAAGGCGGCCGGCTTCGACTGCGAGACGCTGAAGAAGACCGGCGTGATCAAGGGCAAGCAGCTGCCAGTGTGCGAGGAGGAGGGGCTGCAGCTCGCGTTCGACACGCCGAGCAAGAAGATCGAGCTGTACAGCGACGCGCTCAAGGCGCTGGGCTTCCACCCGATCCCCGAGTTCACCCCGCCCGACGAGCCGCCCCCCGGCATGTTCCGCCTGCTGTTCGGCAGGGCGCCGGCCCACACCTTCGGCCGCACCACCAACAACCGCTTCCTGGCCTCGGTGTTCCCCGAGAACGAGGTCTGGATCAACGCGTCGGCGGCCCGGGCGCTGCCCGGCTTCGACAGGCCGCTCAAGACCGGTGATCGTGTTGTGCTGGTCAACCAGGACGGCGTGCGGTCCGAGCCGGTGCTTGTCAAGGTCACCGAACGCATCCGCGGCGATTGCGTCTACATGTTCCACGGCTTCGGGCACGACGCCAAGGGGCTGAGGTTCGCCCACAGGCGCGGCGCCAGCGACAGCAAGCTGATCACCCGCTACAAGACCGATCCGATCATGGGCGGCACCGGGATGAACGTGAACTTCGTTCGCGTCGAGCCGGTACAGGCCAGGCAGGTGGCGTGATGGACAAGCACAAGAAGCGCTACGCCATGACCATGGACCCCAGGCAGTGCGTGGGGTGCAACGCCTGCGTGCTGGCGTGCAAGGCCGAGAACCGCACCCCCGACCACGGGTTCCGCGACTGGATCGTCACCGAGACCCGGGGGACCTTCCCCACCCTGACGCAGGAGATCCGCTCGGAGCGCTGCAACCACTGCACCATCGTGCCCTGCGTCACCGCCTGCCCCACCGGCGCGAGCCACGTCAACGAGGGCGGCACGGTGCTGGTCACCCATCACAAGTGCACCGGGTGCAAGGCCTGCATCGCCGCCTGCCCCTATGACGCGCGCTACGTCCACCCCGACGGCTACGTCGACAAGTGCACCTTCTGCCTGCACAGGGTGAAGGAGGGCCAGTTGCCGGCCTGCGTCGAGATCTGTCCCACGGACGCGCTGGCCTTCGGCGACCTCGACGACCCGGACAGCCCCGTCTCCGTGCTGCTCAGGACGCGCAGGCACCACGTGCTGAGGCCCGAGACCGGGCTGAAGCCCAACCTTTTCATCCTCGAGGGCTGAAGGAGGTTCTTGGATGGACCGCTCACAGAAATCGTCTGCTCCGCCCGCCCGCCCCACCGGACCACAGTTCTGGAACCCCTACCTGGCCGGCGTGGCGCTGGGGCTGGTGCTGCTCGCGGCCTTCCTGGTCACCGGCAGCGGGCTGGGGGCCTCCGGTGCGGCCAACCGCTTCGCGGCCGCCACGGTCAACGCCGTGGCGCCGGCCCACGCTGACGCCACGCCACAGATCGCCAGGCTCAAGCAGGGCGGGCAGTCGATCCTGGACGACCGCCTGGTGTTCATGGTGCTGGGGGTGGTGCTGGGCGGCGCGGTGGCGGCCTACACCGCCGGCCGCATGGGCCGCAAGGTGATCAAGGGCCCGCGGCTGAAGAGCAACAAGACCCGACTGGCCCTGGCGTTGCTCGGCGGTGTGATCATGGGCGTGGCAGCCCGGCTGGCGCTGGGCTGCACCAGCGGGCAGGCGCTGTCCGGAGGCGCGCTGCTGTCGGTGGGCGCGTGGGTCTTCATGTTCTCGGTCTTCGGCGGCGGCTACGGCATGGCCTATTTCGTCAGGAAGGAGTGGACATGAGCGCTCTACCTTTCATGCCATTCAACTCGCTGTCGGGCGATCATCGCGAGCTCGGCCTGGTCGTGGCCGTGCTGATCGGCTTCGCCTTCGGCTTCGTGCTCGAGCGGGCTGGCTTCGGGCGCGGCGACAAGCTGGCGGCGCAGTTCTACTTCTACGACATGACCGTGTTCAAGGTGATGTTCTCTGCGATCGTCACCGCCATGCTGGGGGTGATGGTGGCCTCGGGCGTGGGGCTGGTGGACCTCAAGGTGCTCAGCGAGGGCGCGGTGAGCACGACCTACCTGTGGTCCATGATCATCGGCGGCGTGCTGCTCGGCTTCGGCTTCATCATCTCCGGCTACTGCCCCGGCACCTCGGCGGTCGCCGCCTCCTCGGGCAGCCTGGACGGACTGTTCACCTTCCTCGGCGTCATCGGCGGCTCCATGCTCTACGCCGAGGCCTATCCGGTGCTGGGCAAGCTCTACGGTCTCGGCGACAAGGGCCAGCTGTTCCTCTACGATCTGCTCAAGGTCCCGGCGCCCGTCGTGGCGATGGCGGTGACGGTGATGGCCCTGGCCATGTTCCTCGGCGCGGAGAAGGTCGAGCGGATTATGGCCCGGCGGCGGGGCGACGACACGCCGCTGCAGGCCCAGGCCGGGCGGCCGAAGCGGCTGGCCTTCTCGGTGCTGGGGGCCGCGGCGCTGGTCGCGCTGGGCACCCTGGCCCTGCCCGCGGCGCCGAGGGCGGCGATCCCCAGGGCCACGGCCCGGCCGATCTCCCAGCCGCAGCTCGCGCGGCGCGTCGTGGACCAGCCCTGGACCCTGCGCATCCTCGACGTGCGGGCGAGGAAGTCCTGCGAGGTGAAGCGTATCCCGGGGGCCGAGTGCGCGCCGATCAAGACGCTGGGCGAGCTGGGTCTGCCCTATGCATCCGGCGAGCGGGATCTGGTGCTGGTGGCGACCCGGACGCTGGGGCAGGTGCCTGTGGCGGCGCTGGGCTACAGGGGCAAGGTGCTGGTGCTCGACGGGGGCTTCGACGGCTGGCGGACCTATGCGCTGACCCGCCCGACCCCGCCGGCCGCCACGGCGTCGGCGGCTGACCGCGAGGCCTACCAGTTCCGCGCGGCGCTGCACAGCGCGATGACCGGTCGAAAGCCTCCTGCCCCGGTGCCTGCGGGCGGGGTCAAGTATGTGCCTCGGCCCAAGAAGAAGAAGGGCGGCGGCTGTGGCTAGTCCCCTGGAACTGAGATCCTCGACGAAAGTCGCGCCGGGATGGCGGTGGCGGACGCGCGCTGCGCGAAGCAGCCGAGGCCGCCTTCCCAAGCACAGACCACCCCGACGCACAGGCGGCGCGGCAGGTCCCCCAGGCGCCAAGTCCTTCGCTGCTTTTTTTCCAAGCTTCGTGCAGCGCGTGTCCGCCCAGGAAATACGATCGAATCCTCAGTTCCAGGGGACTAGGGACGCGAGGCGACGCGCGCGAGGGAGACACGGACGATGACCGAGATCGAGCTCAATCGCAGCAATCACCTCATCGATCCCCACCTGCAGATCTGGGGCTGGGAGATCCCCGTCTACCTCTTCCTCGGCGGCGTGACCGCCGGGCTGATGATCTTCAGCGCGCTGCTGGCCTGGCGCGTGCCGGAGCAGCACCGCAGCAGGTGGGCGCGGTGGCTGCCGCTCGGCGTGCCGATCGTGCTGTCCCTCGGCATGCTGGCCCTGTTCCTCGACATCGAACTCAAGCGGCACGTCTATCGCTTCTACGCCGCGTTCATCGTCACCTCGCCCATGTCGTGGGGCTCGTGGATCCTGGTGTTGATCTACCCCGTCACCATCCTGCTGGGGCTGGCGCAGCTCACCGACGAGGAGGCGGGGCGGCTGTGCGGCTGGGGGCCGCTCAGGGTGCTGCGCATCGGGGCGCTGTGCGGCTGGCTGCGCTCGAAGTCATTGGCGGCAGTGCCGGGGCTGCGCTGGATCACGCTGGTGCTGGGCATCGCGCTCGGCGGCTACACCGGGATCCTGCTCGGCACGCTCGGCGCGCGTCCGGCCTGGAGCTCCGCGATGCTGGGTCCGCTGTTCCTGGTGAGCGGCTTCTCCACCGGGGCGGCCCTGCTGATGTTCTTCCCGGTGAGCGAGCCGGAGCACCACGTGCTCCGGCGCTGGGACCTCGGCGCCGTCGGCCTCGAGATCGTCCTGCTGGGCCTGTTCATTCTCGGCCTGGTCACCGGCGGCGCGGCGGGACAGGAGGCGGCCGGGCTGTTTCTCGGCGGCAAGTACACCGCCAGCTTCTGGTCGCTGGTGGTGATCGGCGGCCTGGCGGTGCCGTTGTTGATCGAGACCGTCGAGGCGTTGCGCGGGACGAGGCCCTCCTTCGCTGCGCCGCTGTTTCTGCTGGTGGGCGGGCTGTCGCTGCGCTGGATCCTGGTGGCAGCGGGGCAGGCATGATTCGCGCCCGCATGGTTGACGGATCGGGGCTGATCAAACATGCTCGAGCACAGGAGCGCCCATGGTCACGGTGACGTCCAGCGCGGCTGACAAGCTGCGCGAGATGCAGCAGGAACAGCCGGACAAGAGCTCCTTCCGCGTGGTGTTCAAGGGGTTTGGCTGAGGGGGGCCTGTTCTGGGCCTGGTTCAGGATGAGCCAACCGAGCTGGACAGGGTGGAGGAGACCGAGGGGCTGCGCTTTGTGCTGGACCGCACTCTGGCGGGCCACCTCGAGCGCTTCTTTCCGCTGACCGTGGACTACGACGAGCGCTACTGGTTCGGCCTCCGGATCAGACCGACGCGCAAGAACTGCTGCTGATCGAGCGGAGGAGACAGATGCGACTGGTGATCATCGGAGGAGATGCTGCCGGAATGAGCGCCGCAAGCCAGGCGCGGCGTATCGACCCCGACGCCGAGGTGATCGTCCTGGAGCAGACGGGGGACGTCTCCTACGGTGCGTGCGGACTGCCCTACAAGCTGCCAGAGGGCCAGGAGATGGAGGACCTCAAGATCATCTCTGCCGACAGGTTCCGCAGGGAGCGCGGCATCGACGTCCGGCTCGGACACCGCGTGGAGCGGATCGACGCCGCGAAGCGGCGCGTGGCGGGCAGCGGCGAGGCGGGCGCCTTCGAGCTCGATTTCGACAGGCTGATCATCGCCACCGGCGCCCGGGTTAGCCGTCCGCCGATCACGGGACTGGACCTGCTGTGGGGCAAGGGCGCCTACCCGCTCAAGACGCTGGAGGACGGCCGCGTGCTCAAGGCGGCCCTGTCGCAGCAGCCACAGGCGCGATCGGCCGTGGTCATCGGCGGTGGCTACATCGGGCTGGAGGCCACGGAGAACCTGCGGGAGCGCGGGCTGGATGTCACCATCGTCGAGGCCCTGCCCCAGCTGCTGATGTTCCTGCCCGCCGATTTGCGCGACAGGATCTATGCCGAGGCGCAGGCCCATCGGGTCAAGGTCCATCTCGGCACGTTGATCGAGGGGCTGGAGCGCGACGGGGGCAGTGGTGCCATCCGACTGTACACAACCGGCACAGAGCTGGTGACCGACGTCGTGCTGGTGGCGACCGGAGTGCGGCCCAACTCCGAGCTCGCCGCCGACGCGGGCATCGAGCTGGGGACGGCGCGCAGCATCGCCGTCGACGAGACGCTGCAGACCTCGGCGCCAGATATCTTCGCAGCCGGAGACTGTGCGGACGCCAGGCATGCCCTGACCGACAGGAGCGTCTGGATCCCGCTGGCCCTGCGCGCCAATCGGGCCGGCAAGCTGGCCGGGGGCAACGCGCTCGGGCGGCGCGACGCCGCCCCGCCGGTGTTGGGCACAGCAGCCTTCAAGTTCTTCGATCAGCAGGTGGCCCGCACGGGCCTGACCGAGGAGGAGGCGGTGCAGGCTGGCTTCGAGCCGGTGGCCGCGACGATCAACGCCTCCACGCGCGCCAAGTACTACGGAGGCGGAGGCAAGCTGGGGGTCTGGCTGCTCGCCGACCGCAACAGCCACCGGCTGCTGGGCGGCGCGATGGTCGGACCGGAGGGTGCGGCCCACCGCATCGACACGGTCGCCGCCTGCCTGCACGCCGGCCTCACCGTCGAGCAGCTCTACGCCATGGACCTGGCCTACGCCCCGCCCTTCGGCCCCTCCTGGTCCCCCTTGCTCACCTGCGCCTCCCAGCTGACCAAGAAGCTCGTCTGAGACGGCCTGAGCCCATGGGCGACAGGCCTTGGGCCTGGGCCTGAGCCAGGCGCCCCTGCCCGAGACAGGCACCTGTCGAGCAATCATCCCCGACGACGTAGAGCCAGCAGCGCCAGCAACACCCACAGCCAGCACCCGACGCCTGGCGGACTCCCCACCGCGCAGCCGCAGCCCCGGCGTGTGGGAAGCTCGTTTTCGGCTTCGAATGGCTGTTGGTCGGATCGCGGCTTCAGATCGGGTTGGGGCCGAGGGCCGACGGAGTCTGGTGTGCGTGTCCGGTCCGGCCAGCGGCGGAGGTCGGGTGGGGGACGGCGGTCCGATCGCAGGTCCGGCGGGGACCAGATATCCGGCGGCAAAGGGATGTACAGGTCCGCCCCTCCGTCGAGGATCGGGACCGTGTCGTAGTAGGAGGGCGGGATCACCCCCAGGACGAGACACCAGCTGCGCAGGCCCTGCTGGCAGGCCAGCTTCATCTGCGCGTCGATCCACGAGTAGGCGACATCAACCCGGGTGTCGATGCCGCCCTTGAGGCAGTCGGTCTGGTCGTAGGCCCGCGTCGTGACCCCCACGACCCGGATCTTGCTCTGGTGCGGCGTCTGGACCGCGAGGAAGCTCGGTCCACCGGAGTCGCCGTGGCACTTGCGGGAGCTGCTGGCGTTCGAGCCGATCTGCATCTCGTATGGACCGAGCAGGTTGACGAAGCTGGTGGCGCACATCTTGTAGCCCACCAGCGAGCTGGAGTCAGGCCCCTGCTGTCCCCACCCGGCGATGTCCACCTTGGCCTGGGCCACCAGCTGCGGCACTTCCTGTGGCGTGATCACCACGGCGGGCTGCACGCCGGTCACCGGCTTGGACAGCGTCATGAGAGCGATGTCGTGGTAGTTGCCCAGACCAGGCGGCGGCTCGACGAGGATGTTGAAGCTCGGGTGCTGCACCCAGGCATTGGCCTTGACCGAATCGGCGGGCAGGGGCTCGATCGGCTGGCCCGGCTGGAAGTCCGCCAGCTTGGCCAGGTCATGGGTCAGGCTGACGTGGAACGAGATGTTCTGGAGGTAGTAGAACGTGTCGTACAGCGTGCTGTCCACGCAGTGGGCCGCGGTGAGCACCACGTCCGGAGCGATCAACGTGCCGGTGCAGACGAGGGCGCGGAAGGGGAACGAGAGACCGGGCGCCGGAACCATGGTCCCGTCGAGGATCAGAGCCACGGTTGCGGGGTGCTCTGTGGAGGCGCAGGGGTGACCGTTGATGATCGCCTGCTCGCGATGCGAGGGCTCATCGGGCGCGAGCAGACAGGCCGGTAGCAGCAGCAGCAACAGGCTGACAGGCAACAGACCTCGGGTCACGGTAGCGGCTCCATGTTGGCCAGTGCTGGCTGCACCGGACTACCATTGTACAAGGGTCAGGGCGTGGGTGTTATTCCCTGCAAGGGGTGTACCCTGCGTCGATGAGCCACGTGCGTCAGGAGAGCCTGCGACACACCGTCCGGACATGCTGGACAGCATCCTCCCGTCAGGCATGTTGCGCGCGCTGGCCCACTTCGAGCACAAGGGACGCGCCGCGATCGTGTATCAGGTCCGGCCCTCGCCGCGTGAGTAGAGGCGACGGCCTTGGGGAGCATGGTCCCAGATGCTGATGGCTCGACTCCCACCGCCGGGCTCTCGGCGGTGGCTGAATGATGGGAATATCGGGGCGCCCCCTCCCTCCAGCGCGTGGTGTGCATCTTGCATTTCCCGTCGGCATGAACCTGATGACCACACGCGGAGGGGCCGTTCCGTCTGCCCTGTACATGCTCCCGTTGTTGCTCTCGCTGGCCGCCTGCGACTCTGGCGGCGTTCAGACCGGTCCCGTGCCCTGGCAGAACTCGGATGGCGGATGGCTGCCGGGCGCGGGACCGGAGGCTGGGCCCGTGGCGCTGCCCGGCTGCGCCAAGGACAGCGACTGTCCCACGCCGCTGATCTGTGATCTCGCCAGCGGGAGCTGCGCCGTGAAGGGCATGTGCGGCGCCCAGTCGGTCAAGGCCACCGCCACGCCGCCCAACCTGCTGCTGGTGCTCGACCGGTCATGCTCCATGCGCGTCAAGCTCGGGTGGGGCGGCCAGTCGAAGTGGGAGACGGCGGTCAACGCCCTGACGAAGCTGGTCAGCACCTACCAGGGCAGGATCCGTTTCGGCCTGACCCTGTTTCCCGACACCAAGGGCAGCTCCTGCACGCAGGACGCAGTCCCGGTCCCGGTCGCGCCGGCCACCGAGGGCAAGATCCTGCCGCTGCTCAAGAGTTCCCTGGCTCACGGTGACCCCAACTACCCCAACGGACCGTGTGTGACCAACATCGACACCGCCATGCAGCAGGCTGCCACGGAGCCGGCGTTGGCGGACAGCTCACGCAGCAGCTTCGTTCTGTTGATCACCGACGGCAAGCAGGCCCTCTGTCTCACTGGCGGTGGGGACAACGGCACGGCCCAGACGATCAAGAGCCTGGCGCAGAAGAAGGTGTCGACCTTCGTGGTGGGGTTCGGCACCGGAATCAGCCCCTACTGGCTCAACATCTTCGCCGACGCAGGCGGCAAGCCGTCGGGCGGCCCGGTCGACCGGTTCTACAAGGCCGAGGACCAGACCAGCCTCGAGACCGCGCTGACCAGCATCGCCAACACGGCGATGGGGTGCCAGTTCACGCTGGCGCAGGTCCCCGCCACACTGCAGCAGGTCTATGTCCTGCTCGACAGCAAGACGTTGCCCCAGGACAAGACGCACAAGGATGGCTGGGACTACGATCCCTCCACCAAGCAGGTGACGCTGTTCGGCAACGCGTGCAAGTCGGTCCAGAGCGGTCAGGTCCAGCAGGTGGACATCCTGCTCGGCTGCGAGGCGCCCAAGCCGCCCGAGCCGGACGCAGGCCCCCCCTGCAAGCCCGGCGTCACCCCATGCACCCAGCAGGGCGACTGCCCCGACAAGCACGGCTGCGTGGCGGGCTGCTGCATCAAGTCGGTCGAGTAGCGCTGCACGTTCCGTGGAAGCAGCTGGAGATCCCTGCCAGTCCTGGTACCCTTGAGGCAACACCGACCGGACAGGACGGAGGGATGGATGAAACGGATGGCGGGTGTGGTGGCCGCGGCGCTGCTGGCGGTCGGGTGCTCCTCGGAGCCTTTCTCCAACGACCTGGTGGAGAACACGGCCGGGCTGTGCGCCGACGGCCAGGACAACGATGGGGACGGCAAGATCGACTGCGCCGACCCGGACTGCGCGGCGACGTGCGGCACGGACGATGGCGGGTCCAGCTGGCCCGACGTCGAGTCGATACCGGACCGGGGCAGCGTGCCGGACACCGGCGGCTGTGCCGCGTCCGAGGCCACGGCGAAGAACAAGATCCTGCCCGTGGACATCATCTGGTTCGTCGACACCTCCGGCAGCATGGACTTCGAGACGGCGACCGTGCAGAACAACCTGAACGCGTTTGCCCAGTCGATCGGCGCGAGCGGGCTGGACTACCACGTGGTGATGGTGGCCGAGTCGTCGGTTTGTGTGCCGGCCCCCCTCGGCGGTCCCGGGTGCACCGACGGGACGAGCTACAAGCACATCAAGATGTCGGTTGACAGCCACGATGGGCTGGAGAAGCTGATCGCCGCCTATCCGCAGTACCAGAGCTTCCTGCGGCCGGACGCGATCAAGCACTTCGTCGCCGTCACCGATGACAACAGCTCCAAGAACGCTGCCTGGTTTCAGTCGCAGATCGCGGCCCTGACCAACCCGGGCTTCCCCAAGGGCTTCGTGTTCCACAGCATCGTGGCCTACGGTGCTTTCCCGTTCATCGGCTGCCTCACCGGGGCGGCCATCGGCGTCGTCTACCTCACGCTGACCCAGAGCACCGGCGGCGTGAAGGCCGAGGTCTGTGCCACCGACTGGACTCCGATCTTCACCGCCCTGGCCCAGGGCGTCGTCTCCGGCACCACGGTGCCCTGCAGCTATGTCATCCCACCGCCCCCCACCGGCAAGACAATCGACCCCAAGAAGGTCAACGTCAGCTTCACGCCCGCGGGTGGACAGGCCACCACCATCCCCAAGGTGATGGGCCAGGCCGACTGCGCGACCAAGTCAGGGTGGTACTACGACAACGAGACGAACCCCACGACCATCACCTTCTGTGCGAGCACCTGCTCTTCCCTCGGGCAGGGCTCGGTGAAGATCCTCTTCGGTTGTACCACGGTGATCGAGTAGGCCGAGGTGGGCGTCAGAACGGCAGCTGGAACAGATCGCGCTCCAGCTGGCCGAACGGGTCGACGACGTAGAGCAGCAGGTGGCGCACGACAGGGCGGTGGATGCGTCGGATCCGCCGGTAGAGCCAGAGACGACCCTCGCCGATCAGGAGGCCGCCGGTCGGGCTCCAGATCAGATCGATGCCCGAGGGGTGCTTGTGCCAGCCCTCGACCATGTACTCCCAGACAACGGTCCAGGCCACGGTCATGGTCAGGGCCAGCCACCAGGGATGCCGCGCCTGCCGATGGCGCAGGTGGAGCTCCGAGCCCATCAGCCCATGGCCCACGAGGTTGATGGTCCAGGGGTCGTGGTCCCACTCGAAGAACCGTTCGCCGACGTCGAAGGTCGGTGCCGCGGACCAGGAGCGGCGGAAGGTGTCCGCGTTCCGCTCGTGGCGACGGATGTTGTAGGTCTCGGGCCAGCGCGCCGAGCTGCCGAGGCGCATGACGAGCACCAGGGTGCCGCTGTGCAGCGTCGGGACGAGCCAGCGCTGCAGCTCGCCGGGCTCGGCCGCTGCAGGGCGTGGGTGGACCAGGACGGCCGCGACCAGCGCGAGCCAGCGCGACCCCCTCACAGCTGGCGGGCCAGGCCCAGCAGTCGATCGCGGAGCCCCGTCGGGACGCCGGAGTCGAGCAGGCCCAGCACTGCGACCAGGGGGTTGGAGGCGGGGGCCGGGGCCGCTGGAAATGGATGGGCTGGCGCGCGCCTGGCCGGGCTCGCGGGCGGCGGTGGCCGCCTGGACGGCGGTGGCGGAGACGGTCTGGCCGGTTGTTGCCGATGGGGTGCAGGTCGCCCCGGCGCTGGAGCGGTGACCGCGGCAGCTCGCGCAGGGGCGGGCTGGGCCGGCGCCTGCCTGATGCCCTCCGACGGCTCCGACGGACGGACCGCCCGCAGATCGTGCATGGTCGGCTGCAGCGCTCGACGCATGCGCGACAGCGCCCGGCTGATCCGCATGCGCACCGTGCCCTGCTTCAGACCGAACACATGGGCCAGCTCGCTGTACTCCAGCCCGTGCCGGTAGCGCAGGACCACCAGCGCGCGCTCCCCCTCTGTGAGCTGCGCCATGGCGCTGGCCACCTCGTCCCGCCGGGAGATCAGGTCGTGGGCCAGCGGACGCTCGTCGGGGTGCTGGTCGGGGTCCGAGTCGGTCTCCGGCGGCGCGCCGCGCCATGGGTCGCGCTGCAGAAGCCTGAGATGATCGATGCAGCGGTTGCGAGCGATGGCGAGCAGCCAGGTTCGAGGCGAAGCCTCGCTCCGGAAGGCATGGAGCCCGGTGAAGGCGCGACCGAACACCTCCTGGGCCAGATCCTCCGCGAGATGAGCGTCGCGGACCATGGCACGACACAGCCCAATCACCTCGTGGGCGTGACGCTCCACCAGCCAGGTGCCGGCCCCTCTGAGGTCACCAGCATCCAGGTAGGCCCTCAGCTCGATCTGCTCTGAACTCTGAGCAGTCTCCACACGCCTACTAGACGACGGCAACCCCACTTCTGTCACGCCCCTCGGCGACGGTAGTTTTTTGTCGCGAGATATCAACCAGTTGAAGGTCGCAACCGGATGGATGGTGACACCGCCGCGCACACCAGGTCGATCTGAACAGAAAAGAAAGAAGAAGGAGACAGACAATGGCCAGCAACAGGATCCGCATCCAGGGCAGCACCCCGTAGGTATCTGTCTGGCGGAACTCGTCGACGCGGATCAGCTCACGCAGCGGAATCGTCCGGCGTTTCTTGATGGCGATCGGCACCGTGTTGTTGCTGACCTTCTTGACATAGACCACCCGCCCGTCAGCCGGTGACACGATGTTTTTCCCCGAGGGAGTCGTTCGCTCGGGATCCCGAAAGAAGAAGAAGAACCTCCAGTGAAACAGAAGCACGACCAGACCGGCCACAACGCTGAAGCACGCGAGCATCGCTCCTCCGACGGGCACCTGGTTGAGGTGCGTTCCCGATCGGATGCAATGGCAGTGCCAGCAGGCGTGACGAGGCGGACGCCGTCACGTTGCCGCAGAATTCAGCTCTTGCCGACCAGCGATGGAGATGCCGGGCAGGCGGGTCTGGGAACTCTCCCCCCGAACCAGCGGGACATTCTTCACAGGGCCCGGTCAGTCTTCCTCGCTCTCGCCCAGGTCGGTGGCACCGTCGGTGGCGGCAGCACCCAGTGGGGAGTCGGGGTCCTGCCGGTGCACCGCCCGGGCGAACAGGCCGATGTACTCGATGGCCGAGAAGATGGAGAAGACCAGGGAGATGTAGATCGTGTAGAGGCCTACCAGGTGGAAGTCGGCGTAGGCGCCGATGATGAGGATCGGGTAACGGAAGTGAATGATGAGGCAGAGGATGCCCACCATCTGCAGCGCAGTCTTGTGCTTGCCGAGCTGACGGGCAGAGATGACAAGCCCCTCGCTCGAGGCAACGCTGCGCAGGCTGGTGATGCTCAGCTCGCGGGCCAACAGCAGCACGACGAGCCAGGCGTCGATGCGGCCCATCGGCACCATCCAGACCAGCGTGGCCATGACCAGGAGCTTGTCGGCCAGCGGGTCGAGGAATTTGCCCAGCAAGGTGATCTGGTTCCACTTGCGCGCAAGGTAGCCGTCGACGAAGTCGGTCAGGGCGCTGGCCGCGTAGAGGGCGGCGGCGATGAAGCTACGGTATCTGCTCTCGTTGTCGATGTAGACCAGGACCATCGGGATCAGCACGATGCGGAAGAAGGTGAGGATGTTCGGCAGGGATGTGAGCTCGGCCTTGAGGTTGTGAGCCACGTGGTCCTCCGAACGGCACTTCCCGGGTCATTCGGGCAGGTCCAGCCATACCACGCCTGCCCCCTTGAAGCCAACGTGGAGCAGGTCCCCCCGCCGCTGCACGACCTCCGGGACGGCGTTGGGGCTCCAGCCGAGGAGGTGGTCGATCCTCACCGTCAGCTGCTCGCTCTGTGAGGTGGCGACGCGCCACAGCTGCCCGTGACCAACCACCGCGACGAAGCCGGTGCCGCGCAGCGTGACGATGGGGGGGCTCTCCTCGCCCGCCCGCGGGATGCGGCCATTTTCCCAGTAGAGGCGGTCGGCGAAGGCGGCCAGGCCATGCTCCATGACGTAGAGGCCGGCCTGATCGAGGCGGAACAGGTGAAACCGTCGCCCTGGACCCGGGTGAAGCACCAGCAGGCCCTCGCCCTCGACCTTCATCAGCTGGCCATCGCCGACGAGGAAGGCGCCGTCCTTCTTCCCCTTGCGGCGGCGTTGCGCTTCGTCCCAGCTCAGCAGGCCTTGCTGGAGCAGCGCCAGGTCCTGACGCGCCAGCACTCCGTCCTGGCTGCGGGCGGTATGCAGCGGCAGCAGCAGCAGCGGCCCCTGCTGCTCCACCTCACCCTGCGGCGCCGCGAGCGAGCGAGCGTCGGCCTCGGGCAGCTTGCTGGCGGGGATCTCCACCTTGCGGGTGACCTCCGGCTCTTGACGCGCGAGCGCGATCAGCTCCGGATCCCCCTCCGCCAGCGCGTGGTCCAGCGCCTCGCCGATCTCGTCGACGATTTGTCTCCTCCGCCCACCCGCCCCACCGGACTGCGATTCCTCGGACTCCGCGATGTCGCCCGGCTCCGGCTCGACGGCGGCACCGGGGATCGCCCACACCTCGGCGAATCCCTCGTCGGGCGCGAGCGCCTCCCCCGGCAGGGCCTTCACCGCCAGCTCGAGCTCGCGCAGCACAGCCTCCTCGTCATCTCCTCCGATCTGGGCCGCCAGCGCCTCGAGCCCCGCCTCCTGCAGCGCCGCCCTGGCGAATCCCGCCTCGCCCAGTCGCAGGTGCACCAGCGCCAGGTAGCCGAAGGTGCGGCCGTGGCCGGGATCGAGGTCGATGGCACGCCGGAAGTGCTCCAGCGCCTGCTCCAGCTCCCCCTGGCCCAGGGCGACCAGTCCGGCGTTGATCTGCAACGGCGCCACGTCCGGGTTACGGCGGACAAGCGACTCGAACAGGTCGCGTGCCTCGGCGTGCTCGCCCTGCTCCAGCAGCGCGAGCCCCAGCAGGTTGGTGGCCAGGGGGTGGTTCGGCCGCAGCCTGAGCGCCTCCCTGGCGCGCTCGCAGGCCCGCCCCGGCTGCCCGCCGGTGAGCAGGTCGGCGCCCTCGCGGAGCAAGTGGTCGATGCTGTCTGCCATTGGCGGCTGCCGATGCTAGCACGACGGGCGAGGCAGGTGCCACTAGCAGCGTTCGGCGAAACTCAAGCCGCGCTAGTCACCTGGATCAATGATTACTGGTGGAAGTTGTCGCATCACCATGCACCCGCTGGGTACGTTTCCCAAACTCCATGACCTTTTCGAGGATCTCGTCGGCGGTCTTCGTCCAGATGAAC
>Ga0180009_10002965_pt1 | contig 19626 bp, 20 predicted proteins | sample OS_PC_MetaG_FD_123537 | JGI IMG/M metagenome (GOLD analysis project Ga0180009, IMG submission 123537) | Groundwater microbial communities from the Aspo Hard Rock Laboratory (HRL) deep subsurface site, Sweden - OS_PC_MetaG | ecosystem: Environmental > Aquatic > Deep subsurface > Groundwater...
CTCTGGAAGCATTTAAGAAAAATGTCGTACTGCCAGTTAATATTGAGAAGGAAGTAGAGGTAACTGTGCAGAATTTAAAAGCAGATAGGCTATTGAGAATGACGGTTCAGGGAACTGAATTACGTTTTTATGCTGAAATAAAGACTAATATCACAAAAGCTGGAATTGGATTGATTTCGCTTCAAAAACCTAAATTTTCATATCAAATGTTACTGGTAACCAGGTATGTTACAGCGCAGATAGCAGAACAGTTAAAACAAGACAATATACAATTTATCGACACAGCTGGGAACGCATACATAAATCAACCTCCCTTGTATATTTTTGTAAAAGGGAATAAACCCCCTGATATTTTCAGGAACGCTCCTCTCAAACGAGCCTTTAAACCTACAGGGCTAAGAGTGATATATGCTTTTTTGTGCAAACCTGGTTTAGAGAATAAAACGTATCGCAACATTGCTGAAGTGGCAGATGTGGCACTTGGAACTATTGGCTGGATAATAAGAGATTTGAAGGAGATGGGCTATTTGCTGGATATGGGAAAGTGGGGTTATAAATTAATCAAAAAGGAAGATCTGTTAAATCGTTGGGTGATAAACTATCCAGAAAAGTTAAGACCAAAGCTAGTATTAGGGCATTTTAGGGGTTCTCACGATTGGTGGCAGAAGAAAATTTTAAATCGTATGTACGCACAGTGGGGTGGAGAGGTTGCTGCTGCTAAACTTACAAAATATCTGAAACCTCAAGTTATTACTATCTATACAACACCACAGCAACTTAACCCTTTGTTAATTGAAAACAGACTTAAAAAAGATCCAGAAGGTGATGTTGAAATCCTTAATAGATTCTGGACCCCCTTAGAAATGTGGCAACATGAAGATATGGTACACCCGATACTAATTTATGCAGATCTTATGGCAACAGGTAACAAAAGAAATATTGAAACCGCAAGGATGATTTATGAAAAATATCTTATTCGACATATCAGGGAAGATTGAGAAGATAGGTCTCAATAAGGTTAATGCCCTTTATGAAGTTAAAAAGGTAGCTGATTCTCTGAAAATCCCTTTCTTTATTGTTGGGGCATCAGCCAGAGATTTCATTCTTGAACATTGCTATAATATAAAATCACCTCGAATGACTGAGGATATAGATCTAGGGGTTGAGGTGGCTGACTGGGATGAATTTAATAGATTATCAGGGGTTTTGCTTTCAACAGGTAAGTTCTCTAAGACTCCAGAGAAACAAAGGCTTCTCTTTAGAGATGTTTATATCGATATAGTTCCATTTGGTCCTATTGCAGGTAAGGATAAAAAAATAAGCTGGCCACCAGAACATGAAATATCTATGAGCATTCTTGGGTTTGAGGAAGCCTATGAGTATTCAATAACTGTAAGACTTAGTTCAAAGCCTGAACTTGATATTAAATTTCCTACATTATCAGGTTTGGCACTTATGAAAATAATATCCTGGAAAGAAATGTACCCTGACCGCAAAACTGATGCTGAGGATTTATTGTTTATAATGAAAAATTATGAAGTCGCTGGAAACGAAGAACGATTGTATAGTCAGGCACTGTCTTTGCTTGAAGAGGAAGATTTTGATACCCGGTTAGCTGGTATTAGATTGCTTGGAATGGATATAGCAAAAATATCTGATCCTCAGACCTTAAAAGCTGTCAAAGAAATATTAGAGGGCGAAACTGGAGAACAATCCCGCTACAGGTTAGTTGAAGATATGGTTTCAGGAATTTCTATGTACAGTGATCAATTTGATGAAATATTAAATTATGTAGAAAAATTAAAAGAAGGAATTTCAGAAGTATTACATAATTGATTATATCATTAATGTACTTAGTTACTAATTAAAATCTACGAGATTTAACTTAATCACGCATTATTTTAACTTTAAGGAGGTCAACACGCAAGATAAATTAAAATGTACCATACCATATATACAAGAGTAAGTACAGATAATCAAAAATAAGTTAAGTACAGTTCTTGTAAAGCTCTGTTATATTTAATAGAAGTTTATATTGATGAGTTCCAGAATTTTGCCACCCAGAGTTTTATTGAGACTTTAAGTGAAGCAAGAAAATATAGGCTTTCTTTAATTTTAGCTCATCAAAATTTAAGCCAGCTGCCAAAAGAACTGCAAGCTTCCGTTCTTGCAAATTGTGGAGTTATATCCTGTTTTAGGGTTTCAAGAGAAGATGCTAAGATAATGGCTAAAGAATTGCTTACTCCATTATATAAATTACCACCGGGCTGGGAGCTTAATATCCAAGAACTTCAGGAGCTTCTTCAAAGATACTGCTTTGTTAAAAATAAGGCAGAAGGGGGAGTAATTGTAATATATACTCCGGATGTTCCATATCCTTGGCAAATCCCCCCTCAAGCCAGAGGAGAACTTGGTGGTGGTGATACTGAAGAAGAATTTAAAGAAACTATTAAAAAAGCCCAAATAGGAGTAAAATATTTCAAGGATAGAAAAAAGATAACAAGAGAATACAAGAGAAGATTAGAGAAACTTACTGCTATTAAAGAACCAAAAACCTTTAGAGAACCAAAGAAAAAAAGAGATAAAAACTTGAAATTCTAAAATGTAAAGTAAACGTCAACTTTTAATTTTTAGAAAAAAGCCCATCGCTGGGCAATAAATGAAAGGTAGAAGAATTATTAACAATGAATAACCAAAAATTTACAAAAAACCTAATAGCTATAGAAATCGAACTTGGCTTCGTGCGCATTCCCAATCGTTATAAGAATCTATTTCCCAATACTATCTCAAAAATTAAAGTGTATTTGGGAAAGACAAAGGAATCCCATAGAGTCGGGTATAATCCTAAACATCAAAGGGTTTTTGGTTTAGTAAAAATTTTCCGTTCAAGAAAAGCAAAACCAAAAGATATTTTAGAAATAGAAAAGTTAAGCGATAAGAAGTTTCGGTTAACATTAAAGAAATTAAAACCTCAAGAAAAAGAAAAATCAGAGCTCAGCCGAGAAGAAGCAGAAGAAATTATTGACTTCTCAGGATTAAACACCAAAGTTAAAGGAAATATTGTAGAAGATAAAATTAAAGATTTAATTTTATTATATGGACAGGGGCTTCTGAATGTTTATCGACCCTCAACTGATATTGAAGGAGTAGATTTGATAGTGAAGAAGAAAGATATATTTCAGCCCTTATTCATCCAAGTTAAAAGTCGTTGGAAATTAGCTGGGCAGAGAAGTTTACTCTTTCAGGTTAACGAAAAGAGTTTTAAACCACATCACACCTATTATTTGATTGGAGCATATTTTGACCCAAAACAATTAGAATTACACGACTTGTTAGTTTTTATTCCCACAAAGGAAATTAAAAAAGAGGCAACTCAAATAAAAATTAAGAGTAGAGAGATAAGTTATCGCTTCACAGTTCCTCTGAATTTAGAATCAAATAGTAGATTCACAAAATACCTTATTAGAAAAACAGATTTAGTGAATAAGCTTTTAGAAAAATTTGATCATTTAGAGGAAGTATTAAAATAGTATATAAGCTAGAAGCAATACAGTTTAAACTTTTGCTTTTACCAAAATTAATGAGCGGGGAGATAATAGTATGAAAATGCAAGAGATCGATGTAATCTACAACAAAAATGGTAAGCCACTACTTCGTTTATTAGAGAATGGGCGATTTGTTAGCTTTAATGGAAAAAGCATTGGATTTTTAGATCGAGAAAATATATATGACTATAACGGTAATCACCGTGGTTGGTATATTGGAGGAGTTTTTAGAGACCACGAGGGGAAATGCGTTGGTTTTGGAGAAAAGGTAACAGACCATAGACATCCATTTCCTCCTTTCAAACAATTTAAACCATTTCCGGGTTTTGTAGAATTCGAACCATTTAGGCCTTTTAAAGGGTTTCCTCCCTCCAAACCGTTCTTTTCTAGAGAGTGGTCAGATGAGAGCCCCCTTTCAATTTTTAGAATTTATCCAGAATAACCATGTACGATTTTTATTTAGACGATACAGAAAAAGGTATGCGAAGGAAAGGTTATTTACCCATATTAGGAGGGTTTATAATGGAATACAATAGATATCCTGAGCTCCAAAATGACCTATGGATACTAAAAGAAAGATTCGGCCTTAATAAATTTGATGCCATAAAATGGAGCCCTAGCCAAACAGACCAAACATATAGAGCTCAAAGAAGAATCCCAGACCAAAATCTTTTTAGAAGATCTGTGTTAGAACTTTTGGGGAATTATGATGTAACGTTGATTATTTCTGTTATTGATGAAGACGAATTAATAAGAAAGGGTTCGTTGAAATATTACAGAAGTCAAGCTTTAGAACATCTAAGCCAAAGATTTCAATTATTTTTACAGGACAAAAAAGTAAAAGGACAAAACTGGGGGCAAATAATTTTAGATTACCCAGGCCACAAGAAAGAGTCATTCCTATCGAAATATTACCGCGACATATGTTGTTTTGGGTGCAAACACATTGAGATGCAATTACGTTTACTTTCTAAAACGCTTTATTTAGCCCACGCTTTTAGTTGTGAGGGGCTTCAGTTAGCTGATTATGTCGTAGGCATGATGGGCTATACGTTAAAAAATCAAGACAAAAGATATTATGATTTAGTTAGGAACAAGATAAGAAATTACAAAGGGAAAATCAAGGGGACTGGAATAATTATTTTCCCAAGCAACTCTAAGAAAATAGATTTCTTATTTCAGTGAATATTAGGAATATATGTCTCAAAAACTTACCAAGGCGCTTAATAGAATTACATTAGCAGGCGTGATTATTGCTGGATTAGGAATTCTTGTTGCTGTAGCAAGTTTAATTTTCAAGATTTATAAAAATTTCTTTATAAAATGATATTAAAACAAAATAAAATAACCTAGCGGAAGGTGAAGTTGGGAGAGAAAAATATATGACTATCCAAGAATTAAAAAATGAAGCTATAAGGTCTGATGTGAAATTGTCAGATTTGTTAAGAAAGGCAAAGCTTGTTTTAAAAGATATTGATAATCAGGAGTTTTTGGCTTGGGTTGAAAAAGAATCCAACGGTTATGGGGAAGACGATAAGATACCTGAATATAGAATTGTTCACGGAGAGCCTAAGGGATGGAATCCTTATAGAGGCTGGATTCCATTTATTTCTAAAGACCCAAAAATTCAGGAATTACTTTCTAAAAGAAGAACGAGTCAACCTGTCGCTGAACTCGAAAATCTAATTAAAAGTAATAAAAAATCGGAGTATTTACAGATGCCATATCCCCCGAAAACACAAGCAGATCTTTCAAAATCAGTCGAACTAGATACTAAATTCTCTTTATTTATTCCACCAACAGCTATTCATGGTATCTTGAATGCTGTGAGAAACAAGCTTATTGATTGGCTAATTGAATTAGATATTGGACAAGAAACGATAACAGCTGATGAGCCGACGAAAAAAGCTATTTTTCCAAAAGAACTTATTGAAAAATTACCCAAAGATTTAAAAATATTAGCCGATGATTTTAATTTTGATTTTGAAAACGGACGACCGGTGGCTGGAATGCTGATTTTGCGTAGAATGTTACCTCTTTCAATTGTGAGAAAATTTCAAACCTTAGATCGTGAAAATGAAATCAAAAATGAAGATGGAGATTATCTTGATACAAAAGCACTGCTTGGAAAAATTAAAGGTTTATTAAGTAATAAAAGAATTTATAGGGAGCTAATAAATTACAAATTTTTAATTGATAGTTCTCAACATTCTTACACCCTTAATGTTCAGCCAGCTGATACAGAAGGAGCGGCAATTAAATTAAGAGTTTTTCTTGAAGACATCTTTTAATATGGCCACACAACCTAAAAATTGGCGGAAGACGAAGTTAAGCCAACATAAACCAATTTTAGCCAAAGCATTTAAATCAGCAAAATGAAAAAGAAATCTAAAAAAATAAGAAAAAAAATTCCCCAACCCACGGTGGACCAACTGATGTTTAATACAGACCATACCTGTTGTATCTGCAAGCAGAAAGGGAGGTCAGTTCAAATCAATCATATAGACGGTGATCCCTCAAATAATGATTATGATAATCTTATTGTGCTTTGCCTTGAACATCATGAGGCTGTTTCTCGAAAATCCACTATGGGAAAGGGCTATTCAGTGGGCGAGCTTAAGTTATATAAAAGGCATTGGGAATACGAGGTTCGTAAAAATAGGGGACTTATTCCTGAAGACCGTCCTAAAAGAAAACCTTTATCGCCTATTGAGGAGATTGTTGTTGAGGTTCTTTCAATCCCTGACGGAGATAAAAGAGCGTTCGAAAAGCTGGATAAACTTTACGAGATTTATCTTTGGCTGGGCTATGATAAGGATATATCTGACGCTCTGGATCACCTTTCACTAATGGCTGGATTAGGATATACGAGATTAAGCGTAAAGCTGGCTGATATTATTTACCAGCTCAACTGGCACTTCGTTGGTCCTAAAAAAGTACCAATAGGGGAAAATGAAGTGAGAAGGATTATAAATAGCATTGAGAATCTTGAAACGATAGGAAAATTCGCTGGTGAATTCAACCGGAAGGTATCCGTAATAAAAGCAGTATGTCGAAACCTGCAAAATTTTCATTACATAGCTATACTTTATCAAAAGAGAGGCATCGAGCAAAAAGTAGCAAGTGCCCTACATTCAGTAAAGAAGGCGTGTCTGACTACTTATGAAGAGGGAGAGAAGCGTTTTCTAAAGGGAAGTAAGATTGTTGATGAAACGACAGAGAACATCCTTTTAGAACTAGAGAAAGAAAGACCATCATGGAAAAGTATTGTGATAAATTTAAAAAAATCCTTGAATTCAACTAAAAACAGAACTTAGTTAGAAAGGAGGCAAAAAACTTGACATTCTAGAATGTCAAGTAAATGTCAAGTTTAAATAAAGACTTTTAATAATTTTTGCTACCTTTAAACCATCAACCCCCATTTCTGAATATAAAGTTGGGTGAGGGAGCGAGCCCCGCACCAGAATCAGTTCGGTGCGGGGATAAGCTCTTCGAGCGACCGAGCCCAACAAATAGCGAGCGTAAGTCAGCAATAGCGAACGTAAGCCACAAATAGCGAGCGTAAGTCAGCAATAGCAAACGACCGAGCCCAACAAATAGAGAATAAAATTAACAATAAAAATAATAAAAATATATATAGTCGGGGGTAAGCTTTTTACTTTTTCAGGTCTCTTTTCTTTGATTGATGGATAAGGTTTGGCAGAATGATGGAGAAAGTTTGAGAGCGTTTAATTTTAGAGCCAATTCTTTAACACTACTTCATAATTACTCCATTAAGATTCATTCCAAATAATTTTGAATAATTATACTTATTTGCTAAAATTTAGTTGTTCTAAATTAAATATATAAAAGTATTAATGAAAACAATAATAAATATAGAAAATTTAATTTTTAAAAAACAGATATAAAATTATGCCAGAGAAATTATATCAGCCTAAAAATGAAGAGATAAAAGCAGAACCAATAGGAGTTTTAAAAGAAAGTGATGTTCGGATAGTTATTGATCGGAAGCTCCGTGAAGCTAGTTGGGATATTGAGAATAAGAATCAAGTAACTACTGAAGAGCTTACCAAAGTAGGTCGAGCTGATTATTTACTAAAAGACAGAAGAGGGCGACCTTTAGCAATTATTGAAGCTAAGCGTTTCTCTATTGATCCAGAATCTGCAAAACATCAAGCATTTGAATATGCTAAAAATCTCCAAGTAGATTTTATTTTTCTTTCTAATAGTGATGATATCTATTTTTGGGACTGGCAAAATCGACCAGAACAAAAAGTTACTACATTTTTTTCTCAAAAAGACTTAGAAAAGCTTTCAGTATTAAGGAAATCTAGAAAACCTCTTTCTATTATTCCTATACCTGACCAAGCTTTTGTTCAAGGAGATATTAAAACCCTCCGTCCTTATCAAAAGGAAGCAATCAAAGTAATGGATAAAAAAATTGAGCAGGGTAAAAGAAAAATACTTTTGGTAATGGCGACAGGAACTGGTAAAACACTAACTATAGCTGTTCAAATAAAAAGAATGTTTGAAGCAGGTTTGATTGAGCGTGTTTTATTCTTAGTTGATCGAATTGAATTAGGAAAACAAGCTCAAGATACTTTTAATGATGTTTTAAAAGATCATCCAACGGAACTCCTTTATGGTGGTAGGCAAAAAAGAGAAAGCTCAGTTGTAATAGGTACTCTTCCAACTATTTACTCTCAATTAAATAATTTTACAAGTGGCTATTTTGATTTAGTAATTTCTGATGAAGCACATCGATCAATATATGCTGTTTATAATACAGTCTTAACTCATTTTGATGCTATTAAGGTTGGTCTTACAGCTACTCCTTCAATGTTCATAGATCGAAATACTTACAAGCTTTTTAATTGTTGGTATGAAGAGGAACAAAAGGGTAAACCTACATTTGTTTATGGTATTCGAAATGGTATAAAAGAAGGTTATATTGCAGGTTATGATATTGTTAGAATTGACACCAAAGTTTCCTTAGAAGGAATTATTTATGAGAGTGAAGATTATCATCCAGAAGATTTAGAAAGAAGAATAAATGTTCCAGCAAGAAATAAACAAATAGCAAAAGCATATCGTGAAGAGGAAGAAAAACGACAATCTAAGGAGCATCGAAAATCTATTGTTTTTGCCATTACACAAAGACATGCAGCTCAACTTATGTATTATTTTAATCAAGTCTATCCAGAATTTAAAGGCAGATATGCCGAGGTTATTACATCTAATGTTCCAGATGCTGATAGAGCTATTAAAAGGTTTAAACGCGAAGAATTACCATATATGGCAGTATCAGTAGGAATGTTAGATTGTGGTTTTGATGCTCCTGAAACTGAGAATATTTTAATGATAAGACCAACTAAATCTCCCATCTTATATCAACAAATGCGGGGGCGAGGTAGTCGTCTTTGTAAAGAAATTAGTAAAACTTATTTCAGAATCTATGACTTTGTTGGAGTAACTCGTGATTTTAGTGATGAAAGTTATAATCCATATTCTGAAATCTTATCACATCGAAGAGGAATTCCTTGGGGTACTGAGGAAAAGGAATTAACTACAGAAGAAAAAGAAAGAAAAGAAGTAATTAAAAGACTTTTTGTTCAAGTCCCTGAAACAGCTCCAGAAAATGTAGATTTAGTAGTTAAGAGAGAATATGTAGAAATAGGTCTTGAAGGTGAAAGAGTTGATATTGTTGATTATCAGTATAAATGGGAACAAGAAATTCAACAACTTGCTGAAATTGATCCTTTGATCCAAAAAGTTAAGAAAGGAAAAGTATTAACTGATAATGAAATTGAAAAATTAGCTAAAAAACTCAATTCACCAAATTTTTACTTCAACGAGGCAAATTTAAGAGCAGCTTATCAATATCCCCAAGGAACACTTACTGAGTTTGTAAGAGATGCACTGGAAGTGTATTCGTTACCCACCGAAGAACAACTAAGAGAAAATAAAATAAATGACCTTTTTGAATCCTGGTTAATTGATAAAAACTTTTTTAGCGAACAAGCAAAAATTTTAAGAATGGTAAAAAGTCAATATCTGGTTAATCAAGAAAGACCAGATGTTTCTATTTTTAATCAACCACTCTTTAATCAAATTGGTGGTTTAAGAAATGTATTAAAGATTTTTGGTGAAAAAGAAATTCAAAACACAATAAAAGAATTAAATAACAGAGTTTTTGTATAATAAAACTATGAAAGAAAAAGTTTTACGATTAAAAGAGGAATATAAACAAAAACTAAATCGTCTTAATGATTATCTCTGGGGTGCAGGGCTAAAAGATCCTATTTCCAGAATACAGCAGATGAGCTTTCTATTCTTTTTAAAAATGATGGAGGAACAGGATATAGCTCTTGATAAGGAAGCTGAATTAACCCAAAGACCCTTTGAATCTATTTTTAAAGGTGGTAATGAAAAATATCGTTGGTCAAATTGGATTCATAAAAGTGGGAGTGAACTTTATAAATTTGTAAGAGATGAAGTTTTTACTTTTATGGAAAATATTAGTGATGGTAGAGAAAATATCAGAAGAATGTTCTTTGGAGCAAAGTTATTAATTCCCGATGAGATTACTCTTAAAAGAGCTTTAGATTTGATTGATGAAATTGATTTTTCACAACTAGATGCTGATGTTAAGGGTGATCTTTATGAAGATTTATTAAACCAAATTGAAGCAGCTGGTGAGCTAGGACAGTTTCTGACTCCACGTCATATTATTCGCTTTATTGTTCAAATGATTGATCCAAAAATTGGTGAAACTATTTATGATCCAGCATGTGGTTCAGGTGGATTTTTATTAATTGCTTACGAGAGGATAAAGCTAAAAAATTCTGATCAAAAACTTATTTATGAATATAATGGTGTAAAGCGTGGACCAGGCGATAGGTTAAGTAAGGAACAGTGGAATTTCATTCAAAATGAAACATCTTATGGTCAGGATGTTGACCCGGAAATGGTTCGTCTGACTTTGATGAATTTCTTTTTACATGGACTTGAAGAATCAGATATTAAAAGAAAAGATACAATTGCTGGTCCTGAAGATGAGGAAGATTTAAGACAATATGATGTAATTATGACTAATCCACCATTTGCTGGAAAAGTTGATAAAGAACGAATAAAAAAATCATTACCAATCAAATCAAAAAAAACTCAAATTTTATTTTTAGGTCATGTAATTGATGCATTAAAAACTGGTGGTCGAGCAGGAATTATTTTACCTGAAGGAGTTCTTTTTGGATCAAATAGAGATGATAAGGGAATTCGTCGTTATCTTTTAGAGAATTGTGATCTTCAAGCACTTATCTCAATGCCTGCTGGTGTTTTTCAACCTTATTCAGGTGTTAAAACCTCTGTTCTGATTTTTACTAAAGGTAAACCCACTAAAGAGGTTTGGTTTTTTAATATAAAAGGTGATGGTTCTTCACTTTCTAAAGCTCATAAATTTGGAATGCAATATAAAAATGATATTCCTGAACTTCTTAAACTTTGGACATATCAAGAAAAATCTAATCAATCCTGGATTACACCAATTAAAGAAATTATAGAAAATGATTATATCCTCTCTGCTAATGCTTATAACCCAAATATTGGAGCAGAGGAAAAAGAGTATAGAGAACCAAAGGTGATTTTAAAAGAGTTAGATATTATAAGTAAACAAATTATGGATCAGAAGAATCTTATAAAAAAGTTTTTAAAATAAGAAATTTATCTGATGACCTAATAAAAATGATAATTAATTCTATTTATAAATTGCATAATTATAATTTTAAGATGCAATTAAGGAAGTTGGAAAACACTTTTAAAAGAAAGTTCTGAATTTTGTGAAAGTTGTAAAGAACTGAAATATTTTAACAAAAAAAGGTTTTTATAGAAATTATTAAAATTAATTGGTTAAAAAAAATTATGGGAGAAATTTAAAAATAGAAAAATGGGGAATACAGTTATTTTTGATTTTTATTTAAATGATAATGATGTAGTAACAGGTAGAATACAAGATTTTAGAGACAGCAAAATATTAATTGAAGTTAAAAATGAATTTAAAAAAGAAAGTGATTTAAAAAATTTATATATTAAAGAATCAGAACAAAATTTTGGTTATAGTGTTGATTGGCCACAAATCATCGTAGAGTGGTTAGCTAAAGATAACTGGGTAAATGCAATTTCTAATTTAGGCGAATTGATTACATTCTCTTCTTATTTTTATTTATTATTTCAACGTCTTAAAAATAAATACAAAGATAACTTAAGGGTTGGTCTCGCATCGTCCAAGTTGATAGCCCTGAATACAATTTTTAAAAGAGAAAAAGAAAATTCCAAAAGATTTAATTATGAGATTTTATTCGAAAAGGAGATTAGCAGACAAGAAGCGTTCGAAGAGAAAGATTTTATGTTTGTAATTCGTAGAACATTGGAAGGTAAAGATTTAGTGATTTTCTTTATACATATTGATTGGCTTGGTAATATAAAAATATTTTATGAAATCTGACTGATTATCAAAGAATAAATGAAGCTAATAATTTGGTGAGTGAAAAAAAATAAAGATGCAATATCCAAAATTACAAATTTGAGATCAATCTAACTTTTTAATTTCTTTAAGGTCTACTTTTTTTATTTATTCCCATAAACCAGAAATGTATGAAGATTTAAGAGATAAATGGAAAACCAAACCTATAAGAAATTATGGCGATGAATCTTATAAAAAATACAAAAAGACGGTTGAAAATTAGATTTTAGCTATTTTAGAAAGATGGTTACAGATACCACCTTACTATAATGATATAGCTATATTTATAACTATTAGGATAGAAAACCTCATAGAGAGATTTAGAGTTAGATGGGTTTTTAAATAAGAATACAAAATTTATGAATTGATAGATAAAGAATTGTTTGATAATTAAGATGAATTAAACAAGGAGTTTTTTAAAACAGTAAAAGAACTCTTAATAGAGATAAATGAGAAATTTTTGAAAAAGAAGAAGTTTTATTTTTCTATCAATAACAATATATTAAATTGGAATTTAATAAAAACTACTAATATAGTACAATTCATTGAAAATTTAAGACTAAATTGGAGATGTTGAACAATGATTGAAACTTGGTCAACTAAAAAATTAGGTGAAGTTTGTGATTTTGTTTTTGGTTACTCATTCCGAGCTGATGATTTTAATGAATCTGGTGATGGTTTACCAGTAATTAGAATTGGTGATATTGATAAGGGGATCACGAAGAAATTTTATTATAAAAAATACAACAACAAATATTTAGTTAATAATGGTGAAATTTTAATTGGTTTAAGTGGTTCAATAAAAGTAAATAAGTGGAAAGGCAAAAGGGCATTATTGAATCAGAGAATAGTTAAAGTTCATAATTTTACATCAGGTGTTTCAGAGAATTTCGTTTTTTATCAACTACCTAAAGTATTAAAAAGATTAGAAATTCAAATAAGCCAAGGAACAGTTAAAAATGTATTATTACCGCATCTATTTAACTTACAAATTTTAGTTCCGTCTCTTTCTATTCAACAAAAAATTATTGAACGGTTGAATGAAATTAGAAAAGCACAAGAATTAAATGAAAAACAAATCTCACTCGCCAATGAACTTTTTCAAAGTTTACTACATCAAGAATTAAAACCTAAAAAAAATTGGCAAACCAAAAAACTTAAAGAGGTTGCAGCTATACATTATGGTAAAGGTTTGACTAGAAGTGAAAGAAAGGAAAACGGAAAAATTTTTGCATATGGCTCAAACGGTCCGGTTTATAAAACAGATAAAATTTTAATAAATTCACCTACTATAGTAATTGGTAGAAAAGGTGCTGTTGGTGCTGTTCATTTGGTTGAAACCCCATGTTGGCCAATAGACACAACCTTTTATACCGAAATTTTAGATAGCAACTTAATTGATCTAAAATTTTTATACTTTGCCTTGCGTATAAAGAAACTTGAAAAAATGGCAATAGTAACTGCAGTACCTGGTATTAATAGAGATCACTTATATAACATTACTCTTTGTATACCCTCTATTATAATTCAACACCAAATTGTTAAAAAACTTTCAATTATTCAAGAATATAAAAAGAAACTTTTAAAACAAAAAGAACTTCTACAAGAACTCTTTGAAAAAGTTTTACATAAATGTTTTAGTGGAGAAAATTTATGAAATTTCCTATTATAAGCAGGTCTCTAGATACCAAAGCTTCTTTTCAGGAATTCCTTACTACATACGATAAAGCCAAATTAAAACAGCCACTAATAGATTTTAATTCAATACTTACTCCTTATAAAATTTACACAGTTAATATATTGTTAGCGTTACTTGCGATTATTAACCCAGATAGTGTAACTTTTTATGATGAATGTGGTCATAAGGTAGAGGAATTGAGAGTTAAATTTGTTAACCGAGAATTTTTTACCAGAATAAATGGTGTAGTGGTTTGGAAAATGCTTGGATTTGAGGGATCGAAACCAATTTTAATATTCAGTAAAAAAGGCTTGAATTATGGACTTTATTTCAATAAGAGAATTTTTGTTGATACAAAGACTGGCATTAGGGATTATTTACCCTCTGCTTCAATCATTCTGCGGAATTGGTCAATTAGTAATACTACAACTAGTAGAGCTCCATTTTCTTGGGGTTCAGATATTGTATTTATAGATTTTCATGAAAAACTTTTGTTTATTCTTGAAACTATGTTAACTCAAATACCTAAGTTTTTACGAAAGCATTTTCAGGGATTTAAGTATTTAAAAACAAAATATAAATACATTATTTCACCCACAACAATTTCTCAGGAAGAGAAAAGATTTATTGAGAACAATGGTTTTAAATTAGCTGGTTCAATTAAATATAGCATAGAATTTCAGAGGTTTATAACATCTCCACTTAAACAGTATTTTCAAAAACAAAATCAACTTTATAAAAGGATTATTTAATGAATACTCTTATGCAATTTAAAAACAAATAATTTAACAAAAGCTTTTATTGCTGCGAAATTTTAGACAAAGCATTTAAAGGATGATTATGAGATATATTCATATGATTCAAGAGATCGGAAAAATTCTCTTATTACTGATTATTCCTGTGTTGCTTATTTTTAAATTAAAATGGGATTCAATTTTGCCAATGATTATTTATTTTCAATTTTTATTAATCTGGATTCAAGCAGAGATAAGCATTAGACAGAATGCTCTTTTTTCAATACAATTTGAACCACTTTTTGAAATAATAGAAAAAGATTCTCTCACAGAAAGTGTAGGGAGAAGAAATATTTTTCCTAAAATATTGATTAAGAATATAAGTAGGAATCCTGCATATGATGTTAAAGCAATAAGAGTATTAAATAAACAATATAGACCTGTACCTCCAAGCCAGTGGGAGAATAAAATTCAGCCAAATTTCATAAATATTTTAGCACCTAGTGAGGAAAAGATGCTTTGTTATTTGAAAAATCTTAATATAAAAAAAGAATTAATTGAAAATGAATTATTACTGGAAGTTTCTTATTTTAACCAGTTAGGAGAATGGCAAGGATTAACAATCAAATTTTTAAAAGATGGCAGATGATTTCTATTGCCTTCTTTAATAAAGAAACCTGCTATACCTCTTAATACATTCGAGAACATAGTCTCAATTTATAGATATATTAAATATTCCAAAATTAAAACATAGTTGAAGAAATCTTATAAAACAGCCAACTTTAAACAAATCATTTAAGGAAGAATTAGTAAAATGAAAAAGCAATATAGAAATAATACTTATAATAAATTGTTAAAAGTTCATTTAAAGTATATATAAAATAATAAAAAATTGTTTCCAATTTTTAAAAAAATATTTTTTAAATTAATCCATTATCAAAAAGTTAGATAAAATTTAGAATTAACTTGAGGAGAACATTATGACTGACTTAATAAAGGATATTATTAAAAAGCACAAAACAGACACTTGGTGGCAGGAATCAGAAACGATAGTTGTTGGTAAGTATGGTAAACTATTCCACTCTTCTAATTTAAACAAACTCACAAAAGAAGAATTTAAATCATTTTTGTTAATTAAAAATAATCTTCATTGGGATGGTATTAATAGACAAAGTAACTTAATAACTGAAGATATGAATAAATTGAAAAAAGCATTGTCGATATTGTTAGATGAAGATAAAGATATTAAGGAGAGACTAAATTTTCTATTTCCTAAGAAACAAAACAATTATATAGTTGGCTTAGGGAGAGCTGTAGTTACCCCTATTTTATTAGTTGTCTATCCTAAGAAATATGGAGCATGGAACATTAGAACTGAAGATGGTTTAAAAAAATTGAATATTTTTCCTTCATTTCCAAGAGGAGCAAGCTTTGCTGATAAATATATAAAAATAAATGCTATTTTAAATGATACTGCAGAAAAATACTCCATTAGTCTTTGGCAGCTTGATGGAATTATGGGTGAAATTACAGGTTATAGTCCATTTGAAATTAAAATGCCTGAAGAAGAGATATTTCAAAGAGAAGCAGAAGAATATGGTATAGAGAATATCTACAACTTTGGCATGGAGAAACATCTAGAAGATTTCTTAATTTCTAATTGGCAAAGAACATCATTTGGTAAAGATTACAAATTAATATATGAAGAAGGGGATTTAGTAAGTCAACAATATTCAACTGATATTGGTTATATAGACATTTTAACTATAAATAAGAAAACAGGTGATTACTTAGTTATTGAGTTAAAAAAGGGAAAGTCTTCTGACTCTGTAATTGGACAAATAACTAGATACGTTGCATGGGTAAAAGAAAATTTAGCTAAAACAAAAAAAGTTAAAGGAATAATAATAGTTTTTGAAACTGATGAAAAGATAAAATATTCTTTAAAGTCTTTATCAGATATTGATTTATATGTTTATAAGGTGAAGTTTAAATTGGAGAAGGAAAAGATTAATTAACTTTTTTAATAGTATGAAATTATGATATTTTGTAGTTAAAGATGAAAGGAGGAAAAAATGAATCTATTAAAAAAGAGTCAAGAGAAGGTAAATAATCCTTCTTTTATATTAAAAGTGATATTCTGGGCATTAGTAGTAGTTTTTGTTTTGATAGTAGGTTATATTATGATTCCAATCTTTAGTAGATATATAGGTTTCTATTTTATAATTGTATCTGGAATTATTTTCTTTTTATTAGGCATAGCTTTGATATTTTTATCCATAAGAGAAAAAATAGATAGATTGTTAAAAAAGTTTTTAATAATAACAGGAGCTTCTGCTATAGGAATTCCTATTGGTGTTATTTTGCATAATCTTTTCTATGCCCTTTTTATTAAGTTATTCGGAACTAATTTTTGGGATAGAATAGGTGTTGGAGATGAACCCTTTTTCTTTATTTTATCAACCATTATATGTCCAATAGCATTTTTAGTTGGTACAATAGGTAGTATGATGTTATATTATAAGATAAAAGGACAAAGAAAAGGGGGTTAAAATGTGTGAGTTTTGCACCAAACATGGAGAGGGAAAGAAGTGGTACCTCCAAATGAAGAACTATGCAGAAGAATTACTCCATGAGGAACTCTCTTCTACCCAAAAAGAGATTGTTAAGGCTAATACGCGTCTCGAGTGGAACAATCGCTTCTGGAAGAACTTTGTAATGCCTGCAATTACTGGTATGTCTGCAAAACAAAGTCCTCTAACAGGTGAGTCTCTATCTACTGAGCCCCCAAAGATTCAACGCAGTGAAGAAGAGATTGAAGAGGATCATAAGGTCATTCATTTTGGTCAGGTATTGCCTATTGAAGATGTTGAAGAAGTGATAGATATGGTAGACTCTATTACAAGAATGCCTTGTGGATGCCGATTCCTTTCATTAGGAAAAACAGATAAACGATACTGTTTTGGTTTAGGAATAGACAAAGGGGGCATATTAGGTAAGTTTCCTGATGCTGCCTCGTCACTGGAGGTAATGGAAAAGGAAGAGGCTAAAAGGATCTTTCGCAAGTATGATGAGGAAGGGCTGATGCATAGTATTTGGACAGGAGTAACCCCTTATGTTGTTGGCATATGTAACTGTGACCGTGATTGTGAGGCTTATAATGCTTACATTGAGAAGAGAGGTGCCTCTTGGTTCTTCCGAGCGGAATATATTTGTCAAACAGATTGGGATTTATGTACAGGGTGTAAGGATTGTATGAGTCAATGTCAGTTTGGAGCTCAATTCTACTCCTCTGTCCTTTCAAAAGTATATATTGACCCCAGTAGGTGTTTTGGATGTGGCGTTTGTAGAGCGGTATGTCCAAACGATGCTATAACACTTATTTCCCGACAGGAAGTTCCTGATGCTGCCAATGTCTGGTTAAAGTAATATTTATTAATATTTTTTATTATAAGAAAAAATATAGATAGATTACTTAAAAAGTTTTTAATTTTGACAGGAGCTTCTGCAGCATTTTTAGTAGGTCTAATAGGTAGTATAGTATTATTTATTAAGAAAAAAAAGTAAGAAAATATTGAGGAATATCATTTTAAGTAAGTGTGTCAAGATGTTGAATTATTTATAGACATCCTTTCTGTGACTTATTCTAAGAACCAGTACTCCATCGACTGTTTTTACATAAATTATTCGATAAACACCAATTCTATACCGGTAAAGTCCTTGAAATTTACCTTTAAGCAGCTCTCCTTTATCTGGATTTTTTTCCAAATCACTTTCTATCTTATTTATAATTCTCTTAACTTCCAACTTAGGTATCTTTTTTAAATCATGTTTAACAGAAGCTTTATAAAGAATTTTATAAGCCAAGTCTACTCCTCAGCTCAGAACTTTCAATTATTTCATCATCTTTATTAAGAAGTCTATCAAGAGCTATCTGATAATCACTATATTCTTCCAGATAAGTTGCAATAGCTTCACGAATTAAAAAACTCTTTGGTCTTTCCATAGACTTAGCCATATTATTCAGTTTTTTAGCTAATCCTTCAGGTAGCCTTATTGAAATTGTATTCATACCTTTTCCTCCCTTTAAAATTGTAATATATTTATATCATAGTATTACAAATGTGTCAATATAATACACTAATATTTTCTCTTAAAAATTACAAAACTGAAATTATACCTTTATTTAAATTTAATAAATCAATTTTAATAAAAACCTTTGACCTATCAACATTAATGGCTACAAAGTTGAGAGCAATTTTATATAGAAAATGGGAAAAAACTGATAAAAAAGGAAAAGTTTTAATTAAAGTCAAGGGGAGAGATTATTTTGATTTAATGTGGTATTTGGAAAAAGGGGTTAAACCAAATTTAGAATGTATAGAGGTTAAAAATAAAGAGGAATTGAAAGGTAAACTATTAAATATTATTTCTAAAATTGACACAAGAAGTATTCAGTTAGATTTAGAATCATTAATAGAAGATGAAAATTTTATTAAAAATCTCAGTAAAAAAATAAAGGAAATTTTAGAAAGGGAAGTAGAAATAAAATTGAATTAAGAAAATGGGGAAGAATTGGTATAGGAGATGAGCCCTTTTTTCTTTATTTTAGCAACCATTATATGTCCAATAGCATTTTTAGTGGGTGTAATTGGCAGTATAGTACTATTTATTAAGAAAAAACAATTAGAAGGTGAGTATCAATATAAACAATAATCCCAAATAACTGCTACTTTCTTTTTCCCTCAAGCCATTCCTTCAAATGTCTTTGTTTCCAGATAACCATTGGATGCCTCTTTAACTTTCGGGCATCTAGTAAGGTTTCAAAAAGTAGTTCAGGCTTAAACTCTGCCCTGAAGAAGCTTTTAACATATTCTTTTGATTTTTCCAATCTGCTAACCAATTATTGCTCCTTTATTAAACTTTCTAATCTTATAGGAACAATTAAATTCCATTCTTTATTTAGTTGATTTTTTTCCTTCCTTGAAGTCAGATAATATATCTTTTTACTCAAATTGGCTTTCATCTTTGATTTCACTTTCTCGGGAAAATTCCATTTTTTAGCAAAATAGGAAAGGATAAATCCAACTTTCCCATAAAGCACCTTTTTTTGGTATATTTTCAAATACTTTAATATCTTTTTAAAATCTA